>Ga0208989_10000422_pt1 | contig 11975 bp, 9 predicted proteins | sample MedBloCAOM3_M1_FD_187852 | JGI IMG/M metagenome (GOLD analysis project Ga0208989, IMG submission 187852) | Forest soil microbial communities from El Dorado National Forest, California, USA - Mediterranean Blodgett CA OM3_M1 (SPAdes) (version 2) | ecosystem: Environmental > Terrestrial > Soil >...
CAGGCGATCCATGTGCGCTGGAGCGGAGAGGGGGTCTGGATGCCGCTCGGCGATCTCGATTTCGGCGTTTCTTACGAGAACCACACCAGCTATCCCGCGCCCGGCCAGATCATTCTTTATCCCGGCGGCATCAGCGAAACCGAAATTCTGCTGGCGTATGGCGGCGTGCATTTCGCCAGCAAGATGGGCCAGCTCGCGGGCAACCATTTCATTACCCTGACCTCGGGTTTGGAGAACTTGCCGGCGCTGGGAAAGACCGTGCTGTGGAAGGGCGCGCAGAAAGTCCGCTTCGAGGAAGCGTAAATGGCGGAAGCCGGATACCCCAGGGATCTCCACGGCTACGGCCGCAACCCGCCGGATCCGGGCTGGCCCGGCAATGCGCGGGTCGCCGTGCAGTTCGTGGTGAATTTCGAAGAAGGCGGCGAGAACAACATTCTGCACGGCGACCGTGCGTCGGAAGCATTTCTCTCCGACGTGCTCGGCGCACAGCCCTGGCCCGGACAGCGCCACGCCAATATCGAATCGATGTTCGAATACGGCTCGCGCGCGGGCTTCTGGCGGCTATGGCGGATGTTCACCGAGCGCAAGCTGCCGACGACGGTATTCGGTGTCGCGACGGCGCTGAAACGAAATCCGCAAATTGTCGACGCCATGAAAGAAGCAGGCTGGGACATTGCCAGCCACAGTCTGAAGTGGGTCGAGCACAAGGACATGTCGGAAGCGGAGGAACGCGCGGAGATTGCGGACGCGATCCGCGTCCATACCGAGGTCACCGGACAGCGCCCGCTCGGCTGGTACACCGGGCGGACATCCATCAACACCGTGAGGCTGGTGATGGAAGCCGGTGGCTTTCTTTATTCCTGCGACTCCTATGCCGATGATCTGCCGTACTGGATCATGGGACCGGCGGGGCCGCATCTGATCATTCCCTACAGCCTCGACGCCAATGACATGCGCTTCGTCAACGCGCAGGGGTTCGGTGGCGGCGATCAGTTCTTCACCTATCTCAAGGACAGCTTCGATGTGCTCTATGCCGAAGGCGAGACGTCGCCCAGGATGATGTCGGTCGGCCTGCACTGTCGCGTGGTCGGACGTCCGGGCCGCGCGGCCTCGCTGATGCGGTTTCTCGACTACATCATGAGTCATGAACGGGTCTGGGTGCCGACGCGGCTGCAGATCGCGCAGCACTGGCATGCCAATCTGGCGCATCTTGCCGCAAATGCGCCTGATATCGGGTAGGGCCGCGAGCATGTCGCAGAAAACGCTCTCCGATTTGAACGCGTGCAGCAAGGACGACTTCGTCGCGGCGCTCGCGAATGTCTTCGAATATTCGCCGTGGATCGCCGAGCAGGCCGCGTCCATGCGGCCGTTCGCCGGCGTGAAGAAGTTGTTTGAGGCAATGAAGCTGGCTGTGGATCGTGCGGTGCCGGAGCTTCGTGCTGCTTTGATCAAGGCGCATCCGGATCTCGCCAACAAGACCCAGCGCGCGGCCGGGCTTACCGCGGAATCCAGCGCCGAACAGAACAGCGTCGGCCTCGACCGGTTGTCGGATGCCGAATATGAGGCCTTCGAGGGCGTCAATAACGCCTACCGCGCCAAGTTCGGTTTCCCCTATATCGTCTGCGTCCGGCGCCACACCAGGGATTCCATCCTGCGTGATTTCGAACGTCGCCTGCCGAACGATGCAACGACCGAGGCGCAAAGATCGATCGAGGAAATCTGCCGGATCGCGGCATTGCGCGTCGATCAGTTGGTGGCGTCGGACGATCGGCTTTCCGTCCACGGCCGCCTGTCGACCCATGTGCTCGACACCCACAGCGGCCGGCCGGCGGCGGGGATCGCGGTCGAACTGGTCGAGCTGTCCGAGCTCGGCCAGAGCCGCGTCGTGACGCGCGCGGTCACCAACGCGGATGGCCGGACCGATCAACCGTTGATTCATGGCCGGCCGGTGCCGATTGGCCGTTACGAACTGACTTTTGGCGTCGGGGACTACTTTGCCGGGCGGCAAGTCGCGGTGTCGGATCCGCCGTTTCTCGATTCTATTCCATTGCGGTTTTCGGTGAGCGACCCCGAAGGTCACCTCCACGTACCGCTGTTGGTCACGCCCTGGAGCTATGCGACCTATCGGGGCAGTTAGGGGCCGCATGCCAGGGCAGCGCCGAAGCGGCCATGCTTCGGAACAGCGCTTGCCGGGTGGCACGAACGTTGCTCATTATTGGGCCGGACCGGGTTGAAACGAGACCCGTGCGAAATTGCCGGCTGAACTGGAGGCTCTGAAATGCCGCTCATCAAGAACAAATATGGCAAAGGCCGGGTCCGCGTCATGCGGATTCATCGTGATGGCGACAAGCACGAGGTTAGCCAGCTCAACGTCAAGGCGATGATCGAGGGCGACTTTGCGCGCGCCTATACCCACGCCGACAATTCCACGGCGGTCTCGACCGACACCATCAAGAATGTGGTCAATATCGTCGCGCGCCAGAACACCGGCCTCTGCACCGAGGAATTCTGTCAGGTGCTGGCGAAGAAATATCTCGATACCTATCCGCAGGTGGCCTCGGTTAACGTAACGGCGCATGAGACAAAATGGAGTCGCCTGAGTTTCGGCGGCAAGCCGCACCCCCACAGTTTCGTGCTCGACAGCAACGGCAAGCCGTCAGTCGAGGTGACCGCAACACGTCAGGGATCGACGCTCACCTCGGGCATCGACGGCTTTACGTTCATGAAGTCGACCCAGTCGGGCTGGGAGAATTACGTCAAGGATCCCTACACGACGATCCCCGAGACCCACGACCGGATGTGCGCGACCAGCATGGTGGCATCGTGGAAATGGTCGTCGAAACCGGCAAGCCATCCGGCCAGCAACGCGAAAATTCTAGCGACATTGCTGGAGGTTTTTGGCACCACCTACAGTGCAAGCGTGCAGGACAGCCTGTACCGGATGGGCGAGGCGGCGCTGGCAGCCGTACCGGAAATTTCCGAGATCAGCATGGCGTGCCCGAACATGCATTTCATCCTGATGAACCTGTCGGCGTTCGGGCTGGACAACAACAACGACGTATTTCTGCCGACCGACGAGCCGCACGGCCAGATCGAATGCACGGTGGGTCGGGGATGATGTTTTTAAACCTCGCCCCGCTCTTTGCGGGGAGAGGTCGAAGCCGAAGCGTAGCGAAGGCTTCGGGTGAGGGGCCGGGCATTGCGCTCGACACAATGGAAGGACTCTCAGGTCGCGCAAATCGCGCCGCTCAGACCGCAGGGGTACCATAGCGCTAGCTTCGCGACCCGAGAGGTCTACGCCTCGGTAAAGCAGTGTCTTGCCCCTCACCCGGATCGCAAGGGCGATCCGACCTCTCCCCGCAAAAAGCGGGGAGAGGTGAAGGAGCGGTGCGCTTCTACGATCCGACCTTACTACCAAACTTCTCATGCAGCATCGGCCATAGCCGGTCGGGCTTGAACGGCACCGCCGTGAAGCGGATGCCGGTGGCATCGGCAAGCGCATTGCCAAGTGCTGCGGCGACCGGATTGTAGGGACTTTCGCTCATCGATTTCGCGCCCATCGGCCCCAGGCCATCGGTGGTATCCGCGAAAAAGACTTCGGTGCGCGGGATATCGGCGAACGACGGCAAATGATAGTCGCGGAATTTCGGATTGACCACACGGCCACGATCATCGATCACCATCTCCTCATACAGCGTGGCGCCGAGCGACTGCGCGACCCCGCCCTCGACCTGTCCGCGGCATTGCATCGGATTGGCGACCCGGCCGGCATCCGCGGCGTGGACGCTTTTGAGGATCTTGATTTCCCCGGTGAACTTGTTCACGGCGACACGAAAGCCCTGGACGTTGAACGCGACCGACCGTGGTGTGCCTGCCGAGGTGCCGGTCGCGCTGAGCGCGTGTCCCTGCGCGCGGGCGGCTTCCGCGAGCTCGGAAAACGACAGCCGTTGCCTGCCAAAGACCGCGGAATCGTTTTCCAGCACGCAGGTGTCGGGATTTGTTTTCGTCGCGGTGGAAGCAAAAACCCTTAGATCGTCGGCCAGATTTTCCGCCGCCGCCTGCGTCGCGCGTCCGGCGACGAAGGTGCCGGCACTGCCATAGGCGCCGGTATCGTGGCCGCCATGCGCGGTGTCGGACTGCAGCAGGCGGATTTGATCGACCGTGGTCGCCAGCGCGGTCGCGGCGATCTGGCGATGCACTGTGGAGGTGCCGTTGCCGAATTCCGCCGTGCCAACGGTCAGTTCGAAGCCGCCGTCGTCCTGCAGCGATATTCTGGCGTCGGCCAAATGCCCGCCCGGCGGTACGGTGTCGATCATGGTCAGTGCGATGCCGTCGCCGGTCAGCCAGTCGGCGGAGAGTTCTGTGTTCGGGCCATCGGCCTGCATCGCGCGCTCGACCAGATCGAGGCACTGATCGAGCCCATAGCTGCCATAGAACACGTCGGTATGGCCGGGGCCGGGAGGCGACAGCATCGGATCGCCCGGTTTCACGATGTTGCGGCGGCGGATTTCGTAAGGGTTGATGCCGAGCCCCTTGGCCAGTTCGTCGATCGCGGCTTCCACCGCGAACAGCGTTTGCGGCAAGCCGTAACCCCGGAACGCGCCCGATGGCACGGTGTTGGTATAGGCGACGACGGCATCGACCTTCTTGTTGGCGCAATTATAGACGCCAAGCGATTCGCCGCACGAATGAAACAGCACCGGTCCGGCATGATTGCCATAGGCCCCGGTGTTCGAGAGCACGTCGAGCTGCAATGCCGTCAGTTTTCCATGGCTGTCGGCGGCTGCCTTCACGGCGATGCGCATCGGATGCCGCGTCGAGGTCGAGATGAATTGTTCTTCGCGGGTGAGTTCAAGTTTAACCGGCCGTCCTGTCTTGATGGCGGCCAGGGCAAGAATGTCTTCAACGAACATTTCCTGTTTGCCGCCAAAACCGCCGCCGACGCGTTCGCAGAACACCCGGACCTTGTCGGGCGGGAGGTCAAAAATTTCCGCCAGCGCGCGCCGCGTCAGGAACGGTACTTGCGTGCTGGAACGCACGTTCAGGATACCGGTCGGATCGATCCAGGCGAGCCCGCCATGGGTTTCCAGGGCGGCGTGCTGGACGCGCTGGGTGGTGAACGTTCCCTCGTAGGTGACCGCGGCTTGGGCCAGGGCACTGGCGACATCGCCATACTCGCCATGGGTTTCCGCCACGATGTTGCGTTGCGCATTTGCGACGCGATGTTCCGGCGTCTTGTCGGGGTGGAGCCGGGGTGCGCCCGCTGCGATCGCCTGCGCCGGATCGATCACATCAGGCAGAACGTCGTAGTCGACCTTGAGGCGGCGGCAGCCTTCCTCCGCGGCGGCTTCGGTTTCCGCGACCACGGCGGCGACCTTTTGGCCGACGAAGCGGACGATATTGTCCAGCACGCGGGTGTCGTCCGGATCCATCCAGGCCTTCTCGTGCCGCGCGGTCGAGAACAGCCGGTCCGGCGCGTCTTCGAAGGTCAGCACCGCATGCACGCCGGCAACGGCCAGTGCCGCGGTCTTGTCGATCGATATGATCCTTGCGTGCGGATGCGGCGAGCGCAGCATCTTGATATGCAGCAATCCCTCGATCACCGTGTCGAAGGTGTAGCGCGCCGCGCCGCGCACCAGCTGCGGTCCGGCGGGCGCGGGCAGGCTGCGGCCGAAGGCGGTGCCGGCGGCAGCGCCCTCGATATTGGTCTTGCCGTTAAGCGCGTCCTCGATCGCGCGGTAGCCGGTGCAGCGGCACAGATTGCCTTTCAGCGAGGCGCCGAGATCCTGCCGCTGCGCCTGGTTCAGGGATGCACAGGTCAGGATCATGCCGGAGGTGCAGAAGCCGCACTGGAACGCCTGCGCATCGAGAAACGCCTGCTGCATCGGGTGGGTGCTGCTGTCCGGCGCGAGGCCTTCGATGGTGGTGACGGCATGGCCCTCGGCGCGGAACGCCGGGACGATGCAGCTATGCACCGGCTCGCCATCGATCAGCACCGTGCAGGCGCCACAATCGCCGGCGTCGCAGCCTTTCTTGACGCCGAAATGCCCGAGTTCGCGCAAAAAAGTTCGCAGGCATTGCCCGGCCTGCGGACGCTCCGAAAATTCCTTGCCGTTGATCTGATAGGTCATGGCAATGCGGCGCCCTGCAATTCGGCGCGAATTTCTTGCGCTAGGCGCAGCGTCATGTGCTTGCGCCACGCCGGCTTGCCGTGGACGTCGTGGTGGTAGAGGGCATCGGGGATGCGATGCAGCATCGCTTCGCGCAGTTCTCTGGCGGCTGGAATGTCGGGAAATGAGAGCCGGACCGGCCGCGTCGTGGATGCCGTTACCGTCAAGGCCATGGCGCCCGCGCTGGTGACGCTGCCGATCAACAGCGCCGCCGACCGGCCGACCGGGGTCAGCGATATCTGGCGAAACGCTGAGCGCCGTTTTAGCGCTGCGATCGGAATATCGATCTGCCGTAGCAGATCGCCCGCCGTGAGAACGTTGCTTTGGTTGCCGGTGACGAAGTCGGCGACGCTGATTTTCTGCTCGCTGCCGTCAGCTTTCCAGATCGTACAGATACCATCGAGCGCGGCGGTCAGCGCGATCATCGGTCCGGCCGGCAACGACATGCAGAGATTGCCGCCGACGGTCGCGGTTTTCCAGATCTTGAATGACGCGAGAAAGGCGCGGCAGCATTGGTCGATCAGGGGGGCGGCGATCCATTCGGGCGGACAGGCAAGCGCGTCAAGCTGGGCGACCGTGCAGGTCGCGGCGATCGTCAACCCGGTGTCGCCGATCGAGAGCGCCGGCCATCTGAAATCGGTGAGATCGATCAGCCGGGTCAGATGGACCTGGGGTTCCGAGAAAAGCCAGGTGCCGCCCGCGAGCCAAGCATCGCCTGCCGTCCAAACGGGCAGTTGTCCCCGCGTTTGCGGGTGCGCGACTTCGATGATGGTGTTCAGGTCCATGAATATACCAGAGCTTTCAACGAGATACTTCTCCCTGCTGAAGTCCTGCAAAACCGACGCCAACTGTCCTCTAAGGATTGCGTTGGTCTTTGAATTGCAAGGGCAAGTGTGGCAACGCTTTTCATGTATCTTAATCCTTTGGAGAAGCTTCACGCCATGAATCAACCGCGGGCGATCTGGATCAAGGATCCCTTAGGGATTCTCGCCGATGGCGCGGAGCGCGGCATCGTGGTCCGCAACGGCAGGATCGTCGAGCTGGTGCCCAAAGGCGGCCAGCCGACGACACCAGCGGCGTTCTTTGAGGCGGGCGACCATGTCGTGCTGCCGGGGCTGATCAACACCCATCATCACTTCTACCAGACGCTGACGCGCGCGCTGCCGGCGGCGCTGGATCGCGAATTGTTTCCGTGGTTGCAGGCGCTCTATCCGGTGTGGGCGCGGCTCACGCCTGAAGCCCTCAACCTTGGCGTCACCGTGGCGATGTCGGAGCTGCTGTTGTCGGGCTGCACCACCACGACCGACCATCATTACGTTTTTCCTGCCGGGCTAGAGGACGCCATCGATATCGAGGTCGCGGTCGCCAAGCGGCTCGGCGTTCGCGTGTTGCTGACGCGCGGCTCGATGAACCGGTCGCAGCGCGACGGCGGACTACCGCCGGATAGCGTGGTGCAGGATGAAGATACCATCCTCGCCGACAGCGAACGCGTGGTGGCAAGCCACCACCAGCGCGGCGAGGACGCCATGGTACAAATCGCGCTGGCGCCGTGTTCGCCGTTTTCGGTCACGACATCGTTGATGAGCGCCACCGCCACGCTGGCCGACAGGCTCGACGTCCGCCTGCATACCCATCTGGCGGAGACGGAGGACGAAAACAAGTTCTGCGAGCAGATGCATGGCTGCCGGCCGCTCGATTATCTCGAGCAGTGCGGCTGGCTCAATGCCCGCACCTGGCTGGCCCACGGCATCCATTTTACGTCCGAGGAGATGAAGCGTCTCGGTAAGGCCAAGACGACCATCAGCCATTGCGCCTGCAGCAACCAGTTGCTGGCGTCCGGCTGCTGTCCGGTCTGCGACATGGAAGAGGCGGGGGTTGGAATCGGGCTCGGCGTCGATGGCTCGGCCTCGAACGACGGATCCAATCTGATGCAGGAGGTGCGTGCGGCGTTCCTGCTGCAGCGGGCGCGCTATGGCGTCGGTCGCGTCAGCCACAAGGACGCTCTGCGCTGGGCTACCAGGGGATCGGCGGCCTGCGTCGGCCGTCCCGAACTCGGCGAGATCGCAGTCGGGAAAGCCGCCGATCTGGCGCTGTTCAAGCTCGACGAATTGCGTTTCTCCGGCCACGGCGACCCATTGGCGGCGCTGGTCCTGTGCGGCGCGCATCGCGCGGACAGGGTGATGGTCGGAGGAAACTGGGTGGTGACAGGTGGCGCCATTCCCGGCCTCGACATGCCCGACCTGATCCGCCGCCACAGCGCCGCCGCGCACGCGATGCAGGCGGGATAGCGCTCTTCGTTTGGCGCGAACATCTCCACGATGCGCGACCCCGTTGTGGGGAGGGAATAGTTCAGTGCGAGCCGTTGCAACCAAACAACAAAAAGGGTCCGGGCGTTGCTGCCCGAACCCGGTAGTCTCGGGGGCGCCCGGCCTTACTTGCCGGGCATCTTGTCGTCGATGCCCTTGATGTAGAAGTTCATGCCGAGCACCTGGCCATCGGCCAGATGATCGCCGCCCTTGCACTCAACTTCCTTGCCGTCCTGGCCCACGACAGGACATTTGAATGGATACAGCTTGCCTGCGGTGATGGCGGCCTGGGTATCTTCAGCCAGTTTCTTCACATCGTCGGGCATGTTGGTGTAGGGCGCCATCTCGAACATCTTGGTTTCCAACCCGCCCCAGGTGTCTTCCTCCTTCCAGGTGCCGTCGAGCTCAGCCTTCACGCGTGCGATGTAATAAGGCGCCCAGGTGTCGAGAATCGAGGTGAGCTGCGCCTTTGGTCCGAACTTGATCATTTCGGAATCCTGGCCGAACGCCAACTTGCCGCGCTCGCTCGCCACCTGCATCGCCGCCGGGCTGTCGGTATGCTGCATGATCACGTCGGCGCCCTGATCGAGCAGTGCCTTGGCGGCGTCGGCTTCCTTGCCGGGATCGAACCACGAGTTCACCCAGATGATCTTGACCTTGGTGTCAGGTTTGACGGTCTGCGCGCCGAGCATCGTGGCATTGATGCCCGAGACGACCTCCGGGATCGGGAACGAGCCAATATACCCGAGCACTCCGGCCTTCGACATCTTGGCCGCGATCTGGCCCTGAATGAAGCGGCCCTGATACCAGCGCGCCGAATAGGTCGACATGTTCTTGTCGCGCTTGTAGCCCGAGCAGTGTTCGAAATGCACGTTCGGGTACTTCTTCGCCACCTTCAGCGTCGGGTCCATGTAACCGAACGAGGTGGTGAAGATCAGCTTGTTGCCGGCGCGCACGAGCTGCTCGACGGCGCGCTCGGCGTCGGGTCCCTCGGGGACGTTCTCGAGGAAAGTGGTCTCGATCTTGTCGCCGAATTCCTTGACCACGGCCTGGCGCGCAAGTTCATGCTGGTAGGTCCAGCCGAGATCACCGATCGGGCCGAGATAGATAAATCCTACTTTGAGCTTGTCGGCAGCGGAAGCGCTGAACAGACTGGCTCCTGCACTGAGCATCACCGCCGTCGCAGCAATGAGAATCTTTCTCATGGGTTTCTCCTGACACTAAGGGGTGGACTGATTGTCCCGATGCGCACGCGCCCCGTCGCGCGCGCTTCGGGTATTATCGATCGGGCACGAACACCGTTCCCAGCGCCGCCGGCGCGGTCGAGCCGCCGGTTCTTGCGCGCGAAATCAGAACCAGAACGATAACGGTTGCGAGATACGGCAATGCCGACATGAACTGCGACGGGATTCCGACGCCCGCGCCTTGCGCATGCAATTGAAGGATCGTCACCGCGCCGAACAGATACGCACCGATCACCAGCCGGCCCGGGCGCCATGACGCGAACACGACCAGTGCGAGCGCTATCCAGCCGCGGCCGGCGGTCATGCCCGGGATGAAGAACGGCGTATAGGCCAGCGGCAGATAGGCTCCGGCGAGCCCTGCGCATGCGCCGCCGAACATCACCGCGAACATTCTGATCCGAAGCACGGGATATCCGAGCGCATGGGCCGAGATGTGATTGTCGCCGACGGCGCGCAACACCAGTCCGGTCCGTGTCCGGTAGAGAAACAGCCAGACGCCGATCACCAGCGCCAGCGAGAAATAAATGAAGGCGTCCTCGCCGAACAGGATACGCCCGACCAGCGGAATGTCGGTCAGGCCCGGGATGTAAAGATGCGGAGCCGGCGTTATTCTTTCGCCGACGAAGCCGGCGCCGATCAGGCCGGATAGTCCGATGCCAAGGATCGTGAGCGCGAGCCCCGTGGCGACCTGGTTGACCGCGAGGCCCAGCGTCATCGTCGCGAAGATCAGCGACAGCAATATGCCCGCGACGATGCCGCAGAGCGCGCCGAGGATGGTCGAGCCGGTGAGCCAGGCGCCGCCGAATCCGCAGGCCGCGCCCACGATCATCATGCCCTCGACGCCCAGATTGAGCACGCCGGAGCGCTCGGTGACGAGTTCGCCGGTGGCCGCGATCAATAGCGGCGTCGACGCCGCGAGCACCGAAAGAATGATGGCCTCAAGCAACCCCACTGGACACCTTTCGCGTCGGGAAAATCAGCCGGAAGCGGTAGAGAATGAGGCTGTCGCAGGCGAGCACGTAGAACAGCAAAATGCCCTGAAATACCTTGGTGACGTCCAATGGAATTTTCATCGCGATCTGGGCCTGCTCGCCGCCAATGAAGGTGAGTGCGAGGAAAAGGCCTGCAATTAATATTCCAATTGGGTTCAGGCGCCCGAGAAACGCGACGATGATCGCGGTGAAACCATAACCCGGTGAAATGCCCGGCTGAAGATGCCCGACCGGTCCGGCGACCTCGATGATTCCCGCCAGCCCGGCCAGCGCGCCGGAGATAGCGAAAGTCAGAAGAATCAACTGGTTGGAATTGAAACCGCCGAAACGCGCTGCGCGGGGTGCGGCGCCGACGACGCGGATCTCAAAACCCTTGATGGTGCGCCCAAGCAGAACCGCCGCCGCGGCGACGACAACCAGCGTGATGACGGCGCCAAGATGCAGACGGCCGCCTTCAATCAGGACCGGCACGGTTGCGACCGGATCGAACTCCGCGGTGGTCGGGAAATTGAACCCGGCCGGATCGCGCCAGGGACCGCGTACGAGATAGTCCAGAAAAAGGTCCGCCACATACACCAGCATCAGGCTGGTAAGAATCTCGCTGGCGCCGAACCGGACTTTGCAGATCGCCGGTATCAGGGCATAGAGCGCGCCCGCCGCCGCGCCGAGCAGCAACATCGCGGGCATCACCCAATGTCCGGCGTCGGTGCCTTGCGTTTTCACGGCGAGCCAGCTGCCGGCAACGGCGCCCACCAAAAACTGTCCTTCGGCTCCGATGTTCCAGACGTTGGCGAGATAACAGAGCGACAACCCGACCGCGATCATCACCAGCGGCGTCGCCTTCACCGCGATTTCCTGCAGCGAATAACTGTCGGTCAAGGGATCGATGAAATAGACGCCAAGCGCGGAGATCGGATTTTTGCCGAGGATCGCAAACAGGATGCTCATGGTCACAATCGTCAAGCCGATTGCGATCAGCGGCGAAACCAGCGCGATCGCGTTCGATCGCTCGGCGCGCTTTTCAAGCACCAACTGCATGGGCCGGTTCCTTCTGCTCCAGACTGCTTCCGCCCATCAGCAGGCCGAGCTTCTCGCGGTTGGCGTCCGCGGTGGCAAGCGGTTCCGAGAGGTGGCCGTGGAACATCACGGCGATCCTGTCGGCGATTTCGGCGAGTTCGTCGAGGTCCTGGCTTGTAACCAGCACGGCGGCGCCGGCCGCGGCGAGATCGAGCAGGGCCTGCCGGATGACGGCGGCAGCACCGG
>Ga0208989_10000424_pt1 | contig 11945 bp, 7 predicted proteins | sample MedBloCAOM3_M1_FD_187852 | JGI IMG/M metagenome (GOLD analysis project Ga0208989, IMG submission 187852) | Forest soil microbial communities from El Dorado National Forest, California, USA - Mediterranean Blodgett CA OM3_M1 (SPAdes) (version 2) | ecosystem: Environmental > Terrestrial > Soil >...
CAAGGGGCGTGTCGTATTCGGCGCCATGGACGAGGTCGTGTTCGGACGGCCGGCCGCGGACGCCATCATCGAGCAGATGGACCGGCTGCGCGCCGACCGCGCGTTTCTGATGGTCAGCGGCACGCTCAACCGGAAAACCGACGAAATCGAGAAGATTCGGAAAGCCCTCGGGATCCGTTGCGCGGCCATTTTCGACACGATGCCGCCGCACACGCCGCGCGAGGCCGTGATCGCTGCCGCCGCGCTGGCCCGTGTCGCCAACGTCGATCTCATCGTCACGGTGGGCGGCGGCTCGATCACCGACGGCGCCAAGGCGGTGCAGCTTTGCCTCGCCAACCATATCAGCACCGTCGAGGGCATCGATACGATCCGCGCCAACAAGGGCGGCGCGCCGCAGCTAGCCGCACCGTCGGTACGCCAGATCAGCGTGCCGACGACGATTGCCGGCGGAGAGTTCAGCGCCATCGCCGGGGTCACCAACCAGCGCACCAAGGTCAAGGAGATGCTGCGCCATGACCTCGTGATGCCGTGCGCGGTGATCCTCGATCCCGCCGTGACCGTGCACACGCCGGAATGGCTGTTTCTGTCGACCGGCATCCGCGCCGTCGACCATTGCGTCGAAGGCCTGTGCGCGCGGGAGGCCCATCCCTACGCCGACGCCCAGGCGATGAAGGGACTGTCGATGCTGGCGCAGGCGCTGCCGCGCGTGAAGGCCGACGCCCGCGATCTCGACGCCAGGATGGACTGCCAGATCGGCACCTGGCTCTCGATGGGAGCGTTGTCCGCCGGCATCCCGATGGGCGCCAGCCACGGCATCGGTTATGTGCTCGGCGCCGCGTTCGGCGTGCCGCACGGATATACATCCTGCGTGATGCTGCCATCGGTGATGCGCTGGAACAAGCCTGACAATGGCGAGCGGCAGGAACTGGTATCCGCTGCGATGGGACACCCCGGCGAGGATGCCGCCGAGGTGCTGGACTGGTTCATCCGCGACCTCGGAATGCCGCGCAGACTGCATGACGTCAAAATCGGCCCGGAGCATTTCGAGGCGATCGCGGAGCAGGCGATGGCAACGCCATGGATTCCGCGCAACCCGCGCAAGATCGATGGCCCGGCGCAAGTGCGCGAGATTCTTGTTCTGGCCGCATGAGAACATTGGAGACACGATGTACACCGGCAAGCATGTTCATCTCCGCCCGCTCCAGCCCGCTTTCATCATGGCGAACTCCGGCGAAGCCGTGACCTATGCCGAACTCGAGGCGCGCAGCAACCGTCTGGCGCATCTGTTTCGCAATCGTGGCCTGAAGCGGCTCGACCATTATGCGATATTCATGGAGAACAACAGCCGCTATCTCGAAGCCTGCGGCGCCGGCGAACGGAGCGGACTATACTTTACGTGCGTGAATTCATATCTGACCGGAAGCGAGCTCGCCTACATCGTCAATAACAGCGAATCCCGCATTCTCATCACATCCACGGCAAGACTCGACGTCGCCCGCGAGGCGCTGAAGGAATGCGCGAAGGTCGAACTCTGCATCATCGTCGATGGTGCAAGCGAAAACGAACGCATCGTCAATCTGCTGGAGGCGACGAGCGGGCTACCCGAGACGCCAATATCAGACGAATGCGTCGGTACCGCGATGCTCTATTCGTCCGGCACCACCGGCCGGCCGAAGGGCATTCTGCGGCCGCTGCCGGAGCAGCCGCCGACCCAACAGCTGCCGATGTTCGACTTCCTGCAAAAACTCTGGCACTACCGCGAGGGCATGATCTACCTGTCGCCCGCGCCGCTGTATCATTCGGCGCCGCAGGCCGCCGTCAATCTCACGATCCGCAACGGCGGCACCGTCATCATCATGGAGAACTTCGATCCCGAACGCTATCTCGAACTGGTCGAGAAGTGGGGCGTCACCCACAGCCAGCTGGTGCCGACCATGTTCTCGCGCATGCTGAAGCTGCCGGAGGCGGCGCGGAAACGCTACGACCTGTCATCCCTCGAGATCGCGATCCACGCCGCGGCGCCCTGCCCGGCGATGGTGAAGGACGACATGGTCAAATGGTGGGGGCCGATCATCCAGGAATATTACGGCGCCACCGAAGGCCTGGGCTTTACCGCCTGCAACAGCGCGGAGTGGCTGGCGCACCGGGGGACCGTCGGCAAGGTCCTGCTCGGCGACCTGCACATTCTCGATGAAAATATGCAGCCCTGCCCGGTCGGTACGCCCGGCACGGTCTGGTTCAAGACCGCCACGCCGTTCGAATATTTCAACGATCCGAACAAGACCAAAGAGGCCCGCTCCCCGGATGGCGGCATGAGCACGGTCGGCGACGTCGGCTATGTCGACGGCGACGGCTTTCTTTATCTCACCGATCGCGCGACCTTCATGATCATCTCCGGCGGCGTCAACATCTACCCGCAGGAATGCGAGAACCTCCTGATCACCCATCCCAAGATCGCGGACGCCGCCGTGTTCGGCGTTCCCAACGCCGACCTTGGCGAGGAAGTCAAAGCGGTGGTGCAGCCGATGCCGGGGATTGTTCCGGGCCCGGATCTGGCGGAGGAACTGATGTTGTTCTGCAGCCAATCGCTGTCGCGCCAAAAAGTGCCGCGCTCGATCGATTTCGAGGCGGAGCTGCCGCGGCTGCCGACCGGAAAACTCTACAAGCGCCTGTTGCGCGACCGCTACTGGGGCGACAAGAGGTCACGGATATTGTGACCCTTGAGCTTTGGTCACTTGCCAATCGCGCAACTGCCCGGATTTTCGCAAGGCAGGGGAACAGCCCGCGTGATGGCGGCGGCCTCGATGAACGCCGGGTCTTCAATTCCGTTCGCAACAGCCGAGATGCGCCAGCGATAGGCGGTTTGCGGCGTCAGGCCGGAATCGGCGAAACTGGGACCTGCCACATCTCCCAACGGCGCAAACTGACCGTCGGCGCCGGCGCGCCGGACGCGGTAAACCGTGGTTCCCGCCCGCGGGGCCCACGCCAGATCGGCGCCGGTGTCGGAAGCGTCGATCACCATGAGTGAGTTTGGCGCCACAGCAGGTGTCGGCCCAGGCGCTGCGCGCGCGGTCAACGCATCGAGCATGGCTTTGATCGTCCTGATCTGCGATCCGGACTTTGTGACATAGCTGTCCGCGTGATCGACGTAACTCCACCAGTCCCAGCATGCTTGCGGATTGAACGGCAGCAACGAGCTCGACGTGGTCTGCGGATAAAGCATGATCAGATGATTGGTGTCTGCCCAGGAATTGTACCCGGTATCATCGATGAAACGCCGACCGATATCGCCGATATCCTGCTTGCACCCGTGAAGGGCGATATGGACACGGCACGCCTCGCCATCCTCGCATGGCCTGGGAACGAACACGTAGCCGGTGTCGCCCAGGCTCAGCGTACCGGGATCATCGGGCTTGGTGTAGACAGATTGGTCGAAGCGCTTCGTCGTCCCGGTCAATTGTCCCCGGTTGGGGGCGTTCAACGCGCCGTAAATGTGCTGGAGGATGATTCCGGCCTGGTCATAGCCGCAGGCGTCGATAAACGGGACAGCGTTGTCTTTGCAGTCGTTGAGGCCGTCCTTGTGCGGATCCCGCGCAACGACCAGCGAATGACCGGCGCCGATCGCGGTCTGGTAGTAAAGGTTGCCGCGGTTGGTCTCGCCCAGATAATGCCGATAAAAGGCCGCGGTCGCATCGGTGACCGGCCTCGCCACCACGGCATCGTTATAGCCGTGGAAGATATATACTTTTTGCCGGCGCACGAACTGCAGGGAATCGATATCGCCGGAGGCCGATTTGGCGTCGGCCTTCGCGAAAAAACTGCTCAGGTCGGAGAGCGGCCCGGACATGCATGAGCCCGTCGCGGTCATAATCGGGAGCGTGAAGGCGTTGATGAAGTCGTCGGCGTCCGCCTTGGCGCACCAAAACGGGCCGCCGGCAACGACGCCGACGCCCCTGATCACCGAAGACCAGGCGGTGCCGAACTGGACGGCCATGAACGCTCCCGATGAGATGCCGGATACCGAGCTTTCGCTGATGTTGGCGTTGTAGCCGGATAGCCGCGCCGGCTCTTCAGCGAGTGCCGGGCCCACGACCAATGCCGCGCAGCCAAAAGCGATCGCCGTGCGATGCAACACTCCTCGGTTCATGAGACGCTCCCTCTTGAACTGTATCAGCCCGTTAGAAGCAGACATCATCGGCACGCTGGTTTCGTGCCAGCCGTGAATGTTGCCGAACACCACGGCTCGGACGCCGACCGTCAGGCGGTAACGCTTCAGTTTGTTGCAGGCCGGGAATTTTACCGTAAAGTTACGCAATAACAATAAAAACAGGGAGGACTTGCCGATGGACGTCGTGCCGCTGGGTCCGGGATTCGCCGTCGAGCTCGCGGGGTGACGCTTAAGGATGTCGCCGCGGACGAGGTCGCGTATGCAGCAACACGCACCGGCGGCCGCGACCGCGCCCGGCACGAGCTACCTGCACCAATGGCGCGGCGGTGACGTCGTGATGTGGGACAACCGCGCGACCATGCATCGCGGACGGCCGTGGCCGGCGCAGGAGGCGCGGCTGATGGTCCGCACCACGATCTCCGCGACCGAGGCCGATGGCGTTGCGACCATGCACCGGCCGTCACCGCAGGCCGCGGAATAGCAGTGAAAAAAGCGGACGCTCGCCGCAGCGAGCCTCAGGTCCGGTTTGCATCGAATGCGGAAAGTCGTTTTGATTCAACGGCGGGTTTGTTAGAAGACCACTCCAAGACGTCGCCCGGCGGTCCAGACAACCCGGCAGCGTTTCTTGGTGACGCCGAACACCAATTCGAATCGATTGGGCAGCCGGGTATTCGGATCTACCTCAAGGCATGCGCCGCCAGCGGAATAGTCAATCACATGGCAATCGACAACGGGAGCTTTGGGGCCAACGATGAGTTTGGCCTTCGAGCTCTTGCCTGTCATTCGAACGCGAGCAAACCGTCGCGGATACATCACTGGTCCCTATCCATGGCCTGAAACCCATCGGACAGGTTCACAGACTATCCTGAAAATTTCGTTTCAATTTTCCATACATATTCCCGCTTCCCGCGTTGCGCCGAGCGCGCCTGAATAGACATGGTCGCCCGCAGCACTATGATACCGTCGGTCGGTCCAATCGATTGACATCCGGAGGTTTCAGTCGGCCGGAATCTCTCGCGGAAGATGATCTCACGCCGCAGCCGATTACGCTCGCGCCAGAATGTGCCGCGACGGAAAAGCCCTGCATCAGGCTGCCACCAGCCCCGAAATCTGTCGCTGAAGCCACGCCAGATATTGCTGCCTGGGTTCGCCTTCTTCAGCGAGCTCCAGCAGCGTCTGGTGTTCGGTCTTGTCACGGACGATGAAGGCAATCGGTGCCGCAACACCCCCGATATGAAGGTTGCATGTATCCCGAAGGTTCAGATCCGGGACGCTCGCAATGCGCGCTCCACCCTGCGAGATGTCGATCAATTTGGACGCCGTTCGCGATCCCCGTGAATGGGTAACAACCAGCGGCACGTCTATCCGAAATCGAGGGAACACGCGTCGATTGGTATCTTCCGACGATGTTCTTACGACCCGTACCAGGATCGAGCGCAACGCCGCAATGTTCGCCGATGCGTTGGCAATCGCCCCCTGTACTTCAACCGCGCGAATGCTCACTTCTTCGGCGCCGCCGCTGACGTTTGCAATTCGTGAGCTGACCTCGCGGCTGGACTGCGCGGATTGATCGACGCTGCGCGCGATCTCTCGCGTCGCGGCACCTTGCTGTTGGATAGCCGCCGCGATCGAACTGGCTACACGATCGACCTCTCCGATTTCCTGTCCGATTTGTCCGACCGATGTGGCCGCCGCATCCGTCGCTGCCTGTATTTCAGCTACCAGACGATTGATCTCTTCGGTGGATTGCGCGGTCTGATGGGAAAGCGACTTCACTTCCGACGCCACGACGGCGAAACCTCTTCCAGCCTCTCCGGCGCGGGCAGCTTCAATGGTCGCATTCAGCGCCAGCAGATTTGTCTGGCTGGCGATGCTGCCGATGTTGCCGCTCATTTCGGCAATCTTGGTCACGACCGCCGAGAGAGATTGAATTGTTTCCTGAGCGCGATGGCCGCTGCGAACCGCATTGCCCGTGACCTGACTGGCCCGTTCGATTTGAGATCCAATCTCCCGGATCGATGCGGTCAATTGTTCGGCTGCCGCCGAAACCGTTTGGGCGTTGGCGAGCGATTGTTCAGATGCCGCGGCGACAGCCCGCGAGTCAGACGACAAGGTTGTCGCCAACACCGTCAATCCCCGCGCGGCGACGTCCACGCCCTTGGTGGCGGTAGAAATCGACTGGACCGATTTGGTTGTCTCGTGTTCGACGGCGTCCGCCATTTTAAGCATGGCGCTGCGCTTGGCCTCGGTGGCGTCTTCAGCCGATTGGCGCTGGTGTTCGCGCAACTTTCCGTTCTCGATCGCGCTGGTCTTGAAGACCTCCACGGTCTGTGCCATTTGACCGATTTCGTCTTTCCGCGCGGCGGAAGGTATCTCGACGTCCAGATCGCCCTGGGCCAACCGCTTCATGACAGCCGTCATGCGAACGACAGGCCGTATGACCCCCAACGCGATGCCAACGATACCCAGGGCGATAATGAGCACAACGCCCCCGGAGACGGACCACACAATATATGAAAACGATGTCACGCGCTGGGCGGCGGTGGTCTCCAATGCTGCGTTTTCATCGTTGGTCTGTTTTACAATGTCATCGATGATGGCGCGGTGGGCGGCATATACCGGGTCCAGCTTCGCGTAGGCGGTTTCGGCGGCGCCGGCAGCTTTTTTCTCAAGCGCGGGCAACATTTCCTGTTCGATGATCGTCCAGAACCGCTGCACTTCGGCATCGGAGGTCTTTGTCAGCTTTGATTTCAACGATTGTTCGAGGTCGGATTTGGTCCAGTACTCGCGGCGTTCGTCGTAATCCTTGTGCAGTTGAACCAACCGGTCTCGCCGGGCGGTAACCGTCGATGGATCACGCACCGCGAGTGTCGCCTCGAGATAGGCTTCAAGTACGTATTCCGGCGGCGGCAGGATGTCGGCGACCAGATCGTTTCCGAGCTTTATCTGCGTGTATAGCGGACCGCCGATGCGCAATTGCCGCAGTGCGTACCCGCTCGTAAACAGCACGGCAAAAAGCCCGACGGCCGTAACGAGCGCATAAATGATAATGGCAGCGGAGATTGAGATTCGCGCTTTCATTTTTCTGACCTTCAGGCGCCCCGATCCGCCTGATCAGCAGTGAAACTTCCACCGCGCCGACGATTCCGCTTCGACCGTAGGACACCGGATGCTGCAAGCTCATTAATTTGGGCAACCGTACAACTACGGGGTGTGCGGTCCCGCCTTCGCGGTCTTGGGGCCGATCCTCGGCTCCAACCTGACCGCGGCGTGGACCGCTCGGCTTGTCACCCCCTAGCTAGGACGGGATCGCCATAAGGGCGCCGTTTCCGACCCGGTTGACCAAGCGCAGCCTCGTTCGAACGGAGGATGGCGCACGGCGCGCAACGGGTGCGCCGGTGGAATGAATATTGAAATCATGCCACGGCGATCTATGCTTGCAGATATTCAAGGACGTGGGCGATGTGGTGGTTCAACAAGGGCGAGCGCAAGGAAATCTGGGACGAAGATATCCAGTGGCCGATCGGCGATATCGAAGCGGCGCATAAGATACGCGACATCTGCCGTTCGGCTGCCGACAGCGCTGAAAAACTAGGCGGCTCAATTGACCGCTCGGACAATAAAATCAAATACGAGGCCGAAAGATACGAACGCGCCGCCAAGACCGCCATGAAAATCGCCATCAAGATTTCCGATGATCTGTTGCGCGATTCTGCCGTACGCCAGATCGTCAATTTGTGTTTGCAGGCCAACGATTTGAGGACAGCGCGGATACTGTTTCGCGCGATTCAGTCCGTATCGATCAGAGAAGACGTGCTGAATGACTATCCGGTACTGCGGGAGTGAATTTCCGGCGGGCCGGAAACGCGGACCTCAAGACTTCGTCGCAAACCAGATCACATGGCGCGCGCCGCTGCGCTTTGCGGTGGCGCGCACGGCCACCTCGTTCACATCGAAGCCGGCTGCGCGAAGCCGTTTGGAAAACGAAGCGTTAGGTCCCGACGACCAAACGGCGAGGACGCCGCCGGGGCGCAAGGCCCGGCGGATCGTTTTCAACCCTTTCAGATCGTAGAGCGCATCATTGGCCTTGCGGATCAGGCCCTCCGGGCCGTTATCGACATCGAGCAGGATCGCATCGAACGCCGAGGCGTGGGATTCTATCACCTCAATGACGTCGGCGCTGCGAATGCTTGCGCGGGGATCGTCAAGGCTATCGCCGAAGATGTCGGCCATGGGACCCCGTGCCCACGCGATCACGGCGGGCACAAGCTCGGCCACCACGATCCGCGCTTCGGCTGCCAATACGGCAAGTGCGGCGCGCAGGGTGAATCCCATGCCCAATCCACCGATCAACAGATGCGGGCGCTTGACCGCTTCGATCCTTCGGCAGGTGAGCGTGGCAAGCGCTGCCTCAGATCCACTGAGGCGACTGCTCATCAACTCGTTTTGGCCGAGCATCATGGAGAAATCAGTCCCCCTTCGCATCAGACGAAGTTCGACGTCGGCGCCGGGCACGCGTGCAGTATCGATGTGTTCCCATGGAATCATGCGAAGCTTCTACGCTGTTTTGGCGCCATCGGGCGAGGTCTGGCACAGACGACCACCAGGTCGCGCTCTGTTTTTGCTGGGCGTCACAGGCATAGGCGTCGAGCTGTGAATTGTCCAAATTTTAGTCGCCGTTTGTCGACAGTTTCATCTTGCGGCCTGGATTGGCGCCATGTGAGCCTCCGCTCGATAGGGATTTCAACCTACCCAATAAGCCTGCATTCTCGTGCTTCAACAGGGCTTGCCGCGCAGCGTTCGCGGATCGAGCCATCGAAAAGGTAAGTCATGCTGAAGAAAATCGTGTTCGGCCTCGTTTTGATCTGCAGCGCGGGCCTGGCGCTCGCGCAGGAGCCGAAGATGGGAGGTGTCATCAACGCCGTAATCCAACCCGAGCCGCCCGGCCTGATGTTGGCGATGATTCAGAACGGCCCGACCCAGATGGTATCAGGCAATGTCTTTGAAGGTCTGCTGCGGTACAGTCCGAAACTGGAGCCGCTGCCCGGCCTCGCCGAAAGCTGGACGGCGAGCGAGGATGCCAAGGTCTACACCTTCAAGCTGAAGCCGGGCGTGGCCTGGCATGACGGCAAGCCGTTCACATCAGCCGACGTTCTGTTCTCGCTCGAATTTCTCAAGCAGTTTCATGCCCGCGCACGCAACAATCTGCTGCAGGTCGAGAAGGTCGAGGCGCCGGATGATTTGACGGTTGTATTCACGCTGAAGCAGCCGTTTGGGCCATTCCTCGGCATCTTCGAGGTCGGCTCACTGCCGATGGTCCCGAAGCATTTGTACGAAGGCACCGACTACAAGACCAATCCTTACAATAACGCGCCGATCGGTACCGGCCCGTTCATGTTCAAGGAATGGCAGAAGGGCTCGTTCATTCGTCTCGTAAAGAATCCCAATTACCACATCAAGGGCAAGCCTTACATCGATGAAATCTACTGGCAGGTAATTCCGGATGCCGCGGCTCGCTCGGTCGCATTCGAGACCGGCAAGGTCGACGTGCTGCCCGGCGGATCGGTGGAGAATTTCGATGTCCCGCGGCTCAGCAAATTGAAGGACGTCTGCGTTACCGGCGCCGGCTGGGAATTTTTCAGCCCGCTGGCCTGGATGTGGCTCAACAACCGCGCCGGCCCGACGTCGAACAAGAAATTCCGTCAGGCCGTGATGTACGCGATCGACCGCAACTTCGCCAAGGACGTGATCTGGAATGGGCTCGGCAAGGTCGCCACGGGCCCGTCGGCATCGACCATCAAGTTTTACACGGATGACGTTCCGAAATACGACTTCAACCCGACCAAGGCCAAGGCGCTGCTGAAGGAAGTCGGCTACAACGGCGAGAAGGTGCGTCTGATGCCGCTGCCTTACGGCGAGACCTGGTTGCGCTGGGGCGAAGCCGTCAAGCAGAACCTGCAGGACGTCGGCATCAATATCGAGACCGTCGCTACCGACGTGCCCGGTTCGAACCAGAAGATCGGCGACTGGGACTACGATATGGCCTTCTCCTATCTTTACCAGTACGGGGATCCTGCGCTCGGCGTCGGCCGCAACTACGTCTCCAGCGCGATCGCCAAAGGTGCGGTGTTCAACAACGTCGAGGGCTATTCCAATCCGGAGATCGACAAATTGTTTGCCGACGGCGCGGTCGCGACGCCGGATTCCAGGCGCAAGGAAATCTACGAAAAGGCGCAGAAAATCCTGGTGGAGGACGTGCCGGTGGCATGGATGCTCGAACTGCAATTTCCGACCATCACCCGTTGCAAGATCAAGGACCTTGTTACGACAGCCATCGGCGTCAATGACGGCTTCCGCGACGCCTGGATTGACAAGTGAGCGCAGCGGCGGCACGCCATGTCGACGCTCGGTGCTTGTCGGGCATCGGCGTCAGCGGATTGCGGCGCGAGTAAGATGAGTCTTTGATGCTGTCATTCGTTGCTCAGCGCATCGTCAAAGGCGCGATCGTTCTGCTTGCGATCATCGTCTTGAACTTCTTCCTGATCCGGCTTGCTCCCGGCGATCCAGCCGTTGTCATGGCCGGCGAAGCCGGCGCCAGCGACCAGATTTTCGTGACCCAGTTGCGCGAAAAATTCGGTCTCGACCGGCCGCTGCCGGAGCAATTGTTCCTCTACGTCAAGGGCATCCTCAGATTCGATCTCGGCTTTTCGTTTCGCCAGCAGATGCCAGTCTCCAAACTGATCATGGATCGGCTGCCGGCGACCTTGTTGCTGACGATGACCGCGTTCGCGATCTCGCTCGTGCTCGGCATTCTCCTCGGTACATTGGCGGCACGCTGGGCCGGAACCTGGGCGGATACCGCGATCACGGTGGTGGCGCTGGTGTTCTATGCCACGCCGCTGTTCTGGATCGCGCTGATGGCGATCCTGCTGTTCTCGGTGGCGCTGGATTGGCTGCCGAGTTTCGGCTACGAGACCATCGGCGCCAATTACACGGGCTTTGCCCACATCCTGGACGTCGGCGCGCATCTGATCATGCCTGCGATGACGATCGGCCTGTTCTTCATGGCGACCTATGCGCGGATGACGCGCGCCTCGATGCTGGAGGTGAAGCGGCTCGATTTCGTCAAGACCGCCCGCGCCAAGGGGCTGCGCGACAATGTGATCCAGCGACGCCACGTGCTGCGCAACGCGCTGCTGCCGGTGGTGACCCTGGCGGGCGTGCATTCCGGCACACTGATCGGCGGCGCGGTCATCACCGAGACCGTGTTCGCCTGGCCCGGCATCGGCCGGCTGATGTATGAGGCGCTGCTGCAACGCGACTACAATCTGCTGCTCGGCGTCTTCGTGGTGTGTTCGGCGATGGTGCTGATTTTCAACCTGATCACCGATCTGGTCTACCGGCTGGTCGATCCGCGCATCGAGTTTGCGTCATGATTCCGTTCGCAAACGAGTTCGCCGCATGAAGCAGTTTTGGAAGCAGATGCTGCGCAATCCCGGCGGCGTGATTGGCCTTGTCATCCTCAGCCTCGCCATCCTGATCGCGCTGTTCGGACCATCGATGTTTCCGAATTCGCCCTGGCGCATGGTGCAGCGGCCGTTCCTGCCGCCGTTCACCCTTGCCACGGTGCCGCTTGGCACCGACGCGCTCGGTCGCGACGTGTTTGCCGGCGTGATCTATGGCGCACGGGTTTCGCTGCTGGTGGGCCTGGTCTCAACCCTGGTGGCGCTGATCGTCGGCGTACCGGTCGGGGCGCTGGCCGGCTATTTCGGCGGCC
>Ga0208989_10000425_pt1 | contig 11940 bp, 7 predicted proteins | sample MedBloCAOM3_M1_FD_187852 | JGI IMG/M metagenome (GOLD analysis project Ga0208989, IMG submission 187852) | Forest soil microbial communities from El Dorado National Forest, California, USA - Mediterranean Blodgett CA OM3_M1 (SPAdes) (version 2) | ecosystem: Environmental > Terrestrial > Soil >...
GCTTCAGTTGTAGCGCCAGATTACAATCCCTCATTCTATTATGAGGACGCGGACAAAGTTCACACGGTCTGGTTTCTCGACGTCGTCACGTTTCTAAACGAGCTGCGCGAAGTGCGCGAACAAAAGGCGGGCGGTTTCGCGCTCTACCGCCTCGGTACGGAGGACACCGCGATCTGGGATGCGCTCAACGTGCGGCACAATTTCACGATCGACGATCAAACACGGCCGTTGCTCGAAATGCTTAAGAGCACGGACACGATCACCGACGTGGGCGACGGCGAAATCGTGACGGTGGACGAGAGCCGATCGGATGGAATGCGAAATCTCACGGTTGATGGGGAAGGTTTTCTCACGGCCATCTACACGAAGTTCCCGGAGTTTCCGACGTTGTACCATCAAGGCGCCGGCAGCGAGCATCAGATCGCGATCACGTTTGATGACGGACCCGATCCGGAATGGACGCCGAAGATTCTCGACATTCTAAAAGCGGCGAATGTGAAAGCGGCGTTTTTTCTCGTCGGTGTAAACGCGGAACATTACCCGGGCCTGGTGCGCCGCATTGTTGATGAAGGGCACGAGATCGGGAACCATACCTATTATCATCCCAACTTGGCTGATTGCTGGCCGGAACATGTCCGGCTCGAACTGAACGCGACCCAACTTTTGATCGAGAGCATTACGGGACGCGCCACCACTCTGTTTCGCCCGCCTTATGCCGCGGACACGAGCCCATCGCAGTTGAGCGAGCTCACGCCGCTGCAAATCGCGCAGGATTTGAATTACCTGGTGGTCTTGGAAAATATCGATCCACAGGATTGGGCGAAACCGGGCGTCGACATCATTGTGCAACGTGTAAAACAGCAACGGCGCGACGGCAGCATCATCCTTTTGCACGACGGCGGTGGCAACCGCGCGCAGACGGTGGAGGCGTTGCCGCGGATTCTGGATTGGCTACACCGGCGCGGCGACACAGTGGTATCGTTGAGCACTTTGCTCGGCACCACCCGGGACGCGCTCATGCCGCCGATGCAGCCAGGCGGGCGATCGCTCACGCGTCTGATTAGCAGCACGGGCTTTCGTGTTTATCACGCAATCGAAGAATTTCTCTGGGCGTTTATGATTGTGGCCACAGCCCTGATCGTGATCCGTACGCTCGTCGTGGTTTGGCTGGCCTATCGGTTCCGGCGACAACCGCAATCGAATTCTACCGAACCCGTCAGTGTAGTCATCGCCGCTTACAATGAAGGCAGCGTCATCGCCAATACTTTGCGAGCCCTGCTCACCACCGATCACAAAGCTGAAATTGAGGTGATCGTCGTCGACGATGGCTCGCGCGATGAAACGGCCGCGGAAGTGGAGGCAATCGCCAAGGTCGATCCTCGCGTCCACTTGTTGCAACAAGAGAATCGCGGGAAAGCGCATGCTCTACAGCGTGCTCTCTCGGCCGTGCGCAACGCGATTGTCGTCTTTATCGACGCGGACACGCAATTTCAGCGCGACACGCTTCCCAAATTGCTCGGCCCGTTTGCCGATGAAAGTATCGGCGCCGTCTCGGGTCACGCGAAGGTGGGAAACCTGCGCACGTTTATCGCGCGTTGTCAGGCATTGGAATACACTTGCGGTTTCAATCTGGACCGGCGCGCTTACAACCGTTGGAATTGCATCACGGTCGTGCCCGGGGCAATCAGCGCCATTCGCAAGAGTGCGATCGATCAAGCCGGAGGATTGAGTTTGGAAACGCTCGCGGAAGATACCGATCTGACGCTCGCGCTACACAAAGATGGACAACGGATCGTCTACGTGCCGGAAGCGATCGCCTGGACGGAAGCGCCGGAAAGCGTGCGCACGCTTGCCCGCCAGCGTTTTCGCTGGGCTTACGGGACACTGCAATGTCTGTGGAAACATCGCGACATGGTTTTCAACTGGAACTATCGCGCCCTCGGTTGGTTCAGTTTGCCGAGCGTTTGGTTTTTTCAAATCATCCTCGTCGCCATTACGCCGATGGTTGATTTGTTCCTGCTCGCCTCGCTTCCGTTCGGGGCGTGGCGCGCTGTTTTACCGTTCGTCATCACCTTTCTGTCCATGGACGTAATTCTGGCGACGCTGGCCTGCATTCTCGAGCGCGAACCGATTTTGCGCGCGTGGCGCATCCTTCCCATGCGTCTGATTTATCGGCCCATGCTCAGCTATGTGATTTGGAAAGCGATCTTGCGCGCAATCAAAGGCGCATGGGTCAGTTGGGGCAAGCTCGAGCGCACCGCCAGCGTGCCAGTGCGCGCGTGATGGGAATGACGAAACCCGAACTCCAAGGCGCTCTTCGTCATTTGTCATTCGTCGTTTGCCTTCTCGCGCTTGTTTCGTGCGAGAAAGCCTTAACGACTGCCCGCATCGATCCAGACGGGCCGGTTGAGATCGTATTGCCGGAACATGGCGCTTACACCGGTGCGTTCATGGATTTCGGCGATGCGGAAGACGATGTCACGCTGGAGATGATCGAAGATTTCGAGGAAATGGTCGGCAAACACCAGGCCGTCATCGCCTCATCGAGCTATTGGGGTGAGCAGGGTTTTCCAACCGCGAATCTGAATGTGGTCTGGCGTTACGGCGCGTTGCCGGTGGTTTTTTGGTCGCCGTGGGACAAACCCTACGAACAAAACCGCGGCCCGGATAAATTTAGTCTGAACGAGATTCTGGCCGGAAAATGGGACTCCTATATCGATAAGTGGGGAGATGCGGCCCGCGAGTTTGGGCATCCCATAATCGTGGCTTTCGGCGTGGAAATGAATGGCGACTGGTTTCCCTGGTCAGGCACCTATTATGGCGGCGACAACTGGAACGACAAGCTGGAGGATTGGGAGGGGCCGGCGCGTTTCAAGGCAGCTTATCGGTATGTGGTCGATCGCGTTCGCGCGCGGGGCGCGAGCAACATTCAGTGGATGTTTCACACCAACAATTATTCCTATCCACTCGACACCTGGAATTTTGCGCCCTCCTATTATCCTGGCTCCGATTATGTCGATTGGCTCGGTCTGAGCGTTTACGGCCAGCAATTCAAAGACGAGCCCAATCCGGATATTCGCTCACTCGTGGATTGGCCGTATCAGGAAATGTGCGAACTCGATCCGAAGAAACCTATCATGATCGCGGAATGGGCGACGGGCGAGTTTCCACTCCCGATCACTCATGGAATTGGTAAAGTTGAGTGGATCAAACAGGGGCTAGAGCTTTTTCGATCGCGCTATCCGCGAATCAAAGCCGCGGTTTACTGGCACGAACGCTGGCAAAATGTCGATCAATCCTACAGCAACCTGCGCGTGAATTCGTCCGTCGAATCGCTCAACGCCTATCGTGAAGGCGTTGCGCATCCGGATTGGATCGGGGATTTGATCCTGCGCGCGGTCCGCAAGAAGTAGATGTCGATCCTTAATCCCTCACCTGGCGACTTCGTCGTCCTCCTCTCCCTTAGAGAGAGGGGAGGGTGAGGGCGGCTTGACAATTATTTCTTCTCTGGCGCCTTCTTCTGAAGATCGAGAACCAATTTCCATTCGCTGCTCGGATCGAGTTGCCAAATGGAAAAGTAACTGCCGCGCTCGGTAATGTTGCCGCGCTCGTTCGTGTATTCGCCGTAGCTGTAAGCCAGATCGTTTGAGCGGCTCACGCCCCCGCCAGCGCGAGTACGCATTTCTTTTCCGTGATTGGAGCTCAACATCAGTCGCGCCGCGTTTTTCCCGACTGCTGGAAATTGGCCGCGTCGATAAACGCGAATCCCATCGCCCGCCTTAGTCAGCACGGCTGCGCCGGGGTCCTTCGCCAATAACTCGGCAAAAATCTTTTCCGTTTCCTCGAGATTTGCGTGAACGGTTTTGGGCCGTGCGATCGCAAATATGGGGACAAACGTTTTCACCTCACCCGGCGGTTCTGTCGGTGGCGGATGATCTACTCCGACATCGACAACCACCTTCCACACGCCGTCCGGATCTTTGCGCCAAAGCGTGTTGTAGTGCCCGAACGCTGCTGGATTGGGATCATCTTTCGCTTTTCTTAACTCCCACGGTCCCGTCGTGTAACCGAGATCGCCGGAGCGCGCGATCGTCGCGAAGATCGGTCGCCACGTCAGAATCGGCGGGTCGGCTTGCTTCGACCAAAATTCCTTTCCATTGACCGGGCCGGGAGCGAAGGCTACGCCGTCATCGGCAAACACTTGCACGGATGCCGCGGCAAAATTCTTCTCCTGCGCGAGTTTGTTGTAGCCATGCTCGGCATCGATGAGCGATTGGACGGCTTTTCCAAGGTCGACCCGCTCCGCGCCAGAGGCAGCCGATTGCGACGAATCAGCTGGGTCGCCCAGCTGCTTCTGTTTGTAAGCAGTATCACCCCTATCGTCGTGTTGAAGGAGCTGCCCGACTCCGTCGGGTTTGGCGACATCTTCGGCGCGCAGTCCGGCGCAGGCGAGCACTGCAATCAGCAGACAAAACGCAGGCGATTTAGACAAAATCATTGGTTGGCGGCGTCTTGATTATAAAAGACCGTGAATAGGTCATGGAGAATGTCGCCAACCATGAAGATTGGAAAGTTTGTTTTTCCGAATACGGACCCGGCTTGCTGCTATTTGCGCGGCAGTGGGTCCGATCGCCGGCCGATGCTGAGGACATCGTCCAGGAAGCGTTTGTCAAATTCTGGCGACGCAACCACCGGATCGACAATCGCGCTTTACTTTACGCAACGGTGCGCTCGATCGCGCTGGATCTCATTCGGCGCGATAGTCGGAGAGCAAGACGCGAAGCTGAAGCTTTTTCCGACGTTGCGCCGTCAAGCCAGCCACAATTTGCAGTCGAAGACGAGTCGCAACGAACGCTGGCTGCCGCTGTCGACCTTTTGCCACACGAACAGCGAGAAGTTCTCGTCATGAAGATCTGGAACGAACTGACTTTCGCCGAAATTGGGAGCGCGCTCGAGATTTCGCAGAACACCGCCGCCTCGCGCTATCGCTACGCCTTGAGTGCGCTCAAGAAAAATCTCCAACCGCAATGAACGATTTCTCCGAGCTCGAGAGCGAATTGAAGAAACTGCGACCGGCGAAGCCTTCAGCTGAATTGCTCGCGCGCATCGATGCGGTATTTGCGAAAGCGGATTCGAATCAGACCACTGACCCTCACCTTTATCCTCTCCCTCAGGGAGAGGCGGACGCGGAGCGCCAGGTGAGGGTGACGCACTCTTCCGGAGATACTGCGAAGATCATTCATCCGACGCGATTCAAAGTGAGTTGGCTCTCACTCGGCCTAGGGCTGGCCGCCGCCGCCATCTTTCTCATTTTCGCGCGCGTCGGTGTCGATCGTCCGCCGAAGCGAACACCGATTACGCAAAATACTCCCGCGCCGGCGACAAGATCGACAATCGCTTCGCCGGGATTCATTCCAGCGGGCGCAACCCAGGTTGTTTACCACACACGCGACGAAGGCCTCCATTTCCCGACCGGTTACGACGAGCCAATGCGCCGGGTTCGTTATCAAAAGCGCGAGACGTTGCAATGGCGCAATCCAAACACGGGCGCGTCTCTGCGCGTTTCCTATCCGAGCGAGGAAGTCGTCCTCATTCCTGTTTCCGGCCAATGAATATGAATTTCGTAAACAAACAGAATATTTGTAGGGCAAGCGCATCGCTTGCCGAATCAAGACATGGCAGGCGGAGCGCCTGCCCTACAACAGCGAATCCAGCTGGCAAATACCAGTCCGGTTCGGACCTTAACCTAGCAAGAAAAATGAAAATCAAATCAATCATCACCATCACAGCCATCGCACTTCTGCCGATCGCAGGATTCGCGCAGCCACCTCAATCGCCACAGCCGCCGCAACCGCCGCAACCGCCGAACGCTCCGATGTCGCCGGATCGACATGACAAGACGCCGAAAGTCCCGGTCATCTTTCTCGGTGTGGAAACATCCACGGTTCCGAGCGTCGTCGCGGACCAGCTTGGTTTGGCGAAGGGATTCGGACTCGTCGTCGACTATGTCGTTCCCGATGGACCGGCTGCTGCGGCCGGGGTTCAGCAGAATGACATTCTCAAAATGTTGAACGACCAGATCCTGCTCGAGCCCGGTCAGCTGCGAAAGTTACTGCAAACTTTTCAGGAGGGCCAAACCGTCACGCTCACGCTCATGCGCAAAGGTCAGGAGCAGAAAATTAGCGTGAAGCTGGTGAAGAAAGAAGTGCGAGGCCGGCGCGACGGCGGGATGCCTGGACATCATGACTTTGGATTCAACTTCGACAACGGCGACATGGATTTTGGCAATGTCGATCTTGGCGATCTCAAAGAGCGCCTTCAGGATATGAAGGAGCACTTGAAGGAACAGATCGGCGATCAGCGTGAAGTGATTCAAGACGCGGTCATGAAAGCGAACGAAGAAGTGAGACGTGCGCGCGATGAAGTGCGGCGCAACGGCAGGGTCAATGTCTTCTCCAGCAATAATGGTGCGCTAAAAAAAACCAGCATCGACATCGGCAAGGCGCAGATTGTTTTCTCCGACGACAAGGGCGAGTTGAAACTTGAAACCGTTGACGGCAAAAAACTGCTCACCGCGAAGGATCCGCAGGGAAAACTTCTTTTCAGCGGCCCGGTCGAGACGAAAGAAGATCTCGACAAAGTGCCGGCGGACGTTCGCCAGCGTTTCAATAAATTGCAGGAGAACGATCTTCCCAACGTCGGCGCTTCGGATGAAGACAATGACGAGGACATGAACATGGACGAAGACGACAGCGGCCGCGCGGTCGAACAAGTCTCGAACAATTTCTGCCCGCGCACGCTCTGGATGTTTGGCACGCTGGTGTAGTGTAGTGGCGGCTGTCCTCAGCCGCAATTCTTAGATCTGCGCGTGAGGACACGCGCCCCTACATTTGCAGAGAGAACTCCGCCGAGCTTCTTAACCTGGTTAGTCACTTCCGGAGGGCTCGGAAGAACAAAGCCGCTCGGCGGAGTTTTGCTTTGAGTCAGAAGTCAGAAGTCATGAGTCAGAACTGAGAACTTGCGCGGCGCGTAAGTCGTTAGCTGCATCGACTGGTTAGACGAGCGCCGGGGCGCCCTACAACTTAAGGAAAGTTTGGGCCCATTCGTTTAGGACCCAGAGCGCCCAGAGCCGCAAGGCGTGGTTGCTTTTGCCTGATTGATGTTCGGCGAGCAGATCGCGCGCGGCGTTTTCGTGGATGAACGGCGTTAAGGTTGGATGAATCGGGAGCACGCCGTCGTGGACTTGTTGGCGCGCGCCGTTGCGAAACCAATCGGCAAGCGGAACGGAGAAGCCCCGTTTCGGCGCCCGTAAAACTTCCGGTGGCAAATCGGGACCGACGATGTCGCGCAGAATCAATTTGCCTTGCCGGCCGTTGACTTTCCATGACGTGGGCAAAGAAGCGCAGAACTCGACGAGCTCGTGATCGAGAAAGGGAGAACGGACCTCAAGACTTCGCGCCATGCTCGCGATGTCGATCTTGACCAGCATATCGTCGGGTAGCGGCTGGGTGTTGTCCCAATCAAGCATGCGATCGACTGGCTCGATTTTCTTGCGCCAGAAATCCCGCACAAGACGGTTTAAAAAATCGGCGCTCCGATTTTTGAGCAGCGGAGTGACAATACGCTGAAATGGGCGGCCGGAAAAGAACTCGTTCGAAAATAAGCTGGCCGTTTCCGGCAGAAATGCCTGGCGCAGGTTCCGCAACGGTTTGCTGCCGAGCCAGCCTTGGCCACGCATTGATTCGAACGTCCACCTTTCTTTGAGCGGAGTTGAAAACAGATCGGACACGCGATGTTGCCAACCTTTTAGAAGATATTTCGGATATCCGGCAAACGCTTCGTCCCCTCCGTCGCCGCTCAATGCGACCTTCACCCGTTGACGAGTCAACTCGGAAACGAGCAACGTGGGCAGAGCCGATTTATCGGCGAACGGCTCGCCGTAATGCCGCACCACGTCGGGGAGAAGCTGCAAAAGGTCGGCGCTGCCGGTTAGTTCGTGGTGTTCGACCCCAAAATGTTTAGCTGACGCGCGCGCCACGCTTGATTCGTCGTATTCGGTTTCGTGAAAACCGATCGTGAATGTTTGCACCTTTTGGCCGAGGCCACGGACCAGACGGGCGAGCAGCGCGTTTGAATCGATGCCGCCGCTTAAGAGCAATCCGAGCGGAACGTCGCTGCGCAGACGCAATCGCAAGCTCTCGTCCAGCTTAGCCCGAACTTCTTCGCGCGCTTCCTCATAGCTGCACTGAGTCTTCCGCGTAAACGGGAGCGACCAATACCGCCGTATCGCGGTCTTCCCATCTTGCCAGATCAGATAATGCGCCGGCGGTAGTTTCCTTATTTGGCGAACGATCGTAAGCGGATGCGGGATAAAGCCGAACATCAAGTAAGCAGCAAGCGCGTCGGGTTCTATTTCCCAGGACGCTGTCTTCGAATCCAAGAGCGGCGCCAATTCGGAAGAAAAGATCAAGCTCTCGTTTATCTCGAGGTATTGCAGCGGTTTTTTTCCGAGACGATCGCGCGCCAGGAAAAGCGTCTTCTTGCGCGAGTCCCACAGCGCGAAAGCAAACATGCCGCGCAAAAATTTGAGCATGTCCGCGCCGTGATCTTCGTAAAGATGAACGAGCGTCTCGGTGTCGCCTTGAGTGCTCAGCTTGTGGCCGCGTTTTTCTAGATCGGCGCGCAGTTCTACGTAATTGTAAATCTCACCATTGAAGACGACATGAATGGTTCTGTCTTCGTTTGCAATCGGCTGATGCCCGCCCGGCAAATCGATGATGCTGAGCCGGCGCGCCGCTAATCCGATTCCGGGCTGAATGAAAAAGCCTTCGTCATCCGGTCCGCGATGGCGCAGTGCGTTCGCCATTTGCTTAAGCAGTTTTTCGCGATCAGTCGCATTTTCCGGAGCAACATAGCCGGCGATCCCGCACATTCGACAAGCTCTACTTCTTGGACGGGTGATTGTCGACCCGTTCGACTTTGCTCCCTGCCGTTGCCCCTCCTTCGCTAAGCTTCGGCGTGGCAAGCAAGGCTCCGGCGCAGCAAGTAGGGCAAGTCTCAGATAATAGCCCAGCGTTTCAACGTTGGGACTTGGTAACAAAACAAGAACAAGTCCCGGTAGGGACGAAAGAATGCCGACCATGTGCCATCGCTCGGACTCATTCTTTCGTCCCCAAGGGACTCGACTTCTATTCTTACATTAAACCCAGCACTTAAACGCTGGGCTATTTGCGGCGATTGAATGACGCGATTGCTGTAGCCACGGCGCTCTGTCGCCGTGTAAGAGAACGCCCCGGCCGAAAGCGGGGCGGCTACAGTTATTCGTCGCGCAGTGCGACCATGGGATCGACGCGCGTGGCCCGTTGTGCGGGGATCAGGCATGCGAGTAGCGCAACGCCGGCGAGAAGAATGGTGATCGTCGTGAAGGTGAGAGGATCGCTCGGACTAATTCCGTAGAGCATGCTCTTCAAAAATCGTGCGAGGACGAAGACAATACCGAGACCAAGAACGAGTCCGATCGTCGCCAGCATCATACCCTGGCGAAGAATGAGCTGGCGCACGTGCCGAAATTGCGCACCGAGGGCCATGCGCAAACCGATCTCGCGCGTTCGTCCAGCCACGACATAAGACATGACGCCGTAAATACCGATAGCGGCGAGAACAAGCGCGAGCACACCGAAACTTCCCAGGACATTCGCGGCCATGCGCGCGGGGAAGAGAGGAATGTCCATGTGTTCAGTCAGCGTTTTCACATCGTAGATTGGTAGCGTTGCATCCATTTTCTGGATCTCACTGCGCAAGGCGGGGATGATGGCACGTGGATCGCCGTTGGTTCGCACGACGAGGGTACAAAGTGTGTCGTAATCGCGAAATTGCGGCCGAAAGACCGCGGGCATGGGCGCTTCGCCGAGACTGTTGTATTTGCCGTCGCCGCACACGCCGATGATTTCCCAGAGCGGGTCTTTTGGTCCGCTGAAATTGATCCTTTTGCCAATGGGATCCTGCTTGGGGAAAAACTTTCGAGCAAACGTCTCGTTCACCAAAACAACACGCGATTCCTTTTGGTCTTCGTTCTCGGCAAAATCGCGGCCGCGAAATGGAATTCGCATAGTCTCAAAGAACCCGGGACTAACCGATATCGGGATGGCAACGGGAAGTTTGCTCGTGCTCGTTTCGGCCTGACCTTCGAGATAAATGCTGGAGTAATTGTAATTGAGACTGAGCGGAACGTTGCTGGTCAGCGCGGCCGAACGTACTCCGGGGAGCGAGCGGGCACGCTCCAGCACCTGCCGATGAAAAGCGCGGCCTTTTGTTTCTTCATATCCTTGGAGCCCGACGTCAAACGATAACGCCACGGCATTTTCCGGATCGAAGCCCGGACGCATTTGCTGAGCCGCTTTCAAACTGCGCACGATCAATCCGGCGCAGACAAGGAGGACGAGCGACAGAGAGACTTGTGTGATGACGAGTGCGTTACGCAAACGCGAGCGGCGAAAACCGGACATCGATGCATCATCTTTGAAACTAGGGACGAGCGCGGGATTGGACGATTGCAACGCCGGCAACAGGCTGAAAGCAACGCCGGTCAAGATTGACAATCCCAGGGCGAAGAGCATCACCCGCCAATCCAGTTTCAAATCGAAGACGAGCGCGACGTCCATGGGGAGCTTGATTGCGCCGACGAGATTATTGATCCAGGCGGCAAGCAATAGCCCAAGGACGCCGCCCGCGAGCGAGAGCAGCACACCTTCGGTTAGTAATTGGCGTACCAGCCGCGCTCGACTCGCGCCCACAGCTAAGCGAATGGCAATCTCTTTGCGGCGCCCGGTGGCGCGCGCGAGCTGCAAATTGGCCAGGTTCACGCAGGCCAGAAGCAGGACCAATCCTACGATGACCATGAGCACTCCGGCAAAAGTAATGGACGCATCGCGAATGCTCGGAATGAAGAGGCCGGGCGGCGAAAGTGTGATGCCACGGCCTTCGTTTTCGGCCGGATATTCCTTGCCCAGCTGAAGCGTTATAGCATCGAGCGCAGCCTTGGTTTGTGCACGAGTCACGCCGGGTTTGATGCGGCCGATCATGAAAAGATTGTCGCTGTCACGTCGGTCGAGCCAGGTGCTGCCCGGTTCGATCTCTTTCGCCATCATCATCGGCGTCCAAAACTCGGGGGCGTATGCAACTTCGGTTCCGATAAACCCTTTCGGGGCGACGCCGATGATCGTGAATGTGTGATTGTTGAGCAAAATGGTGCGACCGACGATCGAGGGATCTCCGGCGAAACGGTGTTGCCAAGATGCGTAACTCAAGACCGCGACTGGATGCGAACCGGGCGTTTGATCTTCTTCCGGCAGGAAACCGCGACCGAGTATCGGTTTGACGCCGAGAACGTTGAAATAATTTCCGGAAGCGAGGAATCCCCAGGCGCGCTCGTTGCTGCCGTTGTGACTAAGACTCGAAACAACGAACCGGTAGACGAACAAGCCGGAGAAGACGTTGTTGCGATCCCGATAGTCTTTGTAATTGAGATAGGATTGGATAGTAAAATCCGCGCCGTTATGCAGCGCGCCGTAGACTTCGATCAGCCGCGACGGTTCTTTTACCGGCAAAGGTCGCAACAAAACCGTATTGACCAAACTAAAGATGGCGGTGTTCGCGCCGATGCCGAGGGCGAGCGAAATGATCGCGAGAATCGTGAAGGCGCGATGTTTGAGAAGCTGACGTGTGCCGTAGCGAAGGTCGTGGAGCAGCGTTTCCATGTGAATTGGATGCAGCTGCGCCGGGGTTTGGATTCAAAAATGATTGTGGCCACGGCGCGCCGTCGCTGTGCGACGATCGATGATAGCCCAGCGTCTTAACGCTAGGACTTAGTGAACATTAAATCACAAAATCCCGCTAGGGACGAAAGAAGCAGGATTGTGCCTGTATCGATGGTTCTTTCGT
>Ga0208989_10000427_pt1 | contig 11932 bp, 11 predicted proteins | sample MedBloCAOM3_M1_FD_187852 | JGI IMG/M metagenome (GOLD analysis project Ga0208989, IMG submission 187852) | Forest soil microbial communities from El Dorado National Forest, California, USA - Mediterranean Blodgett CA OM3_M1 (SPAdes) (version 2) | ecosystem: Environmental > Terrestrial > Soil >...
ACACGATGCGCAGGCTCTCGAGCGCGCTTTCCGCCGCCAGATCGAGCCGCTGCTGCTGCGGCAGGCGTCCGCGGCCCTCCTTCAGAAGGCGTTGCACGCCCTTGATGGTGTAACCATCCTCGTAGAGCAGCGTGCGGATGCGGCGCAGAAGATCGATGTCCTCCGGCCGATAGTAACGCCGGCCGCCGCCCCGCTTGAGCGGACGGACCTGGCTGAACTTGCTTTCCCAGAACCGCAGCACGTGCTGTGGAACGTCGAGCTCGGTCGCAACCTCGCTGATCGTGCGAAACGCCTGCGCCGACTTTTCAATCCGCCTTTCCGCGGCCTGAACCGATACGGCCATGACTAGACCCCCACCTTTTCCCAACTACCCCTTGTTCTCGCCGGGCGTCCCGTTGATCAGAGATTTAAGGACGTTCGACGCTCGGAAGACGAGTACACGGCGCGGCAGGATCGGAACCTCCTGCCCCGTCTTCGGATTGCGGCCCACGCGTTGGCCTTTGTCGCGAACCGTGAAGCTCCCGAACGACGAGATCTTTACCGATTCGCCACGCGCCAAGGCCTCGACGACTTCAGAGAGAATCGTCTCAACCAGATCGCTCGATTCGTTGCGAGACAGGCCCACTTCCTGGAACACCGACTCGCTCAGATCGGCACGCGTGATAGTCCGGCCTTCCATCCGGTACCCTTCCTTCCCCCAGTTAATCCTTACTCTAAGGTTGGAAAGCGGTCAATATCAGTAGGATAGAGGCTGGCCTTGAATCGCCGTCTGTTCCCGTTCCGTTGCGGACGGGTTTGTTTCAATCAGCCGTTACTACCAACGGATGAGCGAGGCGCCCCAGGCGAGGCCACCGCCAATGCCCTCGAGCAGCAGCAGATCGCCCTTCTTGATGCGGCCATCCTTGACCGCGGTGTCGAGCGCCAGCGGGATCGAGGCGGCGGAGGTGTTGGCGTGACGGTCGACCGTGATCACCACGCGCTCCGGCTTCAGGCCGAGCTTGCGGCCGGTGCCGTCGATGATGCGCTTGTTGGCCTGGTGCGGGACCAGCCAGTCGATGTCCTTGGGCGCCAAGCCCACCTTGTCGAGGACTTCGCCGACGACGGCGGCCATGTTGACCACCGCCTGCTTGAATACTTCCTTGCCTTCCATGCGCAGGAAGCCCGTGGTCCTGGTCGAGGACGGCCCGCCATCGACATAGAGGATGTCGTGCTGGCGGCCATCGGAATGCAGCGCATTGGCCAGCACGCCGCGGTCGGCCGAGGTGCCCTTGCCTTCCTCGCCGCGCATCACGATCGCCCCGGCGCCGTCGCCGAACAGCACGCAGGTGCCACGGTCGTTCCAGTCGAGGATGCGCGAGAAGGTCTCCGCGCCGATCACCAGGGCCGTCGAGGCGACGCCGCTCCTGATCATGCTGTCGGCCACCGACACGGCATAGACGAAGCCCGCGCACACCGCCTGCACGTCGAAGGCGGCCCCTTTGGTCATGCCGAGGGCGGCCTGCACGCGCGTCGCGGTAGCGGGAAACGTCTCGTCTGGCGTCGCCGTCGCCAGGATGATGAGGTCGAGATCGGACGCCTTCAGCCCGGCGTGGGCGAGCGCGCGCTCCGAGGCCTTGATGGCCAGATGCGAGGTGAATTCGCCGTCGGCTGCGATATGGCGCTGCTTGATGCCGGTGCGCTGCTGGATCCACTCGTCGGAGGTATCCACTTTCTTGGCTAGCTCGTCGTTGGTAACGATCCTGTCCGGCAGATAGGCGCCGCATCCCTGAACGACGGAACGAATCACTCGGCGCCTCCGGTGGCCTGCAGCGCCGGCGGCGACGCCTCGGCGGTCGCGATCACCGGGCGCAGCTTGGCCAGGCCCTCGACAAGCTTGTTCTTGTATTCGTAGCGGACCAGGTCGACGGCCACGCCGATGGCGTAGGCGAAACCCAGCGTGTCCGCGCCGCCGTGGCTTTTCACGCAGACGCCGTCGAGGCCCAGGAACACGCCGCCGTTATAACGGCGCGGGTCGACCCGCTTGCGCAGCTTGATCCAGGCACCCGAAGCGAACAGGTAGCCGACCTTGGCGAAGGTCGATGTCCTGAAGGCATCGCGCACGAACTGGGTATAGAGCTTGGCCGTGCCCTCGATCGCCTTCAGCGCGACGTTGCCGGTGAAGCCGTCGGTCACCACGACATCGACCACGCCGGTGCCGATGTCGTTGCCCTCGACGAAACCGTGGAAGTCGACGGGCGCGCCCTCGCGGCGCAGCCAGGCGGCAGCCTGGCGCAGTTCCTCGTGGCCCTTGAGCTCTTCGGAACCGACATTGAGCAGGCCGACCTTGGGCCGGTCGAGGCCGAGGAGGACCTGGGCGAAGACGCTGCCCATGACGGCGAATTCAGCGAGGTTGCCGGCGTCGCATTCAAGATTGGCGCCGAGATCGAGCATCACCGTCTCGCCGCGCGACGTCGGCAGGAAGGACGCCAAAGCGGGCCGGTCCGCGCCCTCCAGCATGCGCATGGCGAACATCGAGATGGCGAGCAGCGCGCCGGTATTGCCGGCCGACACGACTGTGTCCGCACGGCCCTGGGCCGCCGCCTCGACGGCCAGCCACATGCTCGACTTGCGGCGGCGGCGCAGCGCGAAGGACGGCTTGTCCTCGGCCAGCACCGCATCCTCTGCCGGCACGATCTCGAGCGCCTTGGCCAGGCCCTTGCGCTTGTCGACGAGCGGCTTCAGTCGTGCCGGATCGCCGAACAGCAGGAACGATGTGCCGGGATAGCGCTCGCGCGCGATGTCGGCCCCGTTCACGACGACGGCGGGCGCGTGATCACCGCCCATGCCGTCGAGCGCCAGGACGATCTTGCCCGCGCTCATTGGGACGCTCCGCCTGTCGAGTGCCAGCGCATCGCCGGCGGCGTGCTGGATTACTTCTCGGCCGACGCGCTGTCGGCCAGAACCGGCATGTCCTCGCGGTAATAACCGCAATGCGAGCACACCATGTGCGGCCGCTTCAGCTCGCCGCAATTCTTGCACTCGATATAAGCCATCGAGGGTATTGCGTGATGGGACCGGCGCATGTTGCGGCGGGACTTCGAAACCTTTTTCTTGGGAACGGCCATAACGATCTCCACGACGAGGCGGCGTTGACGCCACCCCCAAAAAACTGCGGCCGCGCTCTATAGGCGCGGCAGGGCGCCTTCTCTAGCCAAAACGTCTCACCGCCGCAACAATTTAGCGCCCGCGGCGCGGCTTGTCTCTGAGGGCCGCCAGACCGGCAAAGGGGTGCCGGCGCTGCTCGGGCGCGCCCTTCCGGCCCCCGCCGCGCGGCCGTGGCAGGACGTCTTCCAGCTTGGCGCCGGGCCGCCGCGGATAGGGATCGGCCGCCAGGGACAGCTGCTCGGCGACAATCTCGCCGACGTCGAGCAGATTTCCCGACAATGGCTCGGGCGAATCGGCGTGGGCGCTCAAGACCGCCTCGCCGCTTTCGGGATCGCGCTCATCCGCCAGGTCCTTCTTGAACACGAGGCGGAAGGCGTCATCGAGTTCCTGGGTCACTGGATCCAGGGTCAAAACGCAGGCCTGCACCACTTTTCCACGCAGCCGGCCCTCGACCACGATCTGGCCGCCAATCCGGCGATCGACGGTGACGCGGGCGGAAAGGGCCGGCAAGCCGAGAAAGCCGAAGCGCTTGGCCAGCGCCGCCCGCTCGCTATCGCTGGCGACGATATCCACAGCCGTACCGTTATTTCCCAGGCGGTCGAGATCGACGATGCGTTCTATCTCTGAATTTTCTTTTTTATCAGCAAGTTGAGACATTTTCTTACACTACTTTTATCAAGTCGTTGCGCGGCGTCGCCGCCAACCGTGCCGCATATTGGCGGACATGGGCTTCGAGCTGCGCCACCGGCTGAGCGTCGGCAGGCGGCCTACCGCCATAGGCGTTGCGGCGCAAGACCTCGGCGAGTGCCGCCTGATCGCCCGCCAAGGCCGTGCGATAGGCCAGAGCCCGCCCGTGCAGCCCTTCGGCCATGATCTTGATGCGCCGGCCTACGCCGAGGTCCTGGACACCGATTTCGCGCAGGGTGAGATCGAGGTGACGGAACATGGCGTCGAAGAAGCCCTGCGCCAGCTGCTCGCCGTCCGGCTCGCGCCGCAGCCGATCGATCACCAGCGCTGCATGCAGGGCGAGAGAATCGAAACGGCCGTCGAGCGTGTCGGGAATGGCGCAAGCCTCGAACAACTCGGGCACCCGAGAGTCGCCCGCGGTGCGTGCATAAAGCGCGGCGGCGAACGCCTCATCGGGCTTCTTGCGATGGAACACGGTTCTGCTTCCTCTTCCGAGCGTTCCGGTTGACCCGAGACGACCGTCACGACATCTTGTGCACCCTCTTTCCAACGAACCCAAGAACCCGTCCATGCGTCGCACAGTCCCGCTCGCCACGGCCGCGCTCGCCGCTCTCCTGCTGGCGGCCTGCGACAACCCCACCGACATTCGCGGATTCTCGCCGTCGCCCGGCGCGGTGGACAAGCTCGAGGTCAAAACCCAGAGCCGCGAGGACGTCCAGCGCCTGATCGGCACGCCCTCCGCCGTGGCCACCTTCAATCCGAACGTCTGGTACTACATCAGCGCAAAGCAGGAATCCTGGGGCCCGTCCAAGCCGTGGATCACCGAGCAGAGCGTCATCCAGATCGCGTTCGACGAATCGGGCCGCGTGCAGACCATCAAGTACTATGACCTGGCCGACGCGGAGAACATCACCATGGTGGCGCGCGTCACGCCGACCTCGGGCAAGGAGCTGACGGTCCTCGAACAGATCCTGGGCAACGTCGGCAAGTTCAGCGGCCCGCGTCAGCAGAGCAATCCGGGCGCGCCGACAACCGGCGGTCCCTGATACGGCCCTGCGAAGCCCAAAGAAAAAGCCCCGGTCCTGCGACCGGGGCTTTTGCGTTGGCGTTGGCCGCGGGCTCAGTGCGCGAGCACGGCGAGCAACAGCAGGGCCACGATGTTGGTGATCTTGATCATCGGATTCACGGCCGGACCCGACGTGTCCTTGTAGGGGTCGCCGACGGTGTCGCCGGTCACGGCAGCCTTGTGGGCCTCCGATCCCTTGCCGCCGAAATGGCCCTCTTCGATATACTTCTTGGCGTTGTCCCAGGCGCCGCCGCCGGCCGTCATCGAGATGGCGACGAACAGGCCGGTGACGATCACGCCCAGCAGCATGCCGCCCACAGCCGCGAAGGCGTCGGACTTGTTGGCGATCGCCGCGATCACGAAATACAGCACGACGGGCGACAGCACCGGCAGCAACGAGGGGATCATCATCTCCTTGATCGCCGCCTTGGTGAGCATGTCGACGGCGCGGCCATAGTCCGGCCGGTCCGTGCCCTTCATGATGCCGGGCTTCTCGCGGAACTGGCGGCGGACCTCTTCGACCACCGACTGGGCGGCGCGGCCGACGGCCAGCATCGACATGCCGCCGAACAGATACGGCAGACCGCCGCCGATCAGCAGGCCGACCACGACGTAGGGGTTCTGCAGCGAGAAGCTGATCGTCGTCACGCCCAGCTTGCCTTGGGCGATGAAGTAGTCGAGATCCGAGGTGTAGGCAGCGAACAGCACCAGGGCGCCCAGGCCCGCCGAGGCGATGGCGTAGCCCTTGGTGACGGCCTTGGTGGTGTTGCCGACGGCGTCGAGCGCGTCGGTGTTCTTGCGCACTTCCTTCGGGAGTCCCGCCATCTCGGCAATGCCGCCGGCATTGTCGGTGACGGGACCATAGGCGTCGAGCGCCACCACCATGCCGGCGAGCGCCAGCATGGCGGTCGTGGCGATGGCGATGCCGAACAGGCCGGCCAGGATGTAGCAGGTCACGATGCCGGCGCAGATCAGAAGCGCCGGCAGCGCCGTGGCTTCCATCGACATCGCGAGACCGGCGATGACGTTGGTGCCGTGGCCGGTGACCGAGGCCTGCGCCACCGCCTTGACCGGGCGGTAATCGGTGCCGGTGTAATATTCGGTGATCCACACGATCAGGCCGGTGATGACCAGGCCGACCAGGGAGCACCAGAACAGCGTCATGCCGGTGAAGGAGCGGTCGCCCACCTTGAGCACCGTGTCCATGCCGACCACCCAGCTGGTGGCGAACCAGATCGCCGGGATCGACAGAACGGCGGCGGCGATCACGCCCTTGTACATCGCCCACATGATGTTGCCGTCGGAACCGAGGCGGACGAAGAAGGTGCCGATGATCGAGGTGATGATGCAGACGCCGCCGATGACCAGCGGATAGGTCATCAGCTTGGCGACCAGCGCCGGATCGGCCACGAAGAAGATCGAGGCCAGCACCATGGTGGCCACGGTGGTCACCGCATAGGTCTCGAACAGGTCGGCGGCCATGCCGGCGCAGTCGCCGACATTGTCGCCGACATTGTCGGCGATGGTCGCCGGATTGCGCGGGTCATCCTCGGGAATGCCGGCTTCGACCTTGCCGACCATGTCGCCGCCGACGTCGGCGCCCTTGGTGAAGATGCCACCGCCGAGACGGGCGAAGATCGAGATCAGCGAAGCGCCGAAGCCCAGCGAGACCAGCGCGTCGATCATCTCGCGGCTGCCGACGGCGACGCCCATGTTGATCAGCGCAGCGAAGTAGCCGACCACGCCCAGGAGAGCGAGACCCGCCACCAGCATGCCGGTGACCGCCCCCGCCTTGAAGGCGAGGTCGAGGCCCTGCCCCAGGCTCTTTTGTGCCGCCACGGCGGTACGTACGTTGGCGCGTACCGACACGTTCATGCCGATGAAGCCGGTGGCGCCGGAGAGCACCGCGCCGATCAGGAAGCCGACGGCTGCGTATTTGCCGAGCAGAATGGCGAGCAGCACGAGCACGATGACGCCGACGATGGCAATCGTGGTGTACTGGCGGCGCAGATAGGCGGCGGCACCCTCCTGTATGGCCTGCGCGATCTCCTGCATGCGCGGAGTGCCGGCGTCGGCGGCCATAACCCGCGACGCGGTGACGACCCCATACAGCACGGCGATCACGCCGCAGCCCATGACGGCCCAAAGAACGTTAGACATTTTTTCTAACCTATTGTTTTAACGGCGTTCTCAGCCAGGCGCTCGCCGAAGTACTGGACCTCCCCCGGCGCGAGGCGGGCGGAAAATGGCAGAACGCCTCCTTCCGCGCAACCCGTCGCCGCAATCGCACTCGGGAAAAGGCCCATTGCCTCAAAGACTTGGCTCAAGCGCGCGAGGGATGACGCAATTGGAACAGGCCGATCACCAGGAAGGCCACAAAGACCAGACCCAGCGCCACGTAGTTGAGGGCGGCCCAGCCCTTGAGTTCGAGCACGACGCTCGCCATCAGGCTGGCGGTCGTGGTGGCGCCGAATACCATGAAGTCGTTGAAGGCCTGGGCCTTGCCGCGCTCGGCCGGCCGGTAGGTCGTGGTGAGCAGCGTGGTGGCGCCGACGAACAGGAAGTTCCAGCCCACGCCGTTGAGGCAAAGCGCGATGCGGAAGTGCCACTCGGTGACGCCGGTCAGGGCGACCGCGACGCCCGCGACCAGCAGGGCGATGCCGGTCATCATCATCTTGAACACGCCGTGGCGGGCGATCAGCTGGCCGGTGAAGAAGGCCGGCACGAACATGCCCATGACGTGAACGAAGATCGTGACCGGCGCCTCGGTCTTGCTCAAGCCGCACATGACGATGGCAAGCGGCGAGGCCGCCATCACGAACGACATCACGCCGAAGGCGATGATGGCGCCGGCGCAGGCGACCATGTAGGCCGGCTGGGTGACGATCTCGAGCAACGGCCGCTGCGGGCCGGTCGAATCCTCGGCCTTCACCGCGGGAAACTCGATGAAGCCCAGCACCACGAAGACGATGGCATGGACCACGATGACGGCGCAGAAGCTCGCCTGGAAGGTCGGCAGCCAGAGATCGGGCGTGAAGCGCGCCAGGCCGGGGCCGACGATGCCCGCCAGCACGCCGCCCGCGGTCACGTAGGAGATCGCCTGGGCGCGAAAGTGACCGGGCGCCAGCTCGACGGCGGCAAAGCGGTAGAGCTGCATGTTGGCGATGCCGTAGCCCAGGAACAGGCCGGCCACGCACATCACCGGGAAGCTGCCCAGGCCGAGCCCGATGGCGGCGAAGGAAGCCCCGACCATGCCCATCGCCGAACCGGAGCGGAAGCCGAACTTGCGGCCGCGGCGCATCATCAGCAGCGAGGCCGGGAAGACCGACAGCATGACGCCGAAATGCTGCATGGTGATCGGCAGGTTCGCCCACATGCGCATGTCGGGCGACACGATGGTCAGCACCGCCAGCGCCGACGAGGCGTTCATCAGGGTGTTGCTGCTCTGGGTCAGCGCCTGGCAGATCGCCAGCAGCGTGATGTTGCGCATCGCCCGCCGCGGCATGCCGCCGGACGTTACCACCGTTTCCTCCAGCTTGATCGCGCCATCCAGCCGATCGAGACCTCGGGCAGGACAGCTGGTTTGGTCACCGCATTGGTCGCCCTTCGCTTGCGCTGTGCCGTTCATTCCAGCAACTAAGGTGTTGGTGCTTCCGGGCATGGCGCCAATCGCCCTACTTGCCAACGAACTGATCCTGCCGGCCGGATTGAGAGGCGCCCCTGAAGCGCCACCATCGGCGCGTTCTCGCGACTGTCATGATGATGCCCGCCATCGCGGTCTTCCCACCCATGACGGTGATCGAACAGGTCCAGGCCCCGATGCGAGACCGCTGCCGGCGTCGCAGGACCGTCGTTGCCGTGGCCGTGTTTCATGGTGCGAAGTCCCGCTCGAATTGAACGCTGTTGGATGCGCGCATCATAGAGTTTCAGCTGCCGGAGCGGCCAGTGACTTCATGGCCTACAACTTTCCGTATAGGCGGCGGCCGATATCCCGACCCGCGTGCAAATGTTTACCTCTTTCGACGTAACCCGCGGGCTGGTCACAACTTGATCACGCCTCCCCCTATCGGTTCTTGGTGCCGTTTGCTTGAATTTTTTTGCATGTCTGGTGTACCCTAGGCGATCAATCATGGGTTGTCTCGATACGGGTGCAGCAGGTTTGAATAGCCAGTCATCGACATGTACCAATTCAGTCACCGAATGGTTTTTCTACTAGTGGTTGTCAACGTAAGCGGGGCATTTGCGTAGTGCGTGGGGCAGGCAGCGCTGTGGAAGTGGAGGGGGGATATGTCTCATTCGTCCGACGAATCCACAATTTTAATCGTTGACTCCTTGCCTTTGAGAAACCTGGGACTCGTCACACTTCTCGATCGTCTGTCCGGAACGACAAAGTTCCGGCTCGCGTCGCTCACGCCGGACGACGCGGAAAGATGGATCGGTGGCGACGCCCATTGCAGCATGATCATCTACAATGTCGGCGGCGCCTCCGTCGGCGACCACAAGCACCTGAAGCGGATCAAGGGCCTCAGGGCGCATGCCGGAGAGGCGCCGCTGGTGATCCTGTCCGACAACGACAGTCGCGAGGAGATCCTTTCGGCGCTGGGCGCCGGGGCGCAAGGCTTCCTGTACGCCGGCACCAACGCTCAGCTGGCGCTGCAGGCCCTCTCGTTCATCTTCAAGGGCGGATCGTATTTTCCCGCAGCCGCCCAGCCAAGGCGTCGCAGCTCGGTTCCCCTAAATGGAACGATGGAGTTAAGTCCCTCAGCCGTCGCGTGTACCACCCTGGACATTGGCGACGCTGTCGTGGAGAGCGGCGCGGACACAAGCTCGACGAATATCAATCTCACCGAGCGGCAAAAATCGGTGCTCGAACGCCTCGGGCACGGCGATTCGAACAAGGCGATTGCGCGTGTCCTGGGAATCCGGGAAGGAACGGTCAAGGTCCACGTCCGGCAGATCATGCGCAAGCTCGGCGTGACCAACCGTACGCAGGTCGCCATTGCCTGCGCGAGCGGCAACGGAAACGGCGCCGCGGCTGCGACCGAAATGCGCGTGGACGATCGCAGCCTCAAGGCCAAGCTCGAGCTGGCGCCGAGCCCCGCCCCGCTCGGCGTGTCGCTGGCGGGCGGCAAGATCTGAGCACGCGATCAGGATGGCGTGGAGAGGCCGTAGACCTCTTGCGCCGTCGCCCCGCTGACCGCGCCCTCCGCCAGATCGCGCGCGGCGGCCGCAGCCGCGCGCCGCCCGGGCGGGCCGAAGCCGCCGGCGCCCGGCGTTACGATGGCGAACCACTGGCCGGCTTTCAGCACGGCCGAGTCGCCGTCGAAGACCACGCCCGGCCCTGCTTCCACCCGGCCGTGCGCGCCGGGTCCGCCGCCGAACAGGCCCCAGCTCCGTGAGCGCTGGCGCGTGATGTCGACGCGCACGCGGCAGTCGTGCGTCGCCTGATAGACGCGGCGCAGCCCCATGCCGCCGCGATACTGGCCGACGCCGCCGGAGTCCTCGACCAGCTCATAGCGCATCAGGGTCAGCGGATATTCGATCTCCAGCGCCTCGACGGGCAGGTTCGAGGTGTTGGTGGTGTGGACATGCACGCCGTCCAGCCCGTCCTTGGTGGCGCGCGCACCGCTGCCACCGCCGATCGTCTCGAGATAGACCCAGGTCGATCCATCCTGCGGCCGCGTGCCGATGAAGTAGGCGACGGTGCAGGCGGAGTTGGAGCAGGCCATGACCCTCTCGGGGATCGCCTGCGCCAAGGCACCCAGGATCATGTCGGCTACCCTCTGGCAGGTTTGCAGGCGGCCGTTGACGGCGGCGGGCGCCGTGCAGTTCAGGATGCTGCCCTCAGGTGCTGTGATGGAAAGCGGCCTTGCAAGGCCGGCGTTGGGCGGAATGGTGGAATCCATCACCGACTTCACGACGTAGTAGGTCGTGGCGAGCAGCGCGGTGTAGGTCATGTTGATGCCGGCGCGCATCTGCTCGGGGCCGTCGAAGGCGAGCGACATGGCATCGCCCCGGACCGTCACCTCGACCGAAAGCGGCAGGAGTCCCGCCACCTCCTCGTTGTCGAACACGTCCTCAAAGCGCCAGGTGCCGTCGGGCATGGCGGCGATGGCGGCGCGCATCTTGCGCTCGGCATAATCCATCAGCGCCTCGCCTGCCTGCAGCACCGTCTCGGTGCCGTACTTCGCCGCCAGCGCCTGGAAACGTTGCACGCCGACGCGATTGGCGGCCCGCTGCGCGCGCAGGTCGGACAGGCGCTCGCTGGGCACCTGGCAGTTCAGCAGGATGAGGTCCTGCACGTCCGCCTGCAGCTCGCCCGCGCGGTAGAGGCGCACCGGCGGGATGCGCAGGCCCTCCTGGAAGATGTGGGCGTGGCCGCGATCGACGAAGTCGGCATGGTGCGCCAGGTTGACCGTCCAGGCGACCAGACGGCCGTCGATGAAGATCGGCTCGGCCAGCACGATGTCGGGCAGATGCGTGCCACCGCCCTCGTAGGCGTCGTTGCCGATGAAGGCGTCGCCCGGCCGGATGTCCTGGGTCGGGTAGCGCCGCATGATGTGCTTGATGAGATCGAGGAAGCTGCCGAGATGGATCGGGATGTGCTCGGCCTGGCAGAGCGTTTCGCCCGCCGCATTGAACAGCGCCGTCGAGCAGTCGCGCCGCTCCTTGATGTTGGTGGAATGCGAGGCGCGGATCAGCGTCTCGCCGGCTTCGTCGACGATCGAGGCGAGGGAAGCGCCGATGACTTCGATGGTGATGGGGTCGAGACTACGTTGCCTCCCCACGAAGTGGGGAGGTGGCCGAAGGCCGGCGGGGTCATGCTCATTCATCGACGCCTCCATGACCCCTCCGCCCGCTGCGCGGGCACCTCCCCACGCCTAGCGTGGGGAGGGAGCGTTGGACTCATATCTCCGCCTCCAGGATCAAATTGAGCCAGGCGTCGACCCGCGCGGTCGTGCCGGGTGGCACCAGGGTGGTGGCGTCCATCTGCTCGACGATGGCAGGGCCGGTGAAACGATTGCCCGGGCGCAG
>Ga0208989_10000429_pt1 | contig 11924 bp, 10 predicted proteins | sample MedBloCAOM3_M1_FD_187852 | JGI IMG/M metagenome (GOLD analysis project Ga0208989, IMG submission 187852) | Forest soil microbial communities from El Dorado National Forest, California, USA - Mediterranean Blodgett CA OM3_M1 (SPAdes) (version 2) | ecosystem: Environmental > Terrestrial > Soil >...
CATTAAACGCGCCGATATCGCTGCCCTTGATGCCTGACCAGAAGCCGTCGGCTTCGACGCCGAACACCATAGTGCCGCTCTGCCAATTGTAGCCCGCCTCGCCGCCGGCGATGGCCCCGGACGAGGAATAGTTGAGCGTAAAGTTGGCAAACCCGGCGGGACCGATCGCGTTGTTGAGATTGTGATTGCCGAAACCGCCGCCGCCGAACACGCCGACGTAGAAGCCGGACCAATCATACATCGGCGCCGCGACTACCGGAGCCTTTATGAAGCTCGAAAGATCGGCGCCGAGAGCCGGCGACATCAATCCCAATATTCCGAGCGAGACCGTGGTGAAAAGAATTCGCTTCATTGTTAACCCCTGTCGAATTGCTCTGATGAAACATCTGACGACCTAAGCCGCCGCGACCTTCCACGCGTCAGAAATGAATGATGATGTCCGCCGAACCGATGAGGGCATCTTTCTTGTTGGGCGCAATACCGAGATTCGCGTTGCCATTGAATGCAGCCGCATCGAGCGCCCTGTAATATGAAACCTCGGGCCGGATCTCGATCTGGGGCGAGAACCAGTGCTGCCAGCCGATGCCGGTCTCGAAGTACCGGGTCTTGATGCCGGTACGCTGGCCCTGCTTGTCGTCGAAGAACTCAAGACGATAGGAGATGTTGTCCAGCGGCGACGCCTTGTAGTTCAGGTACATCAGATAGGTTTGCACCTCTGCCTTGCAGGAAAACACGATCGCGTTGCTGCACTGCGCGAAGAACGGAGAGTTGAACGGCATGATTTGAGGCGAGAACGGCGTGCCTCCCGCGGCAAACGCGGCAACAGCGGCGGGATTATTGCCGTTGAGCACGTTGTTCTGATGCAGATTGTACGTCTCGAACGAGATGTGCCACTGATCGTTGAACTTGTGATAGGCGGTCAGCCCGTACCATTGCAGGTTGTTGTAGCCCCATTGGCCGCCATTGATGCCATCCGCGACTACATAAATGCCGTCGTTGCCGCTGTCGCTGGTCCAGCGCACGCCGGCGGCAAGGCTCGGGACCGCACCCGGATCCTTCGGCATGGTGGAGTTGGGATAGAGCGGGTTCGGAAATGGATTCGCGATCTTTGCACCGTAGTGCCAGGGCATGGCTTCGGTACCGACCGATACACCCAACTGAAGCATCCAGTTCTTCGTCAACGCGAGCGTCGTCTGTATTCCGGTGTTGGTATAGTTGTCGAAGGTGTAGGTCATCGAGTGCGTGTACATGTAATTGTTCGGCGCCAGCTGGGCCTCGATGTCCGGAATCGAGATGTAACGTCCGAACCGGATCAAGAGTCCTTCCGCAAGCTGCGGAATGAACACCTCGCCATAAGCCATCGGCATGTCGTAGCCGTAATTCTTGTTCTGGTTCAGAAGCTGGTTGCTCCAGAGCCCGTAGGCTGTGGTGTAGCGATAGTTCTCGCCGAAAATCGGCGCGAGACGGAAGCCCCAGTCGATGTGATCCTTCTGAACCGTATCCGGCAGACGCTCGAAATAGATCACTGCCTGATCGAGTTGGACCGTATTCGGATTGTAATCATACGCGGCCGGCGAATTGCCGCCGCGCACGGTGTTGTTGCTGAAGTTACCGCCAGCGTTGATCCAGCCGTAAATCTGGATGTGCTGGTCCTGCAGCCATTTGCCGACCCCCGTATTCGCGATCGCCACCATGAATGGGCTGTCGACCGAGTTGGGACGGGTAGTCCCTATAGTAGGGGAACCACCGTAGGGGAAGTCGATAAACGGCATCGGCGGTGTCGAAACCGGCGATTTCGGCCACACGGCGGCATCACGGGCCGACGGTGGCGCATTTGGATCGCTCGGCGCGACAGCCTTGCCCCATTCAAGCTGGTAGTAGCGAAAAAAACGCGTAGCCACATCGTCGCCAAGATAGGTGTCGAGACATTTGTAATCGAGGTATGGATCGCACTTTCCGCTCTTCGCCGCCGCCTCCTGCGCCGCCTTAAGCGTAGCCTCGCTAACATCGCAGTAATAGTCGACGAACGGATTGCAGGCGTCACCAACCTTCGACCCATAGAAGAACGGAAAGTTTATCCTTCCCTCCGTACTCGTCAGTCGACCTTCTACTGAGCCGGGTGTCTGCGCATGGCCTTCGAGGCCGAAACCGACGACGAACGCGGCACTGATCAGCAGGACGCGAAAGACTCCATGAAGCACGAACGCACGGTTAGTCATTATTGCCCCCGAAACGGCGAAAACTCGGCATAATTCGAACGCTAACCAGTCGATCGATTAGAAGTCCATATGGATCGGGAACGATCTCCATAGGAGCTGCATAGAAAAATGCGCGGACGTTGACCGACCGAGTTATGGCGGCGCGCGGTGAAAATGGCGCTTCATCGTAGGGAAGCGGTAGTCCATGCCGTAGAGCGCATCGACACGAAAGCCCCGGTCGATGTGATCGGTCTGATAGGTGTCCGGCAGCCGGATCGCGTGCAGGTCGAGTTGATGAAGGTTGATCGCGTTCGGCTGCTGCGCATAGAGATAGGGCGCATTGCCATAGAGGGCACCGCTTGTTGCGCCGGGCTGGTTCTGCGACGAGCTGAGATTGCCGCCGATCTCGATCCAGCCGGAGAAATGTCACGACACTTCTCCCACCAAAGCCGAAACCGGCCGATCATGGCTTTATCGCGACGGCGGATTTAAATTCCATGCAGGCGGCGGGACGCTCGCATAGGAGGCGCATAGGCATTGCACATGCAGAAACACGCCGATGCCGCGTACAAAGCTGCGAAAAATCCAATTGACCCCGTCCTGCGGGAGGGCCAGAACCGCGGGCCGTCTCCCGGCTTTGTGGGACTCGGCGGAAAGCACGGCGTTACAGGTAGATGACCGGGGACGCGATAACACAGCCGGTGGCGCGCAAGCGCACCGCAGCCCTCACCCTGGCGGCGCTCGGCGTCGTTTTCGGCGACATCGGCACCAGCCCGCTCTACACGGTCAAGGAGTGCTTCAGCGATTTCACGGGCTTGATCCCGACGCATGACAACGTGCTGGGCATCCTGTCGCTGATCACCTGGGTGCTGATCATCGTCGTCACCTTGAAATATGTCGTCGTGGTGATGCGCGCCGACAACCGCGGCGAGGGCGGCGTGCTTGCCTTGATGGCGCTGGTATCGCGGCAGGAAGCGATGTCCGCACGCCGCCGCCGCATCTACCTGATGATAGGCGTCGCCGGCGCCGCCCTGTTCTACGGCGATTGCCTGCTGACGCCCGCCATTTCCGTGCTGAGCGCCGTAGAGGGCCTAAAAGTCGCGACGCCGGCGCTGCAGCCGCTGGTGGTGCCGATCGCCCTCGGCGTGCTGGTGGCGCTGTTCGCCGTCCAGCATTTCGGCACCGCAGGCGTGGGGCGGTTGTTCGGGCCGATCACGCTGCTCTGGTTCGTCCTGCTGTTCGTGTTGGGCGTGCGCCAGATCGTCGAGGCGCCGCAAGTCCTGACGGCGTTCCTGCCGCATCACGCGCTGGAATTCGCCTTGCACCACGGCTTTGTCACGTTCCTCGCCCTGGGCGCGGTGACGCTCGCGGTGACGGGAGCGGAAGCGCTCTATGCCGACATGGGCCATTTCGGCCGCGAGCCCATCCGCCGCGCCTGGCTGTGGCTGGTGCTGCCCGCGCTGCTCGCCAACTACTACGGCCAGGGCGCGCTCTTGCTGAGCGACGCCAGTGCGTTGGAGAACCCGTTCTTCCGCCTCGCGCCGGATTGGGCGCTCTATCCGATGGTGGCGCTGGCCACCATCGCCACCGTGATCGCCTCGCAGGCCACCATCTCCGGCGCCTTTTCGATGGCGCAGCAGGCCGCGCTGCTTGGCTTGAGCCCGCGCGTACGGGTTCAGCACACCTCGGCCAGCGAGTTCGGCCAGATCTACGTGCCGGCGGTGAACTGGCTGCTGCTGGCCGGCGTGGTGGCGCTGGTGCTGTCCTTCAAGTCGTCGACCAACCTCGCCGCGGCCTACGGCATCGCCGTGACCGGCACCATGCTGATGACCACCATCCTGGTGTTCGCGCTGGCGGTGCGCGGCTGGAAGTGGAGCTGGGCGCTGGCGATCCCGGTGTTCTGCGCCTTCCTGATCGTCGACCTCACGCTGTTCTCCGCCAACATGCTGAAGTTCCTCGACGGCGGCTGGGTGCCGCTCGTCATCGCCGCCGTGATCTTCACCGCGATGTGGACCTGGCTGCAGGGCCGTCTTGCCGTCGGCGCCCGTGAGAAGGAAGGCTCGCTGCCGATCGAATCCCTGCTCGACAGCATCGGCCCGGGCCGTGTTCACCGCCCGCAGGGCACCGCCGTCTACCTCACGGCGTTCTCGGGCAATGCCCCCAACTGCCTGCTGCACAATCTCAAGCACAACGAAGTTCTGCACGAGCACGTCGTGCTGCTGACTGTCGAGGTGCCGGACGAGCCCTACGTTGCGGCGGACCAGCGCTCCCAGATCACCCATCTCGGCAAGGGCGTGCACCGGGTGGTGGTGCGCTACGGCTTCATGGAACAACCCGACGTGCCGCGCGATCTCAGTCGGCTGGCCGACAAGGGCGTGCCGTTCGATCCGATGCGGACCTCCTACTTCATCGGCCGCAACAGCTTCGTCGGCGCGAGCCGGCCGTTGTTGCCGCGCTGGCAGCAGAAGCTGTTCCTGACCCTGGCCCGCCTGGCCTCGAGCGCCGGCGACTTCTTCGGCCTGCCGGCCAACCGCGTCGTCGAATTGGGCAGCCGAATCGAGATCTAGCGGCGTTTCATATACGGCGGCTATGCCGAGCCCGGCGCGACCTTCTCGAAATCATATGTCCATCGTTTTAGGTAATCGAGCGTCCACCGCAAGACGCAGCCGATGCCGATTATCGCCAGCCTGATCAAGATCGCAGCGCTCTCGCTCGCACTGCTCTGTGTCGACATAAAACCGATGAGCGCTCCCATCGAGACGGCTCGCGATTCAAAATCCTGGCACGCACAGTGCCGGATCTACTTCGGTTGCACGCCGTCCGCCCGCGCGGCGGCCAACGCCGCCGACAGCGAGAGGAGCTCGCACTGACCGCCAGCGGCGTTCATCTCTCCGAGCGAACTGCGGCCAAGGGGTTCGCCAGTGTCGGTCGAGCGGCCGGCACGATCCTGTGCCTTGCCGGGGTCGTCGTTCTTGCCGTGGCTCTGCGCTCCGGCCTCTACGAGTATTTCCATGGCGGGGGCCGCGCGCTGCGAGGTCTTTCGGAGGTCCTCATGACAATGGGTGGCCGCTTTCTCACCGAGATCGCAGCCGTTGGTCTGCTTGGCCTCGCCACAACAAGTTCGGTCATGCTGGGCGCGGTGCTCGGGCTTTATCTTCCGTTTCCCAAGAAGGTATTGGCCGGCGTGCTCGCCTTTGCCGCCGGTTCGCTGATCGCCGCCCTTGCCATCGAGCTCGGCTTCGAGGGCGCGTACGATCTCGTCAGGCACGGCGCCACCGTGCGCGGCGCCTGGGTGTCGATCGCCGGCGGCTTTGCCGCGGGCGCGGTCATCTACTATGTCACCTCGCTGTTCCTCGAGCAGAAGGGTGCCGCCCTTCGCTATCCGTCGCGCTTTCTGGAATACGCCCTGGACCGCAAGCGCCAGGCCGTCGGCGAAAAGCTCGCGCTGTTGTCGAAATGCGACCTGCTGCGCCACCTCCCGGCCGAGCAGATCGAACCGCTGCTCGATCGCGTTCAGGAGCGTGAGGTGAGGGCCGGCGAGATCGTGTTCCGCACCGGCGATCCGGGCGACGCTCTCTATATTGTCGCGCATGGCGTGGTCGAAGTGCTGAACGGCAGCGACCAGCACACGCTCGCGGAACTCGGCGACGGTCAGGCGTTTGGCGAAATGGCGCTGCTGAGCGAAGGCACGCGCACCGCCACCATTCGAGCCAAGACCGACACCCAGCTGCTGGCGATCGGCAAGGACGATTTCGACAGGCTTTTAGCCGAGGACCCCTTCGTCGATGAACAGGTGCGCCAGCTGAGCCACGAACGCGCCATCGCCAATCTGCGCAGCGGCGACATCAATCCCGCGCTGTGGGTCCAGACGGCGCGCGAGAGCGTCGACCGGCTGAGCCGCGGCGAAGAGCACAGGCTCCTGCAGGAGGCCAAGCAGGGCAAAGGCGCCGGACTCGCCATCGTCTTCGGCAACATCCTCGACACCATCCCGGGCTGCCTGGTGATCGGCGCCAAGTTCGTGGGCTTCGAGACCCTGTCGCTGACCTTGATCCTCGGTATTTTCCTGGGCGGCATTCCCGAAGCGGCGGCCAGCGCCAGCATGCTGCGCAAGGCGGGCTATTCCGACCGCACGATCTTTCTCCTCTGGGCGACCGTGCTGGTGACCGGCGTCGTCGCGGCGGTCGCCGGCAAGCTTTTCATCAACGGCTCGGAATCGCTGGCGGCCGTGCTCGCCCAGGCGGTAGCGGGCGGCGCGATCCTGGCCCTGGTCACCCACGCCATGATTCCCGAGGCCCTGCACAAGGGCGGCTCGGGCATCGTGCTGCCGGCCGTCGGCGGCTTCCTGTTCGCGCTCTATCTCGCGCTGGTCGACGCGGTGCCGACGTAGGGGCGGCCGCCGCGTAACCCGAAATCAAGCCTACAAGGAACGCTCGCGTGGACAAGTTCGTCACCGGATTGCCTGAACCGGCCAACGAGCCGGGCGTGATCGCTGCCAGCGTCTATGCGCTCGGCCAGCAGGTCGCAGACATTGCCGTCGACGAAGCCGGTCGGTGGTCCAGGCAGGACGGTCATGTCGTCTGGATCGGTCTGCTCGAACCCAGCCAGGAGCTATTGCGACGCGTTCAAGCCCAGCTCGATCTTCACCCGCTGGCCATCGAAGATGCCGGAAAGGCCCATCAACACCCCAAGCTGGAGCAGTACGGCGACGCGCTGTTCATCGTGGCGAGGACAGCACAGGTCGTTGAAGGGCGGATCTCGTTTGGAGAGACACACATTTTCGTGGGACGGGGGTACGTTGTTTCGGTACGTCACGGCGCATCCATCTCATACGCCACCGTTCGTGAAAGGCTTGAGGCCTGTCCCACTGTCCTCGCCCGCGGCGAGGATTACATCCTCTATGCCATTCTCGACTTCATCGTCGACAACTACATGCCCGTTGTCGAGACAGTCCAGGGGGAGGTCGATGAACTTGAAGACGGCGTGCTTCATAGAATGCTTCATCAGACCGAGGTCGATCGTCTGTACATGCTCCGTCGTGAGCTGTTGCGCCTGCGAAAGTCAGTCGCTCCACTCGTCGATGTTTGCCACAGGTTGGAGCATGCCGAAGCGTTGCCCATAGACCCCCAGATGCAACCTCTCTTTCGCGATGTAACCGACCATATCCGGCGCGTGCAGGAGGACATCGACTCTCTGCGGGAGGTGCTGGCCTTCGCCTTTGAAGCGAGCCTGATGGCCGGACAGGCGCAGCAGAACGTCATTACCCGCAGGCTGGCCGCCTGGGCTGCCATCCTGGCCGTACCGACCGCGGTCGCCGGGATCTACGGCATGAATTTCGAGCACATGCCCGAGCTCAAATGGACCTACGGCTACTATGTCGTTGTCGGCGGGATCCTGTCGGTCTGCACCCTGCTTTACGTGCGCTTTCGCCACTACGGCTGGCTTTGATCGTCGAGTGCTCGTCCCCGAATTCCTATGGCGCCACTATGTCGGCGTGTCGCCAGCCGGCTGGCATTCCTATGCATCCATGACTTTCCATGAACGTCATGGCTCCCAGCGAAACCGGCTATCTGTTTTTGCTCGTCATCGGGTTTCTCTCCCTTGCCGCGACCGTGGCCGTCGCCGTCTCTGCTTACCACCAGCGGCGTGGACGAAAGAGCGAGCAGCCCCGCGCCTGACGTTGACCGCCCGGGCGAGGCATTCGCCCATCATGCGTCGAAGGCGGTGAGCGAGATCGCGTCGCTGATCGGCGGCTGCAGGCCGCGCGCCAAGAGATCGGCCAGGCGGGAGAAGATGCGGCCCGCCTCGGCACAACCGACATCCTGAGCCACCGCTTCGGCGGCGATGTTGAGCAGCGCGTTGCCGGCGAGATCGCGGCATTCGGCCGGCAGGTCCTCGATGGCGTCGGCGATCAGCCGCATCGCGCGCTGCAGGTCGGCGATGCGGTCGGGAGTCTCGGCAGGCGCGCTCAATTGAGCCTCCCCGCCGCGGCGCCGCGTGGCGGCCCCAGCTTGAGCCCGGCACTGCCCAGCGCCACGGCGAACGCCTTCAGCCGGATGGCGGCCACGCGCGAGGCGGTCGGCGCCATCATGACCTCGAGCGACGCCATCAGCGGACCGTCGAAATCGCCCTGCGCCAGGCCGCACAGGGCGACAAGAGTGGCCTCGTCGCGGCTGACGCTGGAACAGGTTGGCAGGTGGATCTCCATGGCCCGCCGCGCGCCAAACAGAAAAGCGTCCATGGCGATGGCAAAGTCGGGCAGTACCTCGAGCAGGCCCGCCATCTTGAAGCCGCGATGGAGGATCGAGCCCTCCGCCGGCAAGGCGCGATCCTGCTGCCATTGGCGCAGGGCCCACAGCACGAAGCGCTCGCTGACCGGCAAGCCGCAGGCGCAACCCGCCCGACCGCAGCCCGGTTTCGGGTCGGCTTGAAGGGCGTTAAGTCTTTGTTCTGGAAAACTTTCCATGACCTCACCGAAAGTTGATCCGCCTTGACACATCGATTGACTCTATGCAATTGAGAGTCAGTCGCAACTCCAAAGTGATAAGGGGGACAAAGAGGTCATGAGTCAACCACCGCGTTCGACTCGCCCGAACGAAATCGGGGGAGATACCGCCGACCTCGCCCCGCCGATCGTCGATAGCATCACGCTGATGGGCGGCCGCCGCGAACTGATCATCCGGCACGGCGCCGATACGTACCGCCTGCGCGTCACCGCTTCCAACAAGCTGATCCTCACCAAATAGCTGAACCCCCGGGAAGCCATCCCTTCCCGGTCAAACTGCCCAGCCAGCCGGTCCGTCACGACCCCCTGCCAGCCAGGCGTCCTTTTTCCTGGGGCCCCCTGGCAATGAAACTCCGATCCCTTCCGCTGCTGCTGCTGGCGAGCACCGCGCTCGGCGGCACGATCACCGTCCCGCTGTCGGCGCAGACGCCGCCCGTTGCACCGCCGGCGGCATCCCCTCTTCCAACCACGCCTGCGCCTTCCACGACACAACCTGTGCCCACCCAGCTCGACGCCGTGACGACGGCGGCGACGCGCACCCGGCGGCCGCTCGACGACGTGCCGGCCACGGTCTCGGTGATCACGACCGAGGATATCAATCGCGAGAACATGCAGGACGTCCGCGACCTCGTACGCAACGAACCCGGCGTCACGGTCGGCAACAATCCCTTCCGCGCAGGCTTTCAAAATTTCCTGATCCGCGGCATCGGCGGCAACCGCGTGCTGCTCATGCAGGACGGCATGCGCATGCCCGACTTCCCGGACTCCAACATGGGCGCGGGCACCTACACCCGCGAACAGCCCGACCTCGAGGACATCAAGCGCGTGGAGATCATCCGCGGTCCCGCCTCGGCGCTCTACGGCTCCGACGCGATCGGCGGCGTGGTGGCCTACACCACCAAGGATCCCGGCGACTACATGATCAACGGGCGCAACGTCTACGGCAGCGTCAAGGGCGCCTACAGCGGCGCCAACCAGCAGTTCGCCGAAACCTTCACCGGCGCGGTGCGCGCAGAGACCGTCGAATTCCTCGGCATCTACACGCGCCGCGACGGCCATGAATTCCAGCCGGCGCAGTCCTCGCTCGGCGCCAATCCGACCAGCTGGTACAACAACGACTTCCTGGCCAAGCTCGTCTTCAGGCCGACCGACGTCGACACGATCCGAATCACCGGCGGCTTCACCCAGGGCGCGCAGAGCTCCGAGACGCTGTCCGGCGTCGGCAACTTCTCGAGCCTGTTCGCGCGCATCTTCGACGAATGGGGGCAGGACTACACACAGACCTATCGCATCAGCGCGCAATGGGTGCACGACGCGCCGATCGGCTTCATCGACCGCACCGACTTCCTGGCCTACTTCAACTCGGTCAACACCCAGGCGGATACGTATCAGCTGCGCGGTGGGCTGAACGGCGCCAGCCCGACCAATGCCCGGACATCGCAGTTCTATTTCAACCAGAACGTCTCCGGCGCCGAACTGCAGATGAACACAAACGCCAAGCTGTTCGACCTGCGCAACGTCTTCACCTACGGCCTGAGCTTCGCCTACACCTCGACGACGCGGCCGCGCGACCGCTGGCAGATCACGCTGGGAAGCCCGGTCAGAACCCAGGTGGTGGCGGGCGAGGTCTTCCCAAACAAGAACTTCCCCGACACCGAGACCATCCAGGGCGGCATCTATGTGCAGGACGAGATCACCGCGCTGGGCGGCAGGCTCACCATCACGCCGGCGGTGCGGGTCGACTACTACAAGCTCAACCCCAATCCCGACCGCTACTTCTGGAACTCGACCGGCGCCTCCTTGAACGTCGTGCCGACCTCCAGCACCTATGTCTCCGCCTCGCCCAAGCTCGGCGCGATCTATCGCTTCTCGGACATCTACTCGGCCTACTTCCAGTATGCGACCGGCTTTCGGGCACCGCCCTACGACAATGCGAACTTCGGCTTCACCAACGCCGCGTCGTTCTACCAGATCCTGCCCAACGCCAACCTGAAGCCCGAGACGGCCAACAGCTTCGAGGTCGGCTTCCGCGGCAAGTACGAGACCGGCTCGAGCTGGCAGCTCACCGGCTTCTACAACCTCTACAACAACTTCCTCGAGACGGTCGTGGTCGGCCAGGTGGGCCCGATCACGCAGTTCCAGTACGTCAACCTGACCAACGTCACGATCTGGGGCGTCGAGGCGCGCGGCGAGTACCGCTTCTCGCCGGACTGGTCGGTGCTGGGCTGGACAGCCTTCGCGCAAGGCATCGATCAGCGCACCGGGCTGCCCGTCGACTCCGTGAGCCCGTGGGCGACCCAGGCGCGCGTGCGCTACGGCTCGGACCAGGGCCTGATCGCCCAGCTCATCGGCACGATGACCGCCCAGCACACCCAGGTCAGCAATCCGACCTACTTCCAGGCGCCGGCATACTTCAACCTCGACGCGACCGTCGGCTACGCCTTCAAGCAGAACCTCAAGATCAATGCCGGCGCCTTCAACATCACCAACGCCAAGTACTGGAACTCGGCCGACGTGATCGGTCTCACCTCGACCAACCAGCAACTCGACCTCTACGCCCAGCCCGGCCGGTATTTCGGCGTCAACCTCACAGCCAGATGGTAGTCCCGGCAGCCCTCTCCGCCGGACGACTGCCGGCGCCATCGACACGCTCTCCTCGCGTGTCGATGGCGCTATCGCTCGGGCTGCATGGGCTGGCTGTCCTTCTTCTTTTCGCCGCCGGCGCCGCCGGCAGCGCATCGACCAGCGAACAGGCACTCCTCGTCGAACTCGCCCTCGCCGCCCCCGCTGCGCCCGAAGCCGACGACACGGCCAACGAGGCAACGCCATCGCCTGCCCAACCGACACCGCAGTCTTCTCCTCAGCAGATGCCCATGAACATGCCGGGAATGCAGATGCCGCAGGCGTCACCTTCGGCGTCGCCGCAAATGCAGATGAACATGCCCGGGATGCAGATGCCGCAGGCGTCACCGTCTGCGGCGCCGCAGACACAGATGAATATGCCCGGCATGCAGATGCCGGCGACTTCCCCAAACCCGCAGGCCTCTCCTGGAGAGAAGATGAACATGCCGATGCCAATGGCAAGTCCTTCGCCGGGCCAGATCGGCGGAATGAAAGGTATGGATGGCATGCCTGGAATGGGTGCGCCGAACACGGGCGAGCTGCTCGTGATGTCCGGCAACGACATGGGTGTTCGAGTTGGACCGAGTGAAAAGAATGTTATG
>Ga0208989_10000432_pt1 | contig 11890 bp, 8 predicted proteins | sample MedBloCAOM3_M1_FD_187852 | JGI IMG/M metagenome (GOLD analysis project Ga0208989, IMG submission 187852) | Forest soil microbial communities from El Dorado National Forest, California, USA - Mediterranean Blodgett CA OM3_M1 (SPAdes) (version 2) | ecosystem: Environmental > Terrestrial > Soil >...
CGGCGGGCCCATCGGTGCGGGTCCGGAGCATCCACGCTCAGAATCGTGCGGCCGAGGCCGGACGCGCCGGCCAGCGCTGCGCGCTCAACCTGGCCGGTATCGAGAAGAGCGCGATCTCGCGCGGCGACTGGCTCGCCGATCCGCGCGCACTGGCCCCGAGCACGCGGATCGATGTGCGCATCGATCTGCTGGCAGACAGCGGCGCGCACCTCGAGTCGTGGTCGCCGCTGCACGTGCATCTCGGCACGACCCACCGGGTTGCTCACGTGGTGCTGCTGGAATCGGCTGGTCTGTCGGCCGGCGAGTCGGGTCGCGTGCAACTGGTGTTCGACACGCCGATCTGCGCCTTGCCGGGCGACCGTCTCATTGTCCGCGATGCGCAAGGCCGGCACACCATCGGCGGCGGTGGCGTGCTTGACCCGTTGGCACCGGCGCGCCGGCGACGCTCGCTCGAGCGCCGTGGGTTTCTCGCGGCACTGGAGCGCATGCTCGGCGGGGAAGGCATCACGCCTGTGCTGCAACAGGCACGCTTCGGTGTGCCGATCTCCGACCTGGTGCGCCTGACCGGGTGCCCTCCCGAACGCCTGCCCTTGCCAGCCGCAGCGATCACGATTGCGGCCGGCGGCGAGCACTTTGCGGTGCTTGCGGCCCAGTGGCAGGCATTGCGCGAGGGCGCGCTGAGCGCCTTGCGGCGCTTTCATACGGACGTCCCCGACGAGCCTGGGCCGGATAGCGGCAGGCTGCGCCGCATCGCCCTCCCTGATATGCCGGCGGCGCTGTGGCGGGCCCTGGTCGATGAGCTCGCGCGCGAGCGCCTGTTGCTCCTTAGCGGAGCCTGGCTGCATCTGCCGGAGCACTCGGCCACCCTTTCCGAGAGCGATCAGACACTCGCGCGCAAGCTCCAGCCGCTGATTGCCGCCGGACGCTTTGATCCTCCGTGGGTGCGGGACCTCGCTGCTGCCGTGCACGAGCCGGAAGATCGGGTACGCGAGGTGCTCCGCAAGCAGGTCAGACAGGGTGGCGTTTACCAGGTGGTGCACGATCTGTTCTACGATCGCGAGCGTATCGCGGAGCTCGCCGAGATCGTCGGCGCGGCCACGCGCGCGCAGGGCGACATCAACGCCGCCCGTTTTCGGGATACCCTCGGACTCGGCCGCAAGCGCGCCATCCAGATCCTGGAGTTCTTCGATCGCGTGGGTTACACGCGGCGCGTGCGCGATGCGCACGTCTTGCGTCCCGATAGCGCGTGGCGATCGTCGTTCGGTTGCGACGTAGCCTCTCAGGGGGCCGCGCGCGCGCCGTCGCGAGCGGACAGCGCCACGAACGCCCGAAGATGACCTGCGGAGGGCACACGTACCCGGTGGTGCGGCTGGGCTTCAAACCCAGGAGGGGGCGCCAGGCGCTTCCTGGTAGGTTCGACTCCTGCTGCCTTCCGCCATTTTCGGTCCGCGGCATACCATCGGTGCGCGCATGATGTCCTCCGCTCCCACACCTCACCTGACCTCTCTGTCCCACGGCGGTGGCTGCGGCTGCAAGATCGCACCGGGCATGCTCGCCGATCTGCTCAAGGGTTCGGCTGCCGCGGCGCCGTTCGCGCAACTCCTGGTCGGTCTGGAGACCGCCGACGATGCCGCCGTCTATCAGCTCAACGAGCACCAGGCCCTGGTGGCGACCACCGATTTTTTCATGCCGATCGTCGATGACCCGTTCGATTTCGGACGCATCGCGGCCGCCAACGCGCTGTCCGACGTGTACGCGATGGGTGGTACGCCGATCCTGGCGCTGGCGCTGCTCGCCGTGCCGATCAACGTGCTGCCGCCGCACGTCATCCGCGAGATCCTGCGTGGCGGTGAGGCGATCTGTGCCGAAGCCGGCATCCCGATCGCAGGCGGTCACAGCATTGACTCCGTGGAGCCGATCTACGGGCTGGCGGCAATCGGGCTCGTTCACCCGCACCATGTGAAGCGCAACTCGGGGGCGCAGGCGGGAGATGCACTGATCCTCGGCAAGCCGCTCGGCGTCGGCATTCTGTCCGCGGCCCTCAAGAAGGGACAGCTCCCCGCCGCCGACTATCGGGTGATGATCGATACGACGACCCGCCTCAATCGTGCCGGCCCGGAGCTCGCCGAGCTCGCCGGGGTCCACGCCATGACCGACGTCACCGGCTTTGGTCTCCTCGGACATCTGCTCGAGATGTGCCGCGGCGCGCGGCTCGGCGCACGAGTGAACATGAGGCACGTGCCACTGCTGGATAACGTGTTGGCGATGGCCGCAGCCGGCTCGGTCACCGGCGCCTCCGCACGTAACTGGAGCTCGTATGCGCGTGAAGTGCGGCTTGCGCCGCAGCTCGAGGGCACGTATCAGGCGCTGCTGTGCGATCCGCAGACCTCCGGTGGACTGCTGATCGCCTGCACGCACGCCGTGGTTCCCGATGTCTTGGGAATTCTTCGCCGTCACGGATTCGCGCACGCAGCGGCCATCGGCGCGATGACGGGCGATGCGCCCATCGTGCGTGTGGAGCCGTGAAGATCAGCTCAATGCGCAGCGCCTGCCGACGAGAGCTGATTCTTGTAGATCCCCCCGTCCTTCATGATCAAGGCGAGCGCCACATCCGGATGCTCGAGGAGCGTGATGTCTTGCAGCGGCTCGCCGTTGATGAGCAGGATGTCCGCATACGCGCCCTCTTCAATGACCCCGAGCTTGCCGGGGTAGGGATTGCGACGGCCTGACATCGCGAGCAGCTCCGCGTTGCCAGACGTCACCTGGCGCAGAATCTCCAGCGGAGAAAACCAGCGCGCCCGCAGCGTGAATTCCCGGTTCTGGCGCGCCAACTGCTGCAGTCCGAACACCAGATCGGTACCAAAACCGAGCTTCACGTGGTACTTCTTCGCCAGTTTCATCATCGCATCCGTGGCCGCGCGAACCTGCAGGAACTTGGCGCGTTGCGTCTCCGATATCCCGGGCGGCGGTACCTCGTACACCACGACATTTGTGGAAAGGAAGATCCCGCGGTCTGCGATCAGCTTCATCGTCGGCTCATCGATGAGATGGCCGTGCTCGATGCAGCGAACCCCAGCCTCTATCGCGCGGCGGGTGCTCGCTGAGTTGTAGCTGTGTACCGTAACGTAGGTGCCGAAGCTCGATGCGACTTCGACTGCCGCCCTGAGCTCTTCCGGTGTGTACTCCACCACCTCAATCGGATCGAACTCGGAAGCGGCACCACCACTTGCCATCACCTTGAGCATGGCGGCGCCGTGGCCCATTTGATCACGCGCAGCCGCGAGGACCTCGGGGACGCCGTCCGCGATCGTCGTCATTCCGGTACGTTCTTCGAGGGTCAAACCACCCCCGAGCCTTCTGGGAGGGTCGGTGTAGTGGCGATCATCGCCGTGACCGGCCGTTTGGGACAGCGCAGCGCCCGCCGCGTAAATGCGCGGACCCACGACGTAGCCCGCGTCGATCGCCCTCTTGAGACCGAACACGGCCCCCGCGGCATCGCGTTGCGTGGTAAACCCGCGCAACAGTGCCTGCTCGGCACCGCGAATTTCGAGGGCCGCGACATAGACGGGATCGGCCTCTTCCGTCTCCTGTCTGGTCAACACACTGGTCATGTGGACGTGTGCGTCGATGAAGCCAGGCGTCAGTACGCGTCCGCCGCCGTCGATTACGATTGGATGAAGCTCCGGGGCAGAAGCGATTCCCTCGTGTGACACCGACTGAATCTTGTTACCAACGACCAGGACCTCACCGACATAGGGTGCGTCACTTCGGCCATCCCAGATGCGCACGTTTCGAAACAGATACGCGCCTGGTGGGCCGGCGCCTGGCTCCGCCCCCGTCCCGGCAGAGGCCGCGACGGTCGCCAGGAGGAATCCAACCATGAACAGCCGCATGCCTCTCATGAAACACTCCGCGAGTTGGGGGCACACGAATGCGCGTCTGACGCGAGCACGCGTTCTAAGAGTAAAGGAAAGGGATGGAGCGGGAAACGAGACTCGAACTCGCGACCCCGACCTTGGCAAGGTCGTGCTCTACCAACTGAGCTATTCCCGCGTCCGCGAAATCAGGAGCCGCGAATTCTATGTACACCCCTTGGGAAGTCAAGGCGAGTCTCGCCGCGCTCCGCCGGTTCACTGCCGATCGGCAGGTAACCTACTAAATTTAGTAAATTTAGTATGTTACAACGTAAACTTAACGTTTAAGCTCAGGCCATGCCATGCGCAGATACGCCGCCATGGAAACGAGCGTCGCCGCGGCCGCGATCACCGTGAGCGCCACGCCGAGCCGGTAGGTCGGCAGTCCGAACAGCTGCCAGCGGTACAACATCAGCGACAGGCCGATGATCTGCAGGATGGTCTTGTACTTGCCGAGCTGCGAGACCGCGACTTTGCGCCGCGCGCCGATCTCCGCCATCCATTCGCGCAGCGCCGAAATGGTGATCTCGCGGCCGATGATGATCGCGGCGGTGAGCACGATCAGGGCCCGCGGGTCCCTGCTCACGAGTAACACCAGCGCGACGGCCACGATCAGCTTGTCGGCGACCGGGTCGAGAAATGCGCCCAGGCGGGAGATCTGGCCGAGCCGTCGCGCGAAATAGCCGTCGAGCAGATCGGTGATGCCGGCGACCGCGAACAGCAGGCCCGCCGCCGGATCCGCCCACGGGTACGGCATGTAGAACAGCAGCACGATGAGCGGGATCGCGGCAATGCGCGCCCAGGTGAGCGTGTTGGGCAGGTTCCACGGCATCAGCGGCGCCTAAGAGCCCGGGTGCAGGTGATCATAAAGACTTCGCGCCAGCGTCGCGCCGATTCCCGCCACCTGGGTGAGGTCCGCCACACCCGCGCGCATGACCCCCTGCAGGCCGCCGAAGTGCTTGAGAAGCGCGCGCCGCTTCGCGGGTCCCAGTCCCGGAACGACTTCCAGAACCGACTCGTTATAGCGCCGCGCGCGCCGGCGGCGATGACCGGCGATGGCGAACCGATGCGCTTCGTCGCGGATTCTCTGAATGAGCCGTGCGGCCGGCGAATGGGCCTCGGGCGTCACCGGTGTTGCCACGCCGTGCACGAACAGCCGCTCTTGTCCGGGCCTGCGGTCCGGGCCCTTGGCCACCCCGACGAGTGTCAGGTCGCCATAGCCCAGCTCCGCCAGTACCGCGTGCACCTGGCTGATCTGCCCCGCACCGCCGTCGATCAGCAACAGGTCGGGCGGGGGCACTTCGCCCTGCCGCACGTGCTTGTAGCGCCGTTCCAGCGCCTGGCGCAGCGCCGCGTAGTCGTCCCCCGGGGCGACGCCGGTGATATTGAAGCGCCGGTACTCTTTCTTGAGAGGACCCTCCGGCCCGAACACGACGCACGACGCCACGGTGCCCTCGCCGCCGGTGTGGCTGATATCGAAGCACTCCATGCGCGCCGGCGGCTCGGGCAAGTCGAGCGCCACGGACAAATCCGCCAGCATTTCCTCCATGCCCTGGCGCTGCGCGAAGCGCATGCGCAACGCCTGGGCCGCATTCTCCCGGGTGAGCTCCACCCAGCGTACCGCCAGGCCGCGCATCGGATGCCTCACTTCGACCGCACGCCCGGTACGGCTGCTGAGCAGCTCAGCCAGGGATGCCGCGTCTTCCAGGACGCTGGCGAGCAGCACCTCCGCCGGGGCCTCGGCGGTCGCGTAGTACTGCATGACGAAAGAGGCGAGCGCCTCGTGCGGCTCGGCGAGCGCAGCGCGGGGAAAGTAGCTGGTGGTGCCGAGATTGCGGCCGCCGCGCACCAGCATGACGCTCACGGCATACTCGCCCGCCTCGCCGACGATCGCGAACACGTCGACGTCGCGGTGCCCTTCCGCGGTCACGACCTGCTGCGCCTGGATGCGCTTGAGCGCCGCGAGCTGATCGCGTATCTGGGCCGCGCGCTCGAACTGCAGGCCGGCGCCCGCCTCCTCCATCCGTGCCTGCAGCTCGGCGTTCACTTCATCGCTGCGGCCGTCGAGCACCTTGACCGCCGCCGCCATGTCCTGGGCGTAGGCCTCGCGCGTGATGAGAGCGACGCACGGCGCCGAGCAGCGGCCGATCTGGTGCTGCAGGCACGGCCGGCTGCGGTTGGCGAAAAAACTGTCGCGGCAATTGCGGATGCGAAACAGCTTCTGCAGCTGGTTGAGCGTGTCGCGCACCGCGCCCGCATTGGGGAAGGGGCCGAAGTAACGGCCCGGGGCGCTGCGCGCGCCGCGGTAGAACACCAGGCGCGGAAACTCGTGCTCCACGCACAGGTGAATGTAGGGAAAGCTCTTGTCGTCGCGCAGCACCACGTTGAAGCGCGGCTTGTGCGCCTTGATGAGGTTGTACTCGAGCAGCAGCGCCTCGGTCTCGGAGTTGGTCACCGTGACTTCGATGGCGGTGATCTGCTGCACCAGCGCCTGCACCTTGGGATTGACGTTGCCGGCGGCAAAGTAGGTCCCGACCCGGTCCCGCAGGCTGCGCGCCTTGCCGACGTACAGCAGCTCGTGCCCGGCACCGAACATGCGGTACACACCCGGACGCTTGGGGAGTGACGCGATGTATTCCTTGGGGTCGAACACGGCCGGCAGCTTCTAAGGCACCTGCAGCGCCGCGGGCACCGGCAGGCCGGCGAGCTCGCAGGCGCGCGCCATTACCTTTCTGAACATCAGCGGCGTGAGCCGGCGGGTCGAGGTGTTGTAGCGGCTGCAATGATACGAATCGAGCATGCATTGCGCTGTATCGAGTATGTGTTCGCGTCCGTGTGCAAACAAGTAACGCCCGCGCGTGAGCCCGCGCGCCATGAGGACCGCGTCGTGCGCCACGCGCCCCAGGGCCAGGTACACGCGCACGGCGGACAACTGCCGCAGCTCACCGGCAAGGTACGCGTTGCAGCAGCGGATCTCCTGCGGCAGCGGCTTGTTCTCCGGTGGCACGCATTTGACCGCGTTGACGATGCGTGCGTTCACCAGCGTGAGTCCGTCGTCGACGGCTGCGGACACCGGACGGCTCGCAAGCCCCGCCTCGTAGAGCGTCTGGTAGAGCAGGATCCCCGCGTGATCTCCGGTGAACGGCCGGCCGGTACGGTTGGCGCCGTGCATGCCGGGCGCGAGACCCACGATGAGAATGCGCGGCGCAGGCGCACCGAACGAGGGCACGGGTCGCGCCCAGTAGTCCGGATGAGTGGCGCGCGCCTGCGCCAGGAACCTCGCGAGTCGCGGGCAGCGCCTGCAGTTTGGATCGTAAGTGGCGGCCGGGTCGGGACTGATGCGCTGCCAAGCTCTCAGGGAGACACGCTCCCGGTACGCTTGTCAGCACGGCGGCTCTGACTGCGCTCGGCGATCAGCATGGCGAGCTCGAGGGCCTGCTCGTGGTTCAGGCGCGGGTCCACGGTCGAGCGATAGGCGCGCTGCAGGTCATGGTCCGTCAGCCCGCGCGCACCACCGGTGCACTCGGTAACGTCGTCCCCGGTGAGCTCGATGTGCACGCCGCCCAAATAGGATCCCAGCTCGCCGTGGATGCGGAACGCCAGCTCCAGCTCCTTGAGGATGTTCTCGAAACGGCGCGTCTTGATGCCGCCGGTGGTCGTCTCGGTGTTGCCGTGCATGGGATCGCACACCCACAACACCGTCTGTCCGGTCTGGCGAACCGCTTCGATGGCCTTCGGCAGCGCGGCCGCCACCTCCTTGGCCCCGAAGCGGTGTATGAGCGTCAGCCGGCCGGGCTGATTCTGCGGGTTGAGGGTCGTGACCAGGCCCTGCAGCCACGCCGCGTCCATGGCGGATCCGACCTTGACGGCGATGGGATTGGAGATGCCGCGGAAGTACTCGACGTGTGCGCCTTCGAGCCCCGCAGTGCGCATGCCGATCCACGGCATGTGTGTCGAGAGGTTGTACCAGCGGTTCTGCCGGGGGATGAAACGCGTCTGCGCCTGCTCGTAGTGCAGGTGCAGGCCCTCGTGACTCGCATAGAAGTCCACCAGCGTGGCTTCGTGAACCTGTCGGCCGCTGATGCCCTCGAAAAAATCCAGCGCATCGCCGATCGAGCTCACGATGCGCTGATAGGCGTCCTTGAGCGGCGCCTGGTGCACGAAACCCAGATCCCAGTACTCCGGGTGGTGCAGATCGGCGAAGCCGCCCTCGACCAGCGCACGCACGAAGTTCAGTGTCAGCGCCGCGCGCTCATAACCGCGCAGCAACAGCTCCGGATCCGCGGCACGCCCCTCGGGGGTAAAGTCCGGACGGTTGACCAGGTCACCGCGATAGCTCGGCAGCGTGACCCCGGCCCGGGTCTCGGTGTCCGTCGAGCGGGGCTTGGCGTACTGACCGGCCATGCGCCCCACGCGGATGATGGGTTTCTTGAGGCCGTGCAGCAGCACCAGACTCATCTGCAGCAGGATCTTGAGCTTCTTGGCGATGGTGTCGGATTCACAATCGGCAAACACCTCCGCACAGTCACCACCCTGCAGCAGAAAAGCCTCGCCGCGCTGGGCGGCGGCCAGGCGCGCCCGCAGGGCCTCGATCTCCCAGGAGACGACAATCGGCGGGAGCCGGGAGATGTGCGCCACGATCCGCTCGAGCGCGCGCGGATCGTCATAAACCGGCTGTTGCTGGGCCGGCCGCGTCTGCCAGCTGGCGCTGTGCCACGAGGTGGTTTCTGGTGATCGCATGTCATTGATCCTACCACGCTTTCCGCAGGCGTCAGGGGCTGGCGCTGCGGGCGCTTCGCGGGCAGAATGCGCCCCTTTGCGGACAGGGGCTCTATGCACCGCGTACTGATTCTGGGCGCCGGCAAGATCGGCGCATTGATCTCCGGATTGCTAGCCGAATCGGGCAGTTATAAGGTTCAACTGGGCGATGTCGACGGCGCTGCGGCGGAGGCGGTGGTGCGTGCCCATGACACCGGCAACCTCCTCGCCTTCGGCCTCGATGCGACCAATGCGGTGGCGCTTGCCCGGCATCTCGCCAAGCACCCGGTCGATGCCGTCATTTCGAGCCTGCCGTACTACTGCAACCTCGGGGTCGCACAAGCCGCGCGCAAAGCGCGCACCCACTACTTCGACCTGACGGAAGATGTGGACGTCACGCGCGCCGTGCGCACCCTCGCCGCGGGGGCGGACCAGGCATTCGTGCCGCAATGTGGTCTCGCGCCGGGATTCATCAGCATCGCCGCGGCCGAGCTGATCACGCACTTTGACGCTTTGCGGGCCGTGAAGCTGCGCGTCGGCGCCCTGCCCCAGCACCCGAACAATGTCCTCAAGTACTCGCTCACCTGGTCCACCGAGGGACTTATTAATGAGTACGGCAATCCCTGCCAGGCGGTGAGCGACGGGCGCCTGCTCGAGGTTGCGCCCCTCGAGGGGCTCGAGGAAATCGAAATCGACGGCACCCTGTATGAGGCGTTCAACACCTCGGGGGGTCTCGGGTCGCTGGCCGAAACGCACGGCGCGCATATCGAATCGATGAACTACAAGACCATCCGTTACCCCGGTCACTGCCAGCAGATGCGCCTGCTCATGAACGACCTGAAGCTCAATCACGACCGCGGCACGCTCAAGCGCATCCTGGAGAACGCCGTGCCGCAGACCCTGCAGGATGTGGTGATCGTGTATGCGGCGGTCACCGGCACGCAGGACGGACAGCTGCGCGAGGAAAACTACGTCAACAAGATCTACCCCCAGGTCATCGCCGGACGGCTGTGGTCGGCAATTCAGGTCACGACGGCCGCGGGAATCACCGCGGTCGTGGACCTCGTGCTCGAGCACCAGGGCAGGTACAGTGGCTTCGTGGCGCAGGAGCAGTTTCAGTTGGCGGATATCCTCGCGAACCGCTTCGGTCGCTACTACGCGCCGGGCGGCACCAAGCACGTTTCCGGCGAGGTCGTCGTGTCGGGCAAAGCCGGCCACCAGCGCCGCGAGCAGGCCGCGAACGGATGAGCAGCGTGGACATCAATGCGCTCCTGCAGCGCTTGGGATTGGACGCCGTCAACGCCGGCGCCTGGTCCGGATCGCACGGCTGGTCGGACGCCGGCGACGCCGCGCTCATGAACGTGCGCAACCCCGCAGATGGCACGCTGCTCGCGCAGGTGCGCCCCGCCAGCGCACAGGACTACGAGCATGTCGTGAGCTCCGCCGTCGAGGCTGCGGCCGCCTGGCGCGACGTGCCGGCACCCAAGCGCGGCGAAGCCGTGCGCCTGCTCGGCGAGCAGTTGCGGCGGCACAAGAGTGACCTGGGCACGCTGGTGTCACTCGAGAACGGCAAGATCCTCGCCGAAGGCCTGGGCGAGGTTCAGGAGATGATCGACATCGCCGATTTCGCGGTCGGCCAGTCGCGCATGCTCTACGGCCTGACGATGCACTCCGAGCGCCCCCGGCATCGCATGTCCGAGCAATGGCACCCGCTCGGCGTCGTGGGCATCATCTCGGCCTTCAACTTTCCGGTCGCGGTGTGGTCCTGGAACGCGTTTCTCGGAGTCGTCTGCGGCAACGCCTGTGTGTGGAAGCCCTCACACAAGACACCGCTGACTGCGCTCGCGGTGCAACGGCTGTGCAACAGCGTGGTCGAAGCCAACCACCTGCCGCCGATCTTTCAGTTGTTCATAGAGACCGGCACGGAGCTCGCGACGCGCTTCGTGGAGGACCGGCGCGTGGCGCTCATCTCCTTCACCGGTTCGACCGAGGTCGGCCGCAAGGTCGGCGAACGCGTCGCCACGCGCCTCGGCAAGAGCCTGCTCGAGCTCGGCGGCAACAACGCCGTCATTGTCGATGAGACGGCCAATCTGGATCTTGCGGTACCGGCGATCGTGTTTGGCGCCATCGGCACCGCCGGCCAGCGCTGCACCAGCACGCGGCGCGTGTTCGCTCACCAGGCGATCGCCGCGGATCTGGAACGGCGCCTGATCCATGCTTACCGGCAGGTGCGCATCGGGGATCCGCTGGAGGGCGAGACGCTCATGGGCCCTCTGATCGATGCGCACGCCGTCGAGCGCTACCAGGCCGCCATCGTGAGCGCACGCGACGCCGGCGGCGAACTGCTCTATGGTGGCAACACGCTCAAGTGCCCCGGCAACTTCGTAGAGCCTGCGATCATTCGCGCCCGCAACGACTGGCCGATCGTGCAGACCGAAACCTTCGCACCCATTCTCTACCTGATTCCGGTCGCGTCGCTCGGTGAGGCGATCGCCGCGCAGAACGCTTCCGCCCACGGCCTGTCCTCGGCGCTGTTCACCGATCGACTGCAGAACGCGGAAGCCTTCCTGTCAGCTGCCGGCAGCGACTGCGGTATCGCCAACATCAATCTTGGCACCTCCGGCGCCGAAATCGGCGGGGCGTTCGGTGGCGAGAAGGATACCGGCGGCGGCCGCGAGTCCGGCTCCGATGCCTGGAAGGCGTACATGCGCCGCCAGACGAATACCGTGAACTGGAGCCGCGAGCTGCCGCTCGCGCAGGGGATCGAGTTCAGGGTCGCCCCCTAGCGGCGCGCCGTCAGCGTCCCGGCAGCCGCACCCCGAAGCGCGCGCCACCGAGTGGGGATGCGTCGATCGAGAGCTGCCCGCCGTACAGGTCCACGGTGTCGTGGACCATGGCGAGACCCAACCCATGGCCCGGCACGTTCTGATCGGCACGCACGCCGCGCCCGAGCACACGCGCGCGGTCGTCCGCGGAAATACCCGGTCCGTCGTCCTCTATGACCAGGTTGAGGCGCTCGCGCGGACCTGCGCTCTCGTCACTGCTCGCCGTGAGGCGCACCCGGCTGCGGCACCACTTGCAGCCGTTATCGAGCAGGTTGCCGATGAGCTCAGTGAGGTCGCCGCGATCACCGACGAACAATGTTGCGGGCGCGACCGCGAGCTCGAGCGACAGATCCTTGCCCGCGTACACCTTCAGCAGCGTGCTACGCAGTTCGG
>Ga0208989_10000433_pt1 | contig 11885 bp, 15 predicted proteins | sample MedBloCAOM3_M1_FD_187852 | JGI IMG/M metagenome (GOLD analysis project Ga0208989, IMG submission 187852) | Forest soil microbial communities from El Dorado National Forest, California, USA - Mediterranean Blodgett CA OM3_M1 (SPAdes) (version 2) | ecosystem: Environmental > Terrestrial > Soil >...
AGATATACAGCCGCATTTATTGGGACGCCTATGGAGTGGTCGGCAAAACAGTGTCAAACGGATCAACCCTTTGGTAGTTGGGCTGACGATCTCGCAAATGCTTTCGTCCAACTGGAGCCGTGCAAAATAGCCGAGCATCCCTTCCAAGGGACGATATTCAGGATTGACGCTACTCCGATCCGGATTTCCCGCGTCACCGCAACCAAGCACAGAGTTTTGCGGCTGCGTTCGCACATCGCGCACAGCACGGACGACCTGTGCTTCATTAATCTTCAGCTCGAAGGGGTGGGCCGCTACGCGCAGCGTGGTCACGAGCAGATCTGCGGGCCTGGAGATCTCGCCGTCGTCGACACGACCGAGCCGTTCGAAATCGCCAATGGTCGCGATTTTCAGCTATTTTGTTTTGCCGTCTCCAGACACCTGCTGCCGCACCATTTTTCCGAGCGGCCGCGGCTGACCTTGTCTGTGACAGAAGCCGGCCGCGCCCTCTCCCGCACTCTCTCCGGCTATGCGGAGCTTTGTCTCAACTCGCAAGTGTCCTTGCCGCTTGCGGCTCTTGGCGGCGGCCACATCGTCGACCTCATTTCTCATGCATCTGATGTGCTGGCGGGCGGGCCGTTTGAGCGGCTAAATGCACCCGTGCTGCTGTCGATGATGCTGGATCACATCGATCGTCACAGCGACGACCCCAGTCTGAGCGCCGCGACGCTCGCGCGAAAATTTCATTGTTCGGAGCGCTACGTGCACAAGCTGTTTTCCAAGACAGGTCGGTCGGTTGGCGAGCACGTCAACCACAAGCGGATTCTCGTCTGCACCCGCGATCTGCTCGGCGATTCGCGAAACAGGACGATCGCCGAAATCGCATTCGCTGCGGGCTTTCGGGATATTTCGCATTTCAACCGGCTGTTCAAGCGCAGCAATGGCGCAAGCCCCCGCGAGTTTCGTCATACCATGACCTCAAGCCCGGATGAACCACGGCTGTCGCGCCCTAGTGCGCCATAGGCCAAGAAATCGGGCGCCAGCATCCGAGACTTTCCTGCTCCGATCCGATAGCGGATTACGGAACAGACATGACCTATCAAATTCAGGAAAGTCTCCATGGCCATCGACTTTACGCTAACGCCACAGCAACGTGAGCTCCAGCTCGAATCCCGCCGGTTTGCGGCGGAAGTACTTGCAGGGGCGAGGGCGGCTGAGTTGCTGCCGACGGCGGAGGAGCGATTCCTTGCGACCAGGCCCGTGTACGAAGCCATGGTGGTCGGAGGCTTTTTGAGGAAATGCATTCCGCAACCTGCGGGTGGCGAGAACGCCGGCCTGATCGACATGGCCATTATGGCCGAGGAATTTTACAGCGTGAATGCGAGCGTCACCTTGACGATGCTCGGAACGGTGCTTGGTCTTTTGCCGATCTTGCTGGGCGGCACGCCGGAGCAGTGTGGCCGGATGCTGGCTCCGTTCTTGAAGAAGAGCGGAACGCCGTTGGCCGGCTTCTGCTCCAGCGAACCAGGAGGCAGCGCCAACGCCGCTTCTCCGCCGCCCGGCGAAGGCGTGCGTACTTTTGCCAAACTTCACGGCGACCGCTGGGTCATCAATGGCCGGAAGAAATGGGTCTCCTCGGCGACCGGGTGGGATCGTAAAGGTGCGGATATCTTATGCGTGGTGTGCCGGACCGCGCCTGACGCTCCACCCGAGAAAGCGATTTCCATCATCGCGGTCGAGCGCCCTGCATCCGGTATCGTCTTCGAGCGCGCAATCGAGTCCGTGGGTCACCGCGCGCATCTCACGCCGCAATTCGGTTTCGAGAACGTTTCTGCGCCGCGGCACAATCTTCTCGGGGAGGAAGGCGGCGGTCTCGCCCTGACGGCCGCCAGCTTTACCGGCACCGCGGCGCTGGTCGGTATTTTCGGCGTGGCGTTGATGCGGGCGGCGTTCGACTTCGCTCTGCACTTCGCCCGGACCGAACGACGCGGCGGCGTTCATCCGATCATCGAGCATCAGGCGGTCGGATACGCTTTGGCCGACGCGAAGATGACGATCGAAGCGACGCGATATCTGAGCTGGCGCGCGTGCCACGCAGTCGACACGCAGTCTCCCGCCGCCGACGAACTTGCGATACAGGCCAAGATCTACGGCTCGGAGACGGCGGTTCGTGTGATCACCGATCTGATGCGCGTCGTCGGCATCGACAGCTATGACCATGAAGCTCCGCTGGGACGTCTCTTGCAGGACGCGCTCGCGCTTCCGATCTTCGATGGAGGCAATATTGGTGTCCGACGGCGTCAGCTTCATAACATGCTGAAGCGACCGGACTACGAGCCTCTGCTCGCCAGCGGTGCGGCTTGAAGCGTCACAAGCGTGGTCAGATGCCGGCCTCGCTCTTAATCTTTCGGTATATCGAAGCTAGTCAATAGATAGGTGAAGTCATGAGCACAGCGCAAAGGGTAGCGGTCATAACGGGAGCATCGCAAGGGATCGGGGCAGCGCTTGTTCAGGCGTTCAGAAGTCGCAACTATAAGGTCGTTGCAACGTCCCGATCCATCAAACCTGCCGCCGATTCTGATATCGCGACGGTGCAGGGAGATGTGGCCGACCCGAAGACCGCGAATCTGGTGTTCAAGGAAGCGCTGGATCGCTTCGATCGTATCGACACGCTGGTCAACAACGCCGGTATGTTCATGGCCAAGCCGTTTACCGCCTATTCGAAAGACGACTACGCTGCCTATATGGCCACCAATGTCACGGGTTTCTTTCACATGACCCAGCGGGCGATAGAGATCATGAACAAGCAAGGAAGTGGTCATGTCGTGACTGTCACGACCAGCCTGGTCGACCAGCCGATGTCCAGCGTGCCGGCTGTGCTTGCATCTCTCACCAAGGGTGCCTTGAACGCCGCGACAAAATCGCTCGCGATAGAGTGCGCCAAAAATGGCGTGCGCGTGAATGCAGTCTCGCCGGGAATAATCAAGACCCCGATGAATCCGCTCGAGGCGTATCAGTTCCTGGCCTCGCTACACCCGATGGGCCGAATGGGAGAAATGTCGGACGTCGTGGACGCGGTAATGTACTTGGACTCGGCGGGATTCGTGACTGGGGAAATTCTCCACGTCGACGGAGGACAAGCGGCCGGTCACCATACGATCTAGCAGGGACGTTTGGGCCTTTTCCACTGCGTTAGGCGACCTCAGGGCCACGGGGTTGATCGCGGCCGCGGAAAGCGCCGGCTGTGCGACAGCGAGGACCGCAACCAATTTGGCCGCCGCTCGCCACACCGCGTGACGACCTGAATATCGATCGAGCAGACGTTGCCTCGGCGCCATGCTGAGTGAGGGGAGTTCGCTTAATGCGGCGTACGATCTCGCAGCAAAGCCCGGCTGGCCTCACCGCAGAGCCAGTGTTCGGCCCGCTCGTAGCTCCACCCGTTCTCGTCATGCAGGGTAAAGAGTCCGGAATAGCCGAAATAGAACCAGAACGCGTCGACGGCCTGGTTCAGGTCGAGTTCCTCATGCAGGACGCCCAGACCCATAAGACGCTGAGCGATTGGCACGAACGCGTTGCGGTAGCGGGTCGTAGCAATGGCCAAGCTCTCGCGAACGGCCTTGTCGTGAGGCGCGGTGTTGAGCAGCACGCGCATGATATCGCCGAACTGCTCCCGCATACTTCGAACGGTGGCCGCAACGAGACGGAGAATAGCCGAGGGATCGTCCAGCTTCTCAATACTTCCGATGGTTGCCTCGATGGTCGGATCTGTGGTCGAGGTTTCCGTCAGGGTGCGCAGCAGCCCTTGCTTGCCGCCCGACACCGCATAGACGGTCGCGGGCGCTACCCGTGCCAAGGCGGCGACATCGTCCACTTTGGTCGCAAAATAACCGCGCTCGCTGAACAGCTGACGTGCCGCCTTCGCGATCGCCTGCCGCGTTGCCTCCGCATACTCCTCGCGGCGGCTCATTCCGACGGTAGGCCGTTGGCCATATCTCATTGCGTATCGGACAACCAAAACAGATCAGCATCATCACCCCCGAGCCGATAGCGCTCTGGTAAACGAATCCGACTCGCTCAGGTTAGGCAAGACCCTACTGCGGGCGGCTTTCTGCCCGTCCACGCTCAAGCGCGGAGCGCATACAGGGGACGTCTAATATAAGCTCATTTATCGGCAGCGCTCAGTTCAAACCGTTCTCGGGCGGCATCGATGGCATCGATATTTGCTTCAGACCATGCGCAAAGGGCCCTGACAGGTACGCTTAACGATTGCCCCAGATCGGTCAGCCCGTAGGAAACGTGTGGAGGTATGCTGGGCGTGACCGTGCGCTCGACAAACCCGTCGCGCTCTAGATTGCGCAAGGTCAGCGTAAGCATACGTTGCGATACGCCGGGAATCGAGCGCTTGAGGTCGTTGAACCGTCGTGGGCCGAGTTCGAGCAGGACAACGACGAGCACGCTCCATTTGTCGCCCACGCGGCGCAAAATGTCAGCCACCCGATCGCAGTCATCCGTGAAACGGTAACGTCCATTCTCGATCACAATCCTGTGCCCTCGGTATCAGCAACGTGCCTTCTTGGCAGATAGAACAAGGCATCTATCTACACCACGGTAATCATTCAATACCGAGGTATCTATGAAAGAGACATGGCTTGTAACCGGCAGCTCAGTTGGCTTGGGGCGCTCGATAGTGGAAGCGGCGCTGGCCGAAGGCCATAATGTCGTCGCCACGGCTCGCCACCCTCGGACGCTGGACAATCTGGCATCACAGTTTCCCGACCAGCTGCTCGCACAGCGGCTGGAAGTGACCGATGGAAGAAACGCACGCGATGTTGTTGAGGCGACCATCGAGCGCTTTGGGCGCTTGGACGTTCTGGTCAATAATGCCGGCTTCGCTGGCGTGGGTTCGATCGAGAATACGCCGCTCGATCTTATCAAGCAGCAATTCGACACGAATTTCATGGGCGCCATCCACGCCTGCAAGGCGGCATTGCCAACCATGCGTGCGCAGAGGCAAGGCCGGATCATCCTCATCTCGTCGATCGGCGCCCGCATCGCGACGCCTGGCGCGGGCATATATTATGCGTCTAAGGCCGCCGTCTCGGCGCTGGCCGAGACACTGGCACTGGAAGTTGCCCCACTGGGTATCAAGGTCACAGCAGTTGAACCCGGCGCGATGCGAACGCGGTTCGCCGAAGCTGCGTCCTTAAAGGTCGCGCCATTCGATACGGCCTATGACAACACTGTGGGGGCTACGGTCAGCATGATGCGTTCTCGGGATTATGCTTCTTTCCTACACGACCCAGCCGGCGTTGCGGCGATGATCCTTAAGGTGGCGAAGCTCGGCGACATGCCGGCGCGCATCCTAGCAGGTGAGGACTCCTATGAAATGGGGACCGGCGCAGACGCCTGCCGGAGTGCATCCGACGCGCGATGGGAGAAATTGAGCCGCTCCGCTACCGTGGCATAGCCGCCCCATGCATGCCGCTGCCATGCCTGTTCTCGCGTTCCTTGCAGGCCGGCACCTATCCGCTGGCCTCTCTCGTTATTGGTTGCGACGTGGAAGCTATTACCATTGTAACCAATTAGCGCCCACGCGCCCGATTCTGTAATCAGATTGCACGCAAAGTGGGGTAGTAGAACGCGAGCTCAGCCGCTCGCGTCTTGTGGCTCCGGGAGGTTGGCAAGTTCTCTAAAATGCGTAGGAACACGATGCAGCCTCTGAAGTTTGGCGTGTTTGATCACATGGACGATGCGGGCCGTGGTCTGGCGAGCCAATATGAAGAGCGCCTTCGGCTCGCGGAAGCTTGCGAGGCGGCCCACTTCCGGGCCTATCACGTGGCCGAGCACCATGGTACGCCGCATGGAATTGCTTCCTCACCAAATCTGTTTTTGGCTGCCATGGCGCAGCGGACCACCCACTTGCGCCTTGGACCGCTGGTGATGCTGCTGAACCTGTACCATCCCCTGCGCGCCTTCGAAGAAATCTCCATGCTCGACCAGATGAGCGGCGGCCGGGTCGATCTGGGTATTGGCCGCGGCGCCGCACCGGTCGAGCTCGGTTTCTTTGGCGTGGAGGCCGGCGAAGCGCAGAGTCGCTATCGTGAAGCGACTGACGTCGTTCTTCAGGCCATGGCCGGTGGTACGCTTAGCTATCACGGTCGCCACTTTGACTTGCAGGATGTTCCGATATCTTTATCTCCCGTCCAGCTTCCGCACCCACCGCTTTGGGTCGGCACCATGCAGCAGGAAACTGCTGTTTGGGCTGCCGACAATGGTGTGAACATCGTCTCCGTCGGTGTCGTGGACCGCGTTCGCGCTATCACGGATGCCTACCGCTCCCGCTGGCAGGCCAAGGCAACCCCCGAAGCCATCATGCCGCTCCTAGGTATGGTCCGCCAGATCGTCATCGCCGAATCCGACGAAGAGGCTCGCGCCTTGGCTGCTCCAGCCTACGAAAGATGGTTCAACACGTTTACCCACCTTTCCAGGCAGCGTGACCTGCCAATGCCGCCAATGCTGCCGACCACGTTCGATGAGGCTGGGCGGATAGGATTTTCGATCGCCGGATCGGCATCCACCGTCCGCAAGACTCTGGCGGCGCAGGCATCGGACGCAGGTATCAGCTACCTTCTTTGCCAAATTGCTTTCGGAACACTGCCGCTCAATGCTTCCCTTCGAACCGCTTCGGCGATCGCCTCGGAAATTATGCCACACTTCGACGGGCTGCCGCTTGATTACGTGCGCTGATTTCGTCGGTCGTTTGAGGTGTGGCCACTCATGAACGTTGATACCGGTCAACTAGCGACCTGGCAGATCGCAATCTACTGGACAGAACGCCCCTGGCAAGAGCCTCCGCGTGACGGCTCCTCCCTCGACGGCGATCTCTTGCGCTATGCTAGGATCATGCGCGGTGCAGACACAATGTCGCCCCGCAACAGAGCGCTATGACATTACTGCCACAATTAGGCTGCAGAGCGCCGATGGCACATCCTAAACGCCTCGCCGAGCGGATCGACATTAACACCGAGGGGGCCGGGCTTCGTCACGTGATTGCGCCGCCGCTGCGGAAGGACTGACTAGGGGCGAATCCTGATGCACCGGGACCGCCACCGCGTCCGGGGTCTCGTGCGTCAGCAGCTGATTGAAATCGCAATCAGCAATCCGGCAACGGCCATAGGATAGCGGCCTGCGAGTTGCCTGAGCCGCGGGCCGCTCACCTCTGATCGTCCGGACGCCAGCAAAAAAGCCGTCGCCGTGCTGACCGAAGCTCGAAACGCTTCATCACTCGAACGGAAGCTGCGCCTGATCTTCCGACCAATCGATGACTTCGAAAAACATTCACGCTTGAGCATTTCAGAATCGAGATCCGCAGCGGGCTACTTCCAGTCGGGCGTCTCGCGGACGCGAAATCTGGTTTCCCCTCCCTGCGCCTTAGTCGTATCATCAGATGCCAGGGCGCCACGCACGCCCTCGTACATCAGGGTGAGGCTGTCGTTCGTGAACGCTTGATAATTCAATGGGACCCCCAACCCTATGAATAAGCCGCCGCTGATGCGCCAGCGACGGATCTCACGCACAATGACCACCAGAAGGTCACCGAGATGGTGACGGATTGCGGTTAAGGCGCAGTTATGGCGCGGCCCTTAGAACCCTTTACGCAGCAGGCACAGTCGATCGCGGGCCAGCCAGTTCAGCCGGCTCGCGGCGGAAAACGAGCCAGCCAAAGAGCAGCGTATCGGCGAGAACAACCAGCGAAGATACAGCGGCTATCGGCTCGCCGACTGCGTGTCCTGAGTGCACTAGACCCACACCGATCGTCAGGACGATCGTGCCAACAATCCAAATCGAGACCTGCACCAAAGCCAAGCGGTTAAGGTCAACCGCCGGGTGCAAGTGATAATAGATGCCGAAGAGGAAGAGAGACACCCAGCCCAGCAGATTAAGGTGCGCATGGGCTGGCATGGTAGAATGATCCTGGCTGATCCCCATCACGATGCCCCAAATCATGCCGGCAATAACCATGAGCACGGCGGCGCGGAAGCTTAAAATGGAAGCCTTCATTTCGATCCCCCCTCCCTCATGGCGACCAGACCGATCGTCAGTTGCGCCAACTCGCTTATTGGGAAGCCGTTCTCGGCAAATGGCATCATGCGAACATCGCCGCACTTATTAAGGTACGCCGTATTGGACATATGTGCATTGAAGTCCATATCGCCCCAGCCCGCATAGAGTCTCTTGGAGTACATGGCATCCCCTGTTCATTTCGGGCGGATCTATCACCCGGGAATCCGCACCGGTAACGTTTCATAACCTTTAGCGAAGCTGGAGTAGACCCGCTTGGGCGGACCCACGACCTCGATCGTGTCGAAGCGCTTAAGGATCTCCTCCCACACGATCTTGAGCTGCAGCTCCGCCAGCCCCAGCCCTCGCGTCGGCAACACGAGATTCTCCGTCGATCGACACGGAGACTCTGATGATTGCCAGTTACGGGATCATCACAGGCGTCGACAATTCGGTTACAACCGTAATCGCATGGCGCCACCTTTTAACCGTTTTTAGACTGGTTGGACCGGCAGCGCGAACACGTAGCCAACGCCGCGCTCGGTCTGAATCACGCGCGGTGCACTGGGATCGGTCTCCAGCTTGCGGTGCAGCCGCAAGACCTGGACATCGATGCTGCGATCGAAAATATCCTCGTGAATTCGGGTGGCCTGCAACAAGTGTTCCCGCGACAGCAGCCGCTGAGGCGCTTCGAGAAAGGCCAGCAACAACGCATACTCGCCTTTGCTCAGCGCGATCGGCGTCGCATTGGGATCGAACAGTCTTCGGCCACGCCGTTCGAGTTGCCAGCCCTCGAATCGATATCCGCCTCGTTCCGGATCACGCGTTCGTGCAACCCGTTCCATTTCCTGCCGCCGCAATACGGCACGGAGGCAGGCGAGCAGTTCCCTGAGGCTGAATGGTTTTACAATATAGTCGTCCGCCCCGAGTTCGAGGCCGACGATGCGATCGATTTCGTCGAGACGATGGCCGGTCGTGATGATAACCGGAACATCCGAGTGGGAACGAATTTCCCAACGGATAAATTCGGAAGATCTACGGCCAGGCAGTCGCGTAACGGAACGGTGGATCAGCGGAGCTCCGCCATCGATGCAGGGCCGGCTGGCATCGCGCCGCGCTGCGGTCGACGCCAATTTGATCTTGATACCAGTCTAGACGATGAATGGATTGTAAAAAAGGATAGGATTGCTGCGATGACAACTACCCCTGTCGAGATAGTTAAAGTTGGCCATTCGGCGCTCGGTGATCTGGACGGCGTCTCGCTGCCGGAAGGCTCGCTCGCAGCGGGAGGTTTCCCTACCGCCGGCGCCTCGAATCAAGCCAGCCCGTAGACTGGCGTTGGCAAGCCCGTCTGGCGGGCCTTGATCTGCAGCGCCAGGATGCGCGAGAAGAATCGCATCAGCCCAAAATTGCCATTGTGAAACCAAAGGCCCGGCTGCCGTGTCGGCTTCCATACGTTCCTTGTCTCGCCCGCCCATGGCCCATGGTCGCTGCGCACGCCGGAGCCGATGCCGCCGATCGGTCCGAGTTTGTCGATGATCTCGCTCGAAAGGATCGCCCCTGCCTGAGCCAATCTTCGATATCCCGTGGCATAGACGATGAAGTCGGCCGGCAGTTCCGCCCCGTCGCTCAGAACCACGCTCCGTTCGCGAATGGTGTCGACCGAAACGCCGCTTCGCACGGCGATGCGGCCATCGATGATGAGTTCCGAGGCGCCCATGTCAATGTAGAAGCCGGAGGGATCCTGCATTCCCCGCGTGAAGAAGCCGCCGCCGTCCTCGCCAAAGTCGTAGAGGAAGTCGGCCTTGCGCAATCCCTCGTAGAAGGCCGCATCCTTGGCCTTGATGGCGGCGATGAAGGGAGCCTGGAATTGCGGCATCAGCCGATTGGGAATCGAGGCGGCGAGAAGGTCGGCAAGCTCGGTCGGCGGCTTTGGCGCCGCAGCGTCGGTGTCATAGATCTCGACGGCCGGCAGCAGCGTGTCGATGCGCGTCACGATGGTCGGGCTGCGCTGGATCATCGTGACGTTGGCGCCGGCTTCCCACAGCTGTGCGGCGATGTCGTGCGCCGATGTTCCGGCCCCGATCACGATGCTTCGCAGCCCACCGCATTGGCCGAGCTCACGCGCTTCTGCAACGTGGAGCTGCCGGCCCCCAAAACGATCGCGGCCGGGGATGTCTGGAACGTATGGCGCATCCCAGAAGCCGGTCGCGAGCACGAGTTGCGCTGGCCGCAGCTCGATCGGCCGTCCGCCGCGGACGATCGATAGCCGCCACGCGCCAAGCGCCTCGTCATATCGCGATCCGACACAGTCGGCGCCGGTCCAGATGTCCAGATCCATGATGGTTGCATAGGCATCGAGCCAGTCGGCCACCCGGTCCTTGGATGCGAAGCGCGGCCACGTCTCGGGGAACGGCAAGTATGGCATGTGGTCGTACCAAACGGGCGAGTGCAGCGAGAGCGTCGCGTAGCGCTCGCGCCAAGTATCGGATGGGCGTTCGCGCTTATCGATGATGAGCGTCGGCACACCAAGTTGCTTGAGGCGCGCGCCGAGGCCGAGACCTGCCTGCCCGGCGCCGACGATCACGCAATAGGGCTGCTGTGTGACGCCGAGTTCGGCCTTCTGGCGGTCCCGCTCCGTTCTCCAGTCGGGCCGCCCAGGTTCGTATCGCAGCGGCGCGCCGTTCGTGCGGCGTTGGCGGGTCGTCTCCTCGAATCCGATTAGCTCCGTCACCGCTGTCAGCAGCGTCCAGCAGCGCCCGCCTCTCAGACGGAGGACCGCAGAGCAGCAGGCCGCGCGCGTTTTGAAGGACAGCAGGGCTTGGTGGATGCCATCGCTGGAACCGAGGACCTGGTCAATCTTCCAGGCGGTCGGCGCGATCTCGGCGAGACATGCCGAGAGCATGGCGCGGATCGCGTCGTGACCTTCGGCCGTATAGACATTCCAGGTAAGTGCCGAGAGATCACGCCAGAAGCCCTCCGGTTCGAAGAGATCGAGAACCCGATCGATGTCGGGGCGATTGAGAGCGGTACCGAATGCTGTGACCCATGTCTCGACCATCGTCTCGCATGCAGTTCTGTCCATCGCCAGTCTCCGTCGGTACGGTGTTCCGTGCGCGCCATCGTCACGCTCGACATGATCCGACGCTAGGAGGAGATCCATGTCTGCCTGATGTCACACTCGGACTATCGTGTTACGTCTGAAATGAACTCGGCGGTTAAGTGTCCATCCGGGACCGAACCGACGCAGCGCGACCTACATCTGCGGCTCATCACCGAGCGCGGTCGCATGGCTTGGCAAAGGCCTCCGGCTATAACTGGCGGACGCCGGTGGAGGCGGACATCAGCCGCTACAAGCCGGGTGGTGGCCTGCGCGGATCGTTCGGGTACGACCGCTGCCTCATCGTCATTGTCTTCGTTGTTGCCCGGGCAAGTCGTGGTTTCGGTGAAACGCGACTCCACGAGGTCGTTTTGAGGGGTAGCTTTGTACGGGCGGCCTGGCCCTCGAACAGGTCGCGAATAATGGCCAAGGCGATGGTCATGCTCGCGCCGGCGCCGGCTCCCTGGACGACACGCCACATCAGGAGGGTGGGCAGCGATTGGGCCAGCGCGCAGCCGATTCCGGCGATGACGAAGAGCATGCACGCAAACACGACGATAGGTTTTCGGCCATATCGATCGGACGCGGGCCCATAGAAGAGCGGCGCGACCGCGAAGCCGACCATGAAGAGACTCATCATCAAGCCGGCCTGTGCCGGAGCGACGCGGAGAGAGGCCGCCGTTTCCGTGATGGCCGGCAGGCTCATATCGATGGCAAAGGACGGCAGGGCGCTGAGAAAGCTCAT
>Ga0208989_10000434_pt1 | contig 11876 bp, 9 predicted proteins | sample MedBloCAOM3_M1_FD_187852 | JGI IMG/M metagenome (GOLD analysis project Ga0208989, IMG submission 187852) | Forest soil microbial communities from El Dorado National Forest, California, USA - Mediterranean Blodgett CA OM3_M1 (SPAdes) (version 2) | ecosystem: Environmental > Terrestrial > Soil >...
GCAGCTACACCATTCTGTCGGCGGCTGCAGGACGAAGCGGTACGTTCGACTCGATTGCAACGGTTAACCTGCCGGCGTTCCTCACCGCGAGCACCCGGTCTTCAAGGAGCTTGCTCCGCCCGCGCCGTACCAACCGCGTTGGCGGGCATGGCTTACCGGCTTTGACGGCAGTGCGAAGCTCGCCGGCGAAGCCGGAATCGGCAGCGCCGATCTCTCGCATAATACTGGCGGCCTCGCGGGCGGGCTCGATTATCAATTCGCCCCCGATCTGCTGGCCGGCCTCGCCATCGGCGGCAGCAGCTCGAATTTCTCGGTCCGCGATCGCATCACCAGCGGCCATCTGGAGGCGGCGCACTTCGGCGGCTACGGGGTCAAGACGTGGGGTTCGCTCTATGCGGCGGGGACGCTCAGCTTCAGCACGTTCCGCAACGACACCACGCGCAGCATTGCAGGCATCGGCCCGACCGAGACGGCGACGGGCAGGTTCGGAAGCAATCTCTTGAGCGGGCGCGTTGAAGTGGGGTCGAAGCGGGTATTCGGCCGGTTCGCAGTCACCCCGTTTGCGGCCGTCCAGTTCGCCGAGCTTTGGCAAAACGGCTTCACCGAGGCGAATCCTGTGCCGGCAGGGGCCGCTGGCCCGCTCGGCCTGACCTATGGCTCCATCAGCGTGTCCTCGCTGCCGACCTTCGTGGGCGCTCAATTCGATACCCGTTTCGCCCTTGGCAATGGAATGGCGTTGTCGCCTTACGCGCGGTTGTCATGGGTGCACGAGTTCCATCCCAATCGAGCGATCAACGCCGCCTTCATCGCGCTGCCGGGTGCCGCGTTCACGGTCGATGGCCCGCGCGGCCCGCGCGACGCCGCGCGCATCGACGCGGGTGCCAAGCTCGCCATCAGGCCGAACGCCTGGCTGTTCGCCAGCTTCGACGGCGAGTTCTCAAGCCGCAGCCAGAGCTATGCCGGCAAGGGCGGAGCCAGGATCAGTTGGTAATCCGGAAGGTAGCATCAATACCGAGCTTCCGGAGGTCAGGGCTGCGGGGCGAAGATTTGAAATTTGCTCAACCCCGCATGCAGGGCGCCAAGACCGACAGCGATTTCCGCCCTCGTCACGCGCAAAGCGAGCTGACGGGCCGCTGCCGGTGCCCGTCTTTTCCCGCGCACTTGAAGCTGCCGAACGACAGGCGCAGGCGCTTGAATTCAGATCGCCTTTGATTCAGATCAAACCTGGCACGCGCCGACGGGAGCAAGGAGGTGCCTCATGACGCGTTCCATCACATGTTGAACAATGTTACTTGTATGGGGCCTTATGGCCTTCACAGCTTGACCCGGGAAAAACACGATGAGCAACGGCAACTCGCCTTCTCTCTCCGAACTCGAAGCGCGCATCGCCATCGTTCGCGACAACATCCGGCAGCTGATCGAACAAGCCGCTGGATATTCCGGCGCCGAGGATGAAGAGCGAAACGCGGACCGGATTGCGCAGCAGACGGAAGAGCTCGAACAACTGAACAAGCAACGCGATGCGCTGCTGAAGAAATAGCGCCTCCGACATACACCCGCCCTGCGCGCTCGTGCCGCCGAGGATCGTCCGATGAGCCGCCCGCCGCTTCCGCCCTTCACCGCCGAGACCGCCGCGCAAAAGGCGCGCATGGCCGAAGACGCGTGGAACACGCGCGATCCCGCGCGCGTCGCGCTCGCCTACACGACCGACAGCCACTGGCGCAATCGCTCGGAGTTTCTGCAGGGCCGCGACGCCATCGAAGCCTTCCTGACGCGCAAGTGGAACCGCGAGCTCGACTACCGCCTGATCAAGGAACTGTGGACGTTCCGCGACAACCGCATCGCGGTACGCTTCGCCTACGAATGGCATGACGACAGCGGCAACTGGTTCCGCAGCTACGGCAACGAGAACTGGGAATTCGACGAGCACGGCCTGATGCGGCTGCGCATCGCCAGCATCAACGACCTCCCCATCGACGTGAGCGAGCGCAAGTATCACTGGCCGCTCGGCCGTCGGCCCGACGATCACCCGTCCCTGAGCGAGCTCGGGCTGTAGCGCGTGTTCCGAGACGACACCGCATGCGGCAACAATGCGTCGGCCCGTATTTGTCGGAGAGCATGGCGCTGAACTGTGCTGCCCCCGGCGCTGACTCTCATCTCATCTAACTTCACAATTCCCCGCGCACTGGAAATGTGTCGAACACGACGGTCAAATTCCGAACGCGGTCATCGCGATCAAAATCGAAGATCAAAACGATATCGTTCTTGAACTCCGTTCCGTCGGCACTCCTCCACTCATCGAAGAAAAGAACCGCCGCCGTGGCGGGATTGTCCGAACAATGGAAAATCGTCTTGACCGTCAGCTTGTCGGCCGTGGTCTTTGCAAACAGGCTTTGAAAAAAGCTGGCGGCAGGCTGTCTGCCAAAAATCGGATGGACGACGACGGCATCTTCAGCAAAGCAGGCAATCACCTCACCGTAATCATGCTGTTGGACGGCCCGGAGATAGCGCTGAATCGTCGTTGATGCTGACACGCCGACCTCTCGGGGTTTGCCGTTTGCACACGCTTAGCGAATCGGCGCTTAAAAAGTTAAGGTCCACAGCTAGCTACTGGTTTTGCTGGTGCTCCGTAGATCGTCTACGGGTTGAGCTTGATGCCGGTGCGGTCAACAAATGTCTTCCATTTCTTATCTTCCGCATCCACGAATCGCGCGAACGTGGCGGCATCGCTTCCCACCGGCTCGATTCCTGTTGCCCGGATGCGATCTTGAAGCTCTGGAATGCTCCCGATCTTCACCAGCGCGTCGCTGAGCTTCCGGCGGATGTCGGCTGGAAGCCCGGCAGGGCCGAAAATTCCCATCCAGCTCGACAGGACGAAATCAGGAAAGCCGCTCTCGGCCATGGTCGGAATCGCGGGCAACTCCTTCAGGCGTTCCGCGCTCAAGACGGCGAGCATCTTCAGGCGCGGGCTGTCCACATACGTCCTGACCGCGGGCATGCTTTGAAAGTTGACGTCCAGGTTTCCCCCGAGCAGATCGTTCAGCGCGGCCGGGGAGCTTCGATACGGTACATGCACCAGCCGGGACTGGGTCACCAGGCTCAGGAATTCTCCGGCGATGTGGGCCTGGGTCCCGACCCCGGACGATCCGAAGGACAGCTTGCCGGGATTGGCCCTGAGATAATCGACGAGCTCCTTGACCGAAGCGACCGGCAAATCCTTCTTCACGATCAAAGTGTGCTGGAATTGGCCGGATAGCGAAATCGGAACGAACTCTTTCGATACGTCCAACGGAAATTTGCCGTCCAGAAGCGGGAGCAGGATGTGGTTGCTCTCGCTGGATAGAATGATGGTGTAGCCGTCCGGCGCTGCACCCGCCACCAGCCGCATGGCAAGCAGCCCGCTCGCACCCGGCTTGTTATCGACAAGGACCGTTTGCCCAAGCTCGTTTCGCAACCCGTCCGCGAGCACGCGCGCGATCAGATCAAGTGCGCCGCCTGCCCCGAACGGCACCACCATGGTGATGGGTTTCGACGGAAAACCGTTTTGCGCCGATACCGGAGTTACCGCCGAACAGGCAAGCGAGACAAGCGCGACTAGAATTCGGAGTTGATGCATAGGTCCCATTCCGACACGCCGGCCGATTCATTCTGACATGACTTGGCGGGATGTCATACGCTCCGTGCGTTGGCAAGGGACGGTGAAGTGGCCAAGACGCATAAGATCGAGCTTTCCCCCGACGTCGTCGCCCGCGTCACAAAACGGCGCGGCGGCAAGCTGCATGCGTTCGACCGGTTGGATCCGGCGAAGACGGCGTTGATCGTCATCGACATGCAGAACGTCTGGGTCAAGGAGGGGATGCCCGCCTACACGCCGTATTGCGAGGCCATCGTGCCCAATATCAACCTCCTGGCGAGGGCGATGCGCGACGCCGGCGGCTCGGTGTGGTGGATCCGCGCAATCTACGGCGACGATGCGCCACGCACCTGGTCGGCCTACATGGAATTCCTATCGCCGGAATTTCTTGGCGACATGCTGAGAGCGCTGACGGAAGGTGAAGAAGGCGCCATGCTCTGGCACGCGCTCGACGTGCAGTCGGGCGACGAGCATGTCATCAAGCGACGTTTCAGCGCGTTGATCCAAGGCTCGAGCGATCTGCTCGAACGGCTGCAAGCGGCGGGCATCGATACGGTCATCATCACCGGCACTGCCACCAACATCTGCTGCGAATCGACCGCGCGCGACGCCTTCATGCTGAACTATCGGACGCTGGTCGTCTCCGATGCCAACGCCACGGTCTCGGACGAGGCGCACAATGCGTCCTTGAATGCGCTGTTCATGCGGTTCGCCGACGTTTTCACGACCGAAGAGGTCGTCAGCCTATTGACGCAACCCGCTCACAATGCGCGTCGGCGCGCGCATTCCTGAATTGTCTCACCACCAAGGGGCCGGACGGCGCTCTCTGGGCCAACGTTCCGCGACCGCACCCATGGCGCTCCCCCTGGAGGCGCAACTCGTCTTCTTCCCCTGCGGCGCCCCTTTACTCCCCCAGCCCCACTGCAGGGCGGGGCGTGCCCGGCTTGGGCGTGGTGAGGCGAAATCCCAAGCAGGCCGGATCTGGTTTGGGGAGCAATCCGGGCTGCGGTCCCGAATCCCGTCAAGCCCCCTTTGAACCTTTCCCACCCCCATTGCGACTAACTGTCTGAAGGCCCTTGCCGGGGATCAGGTGGCAAGAGGCGGATCGAATGGGGGGCATCATGCACGCAAAACGTGTACACATCCTCGACTGCGATCTCGGTGCACTCACGGTGCTGCTGATCGGGATCAGCGCCGTTTCGTTGCTGGCATTCACCTTCTGAAGGCGTCCGGCTCGCGGTTTCGCGAGCTAGCGGACACGACCCTTCGAGGCCGCATGCCCGAAGCTTGGGGAGATATTCCTATGTCTAATCCACGTAACCGCATCCTGGCGAGCACCGCCCTGGCGCTGGTCCTTGCCGCCCCGCTTGGCTACTTCGCCAAGGGTCACCTCGCCGCGATGGCCGCGACCTCGGCCGAGCCGGCTGCCACCCAGTTCGCCCCGGCGACCGTCGCCCCGGCCGCCGCCCCGGCGGCGGCGACGCCTGCCAACGAGCCGGTGGCGACCCCCGCGAGCGCGCCGGCGACCGTGACCGAGCCGTCCGCCCAGCCGGCGGCCGCTACCGAGCAGACCGCAATCGAGCCGGCCGTCGCGCCGGACCCGCTGGCGGCGCTCGACCCCGCCGACCGTGCCGTCGCCGAGAACATCCGCGACCTCCTGGCCACCAGAGGCGACAAGCTCTTTACCGCCAAGAAGGAGCGCGCGGCGGTCGAGGCGTTCTACCAGAACCGCAACCTCGCGCCGCTCTGGCTCGACAAGGGCATCCAGAACGCGCGCGCCGAAGCGGTCATCGCCCGCATGAAGAACGCCGATGCCGACGGCCTCGAGCCCGGCGACTACAAGGCGCCGAGCTTCGCCGGCCTTGCCCCCGAGGCGCTGGCCGAAGCCGAGCTCAGGCTCACCCGCGCCGTGCTCACCTATGCCCGCCATGTGCAGGCCGGGCGCTTCCCCTACACCCGCGTGAGCAAGAACATCGAACTGCCGCAGGCCGCGCCCGAACCGGCGGACGTGCTGAGCAGCGTCGCGGATGCCGCCAACGCGGGCAAGGCACTCGACCTCTACAGCCCGCAGAACGAGCACTATCGCAAGCTCAGGTCCGCGCTCGCCGACCTGCGCGGCAAGCCGGGCGCGTCGAAGGGCCAGATCGACACTATCACCGCCAACATGGAACGCTGGCGCTGGTATCCGCGCGACCTCGGTAACGCGTACTCGCTGGTCAACCTGCCCGACTTTACGTTGAGGGTGATGCACAACGGCGGGCAGGTCTGGACCACGCGCATCGTGATCGGCAAGCCCAGCATGCCGACGCCGCTGCTGAGCGAGACGATGAAGTACCTCACGGTCAACCCGACCTGGACCGTGCCGCAGTCGATCGTGCGCAACGAATACCTGCCGGCGCTGGCGCAGGATCCGACCGTGCTCGACCGCATGGGCCTGCGCGTGAGCTACAACGGCGGCGGCGTCACGATCACGCAGCCCCCGGGCGACGGCAATGCGCTCGGCCGGGTCCGGTTCAGCTTCAACAACCGCTTCTCGGTGTTCCAGCACGACACGCCGGACAAGGGCTTGTTCGGTGACACGGTGCGCGCCTACAGCCACGGCTGCATGCGCGTGCAGGACCCGCCGAAATACGCCGAGGTTCTGCTCAACATTGCGCGCCCGAGCGAGCATTGGACGGCGGAGAAGATCCGGCGGATGTACGGCGGCGGCGAGCGCGACCTCCCGCTGCAGGCAACGCCGATCTGGGTGCACCTGACCTATCAGACCGCCTTCGTCGACAACGCCGGCAAGCTGGAAATGCGCCGCGACATCTACGGCCTCGACGGCCGCACCATCGCCGCGATCAAGAGCGAACGCGGCAACCTGGAGCCTGCGCTCGAGCGCAAGCGCGAGGAGATCGCGACCGCCCCACGCAAGCCGGCGGCCCCCGCCGCACGGACCGGCGCGCTCTCGCAGTCGACCTACACGACGCCAGGCTACGCCAGGCAGCTCCCGCCGCAACCGATCTATCGCTAAGCACTTTGGTCTCAGACCAGCAGCGGACCCCCGGGCGTCGCCCGGGGGTTTTCGTTTTTGCGAGACGTGTTCGCGTAGCGTGGGCCATTAGGGCGTTCACGCCCGTCTTCGAGGTTCACAGGCGTTTGCGACTTCGGAACAAGGGCGCCCACATGATTCTCTCATCCTCGTGCTAAGAGCGCCTGCAAGGCGCGTCTCGAAGCGCGAGGCGGAACGCTCGCCCGCCCCCCATGACGAGGGCGGGATAACCGGTCGCGAGGGCCGGCAATTAAGTCTGCTCCGACCCCGATCATCATATCGCTGCAACATCGCGGCCCGATGATGTCCGGTCACGGCCGTTACGTTCTCCGCGGTCCCAGGCCGGCCGGCCATCGCGGGGAGCGCTCAAACGTAGCGTCCGGAGGAAAGCCGATCGGGATTCAGGGAGAGCATCATGGACGAGGCAACCAACGTCGTCGCCGGCGCGGAACTTCCAGAGCATTATGGCCGCGATCCCGTGCAATTTTCCGGGCACCCCGCCGCGCTGCTCGAACGTCATCTCCTGTTCAACGACCTCATCGACCCGAGCACCGCCGGCGCGCGCCAGACGTTTGAAGCCGCGGCGCGGTCGGTGCGGGACGTCCTTTCGCAACGTTGGGCGCTAACCCAACGCACCTATCACCGGGAGAACCCGAAGCGCATCTATTACCTGTCGATGGAATTCCTGATCGGCCGTTCACTGACCAACAACATCACCAATCTGATGCTGGACCGCTATGTCGAAGGCGCAGCGCGCGAGGCCAGCCTCGACTGGCTCGGGCTCATCGAGCAGGAACCCGATGCCGGCCTCGGCAACGGCGGCCTCGGACGGCTCGCCGCCTGCTTCCTCGATTCGATGGCGACGATGCAGCTCCCGGCGACCGGCTATGGCCTGCGCTACGAGTACGGCATGTTCCGGCAAGAGATCGAAAACGGTTGGCAGCGCGAATATCCGGACAATTGGCTGCACTGCCAGGATCCGTGGGAGGTGGCTCGCCCCAGCGAAGTCGTGGAGGTCAAGCTCGGCTGTTCGTTCGAGATGCACCGGGGCCGGCTGGAGCTGATCGCCGGCCGCCCCTCGACGTTGATCGGCATCCCGTTCGACCGGCCCGTCGTCGGCTTCGGCGGCAAGACCATCAACAGCCTGCGGTTATGGAGAGCCGCGGCCCATGACTACTTCGACTTTCAGGAGTTCAGCGGCGGGGATTTTGTCGGAGCGCTGGTCGGCCGCATTGCGGCCAGCACCCTGACCCGCGTCCTCTACCCCGACGACACCACCGAGATGGGACAGGAGCTGCGGTTCGCGCAGGAATATTTCCTGGTGGCCTGCTCGCTGGCAGACCTCGTGCGGCGGTTCCGCCGCGATAATTCCGACTGGAGAGCATTTCCCGACAAGACCGCGATCCAGCTCAACGATACCCACCCGACCCTGGCGGTGCCCGAGCTCATGCGCATCCTGCTCGACGACGCGCAGCTCGACTGGGACACGGCCTGGGACCTCACCCAGCGGACCCTGGCCTACACGAATCACACGCTGCTGCCCGAGGCGCTGGAGAAATGGCCGCTGCATTACTTCCAGCAGATTGTTCCGCGGCAGCTGGAGATCATCTTCGAGATCAACCGGCGTTTCCTGGAAGACGTCCGGCGCCGCTATCCCAACGACGAAGCGCGCGTCGCCCGTCTCAGCCTGATCGAGGAAGGGCCGGAAGACAAGGTGCGGATGGCGAACCTGGCGATCGTGGGCTCGCACAGCACCAACGGCGTCGCCGCGATCCATTCGCAGCTGCTGCGCACGACGACGGTGAAAGAGCTGGCGGAAATGTTCCCCGACCGGTTCAGCAACAAGACCAACGGCGTGACGCCGCGGCGCTGGCTGCTGATGGCTAACCCGGTGCTGTCCGGCGTCATATCCGACGCGATCGGCGATGGCTGGACCACCGATTTCAGCGAGATCGCGGGACTGAAGTGGCTTGCGAGCGACGCCGCCTTCCGCGCGGACTTTCGGCGGGCCAAGCGCGAAGCCAAGTCGCAATTTTGCAACTGGTTGCAGGCGACGTCAGGGCAGACCGTCGACCCCGACAGCATCTTCGACTGCCAGGTCAAGCGCATCCATGAATACAAGCGCCAGATGCTCAATGCGCTGCGGATCGTCGTGCTCTACAATCGCGTGAAGGCACAGCCGGATCTCGACATGACGCCTCGAACGTTCTTTTTCGCGGGAAAGGCGGCGCCGGCGTATCGTCTCGCCAAGCTCATCATCAAGTTCCTCAACAACATCGCGGACACGATCGCGCACGACCCCATGATGCGCGACCGGCTGAAGGTCGTCTTTCTCCCCGAGTACTGCGTCTCACTGGCCGAGCGCCTGATACCGGCGGCCGATGTGTCCAACCAGATTTCGACGGCCGGGTACGAAGCCAGCGGCACCAGCAACATGAAGTTCATGATGAACGGGGCGTTGACCATCGGCACGCGCGACGGCGCCACGATCGAGATGGCGGAAGAGGCGGGCGAGGACAACTTCTTCCTGTTCGGCCTGAGTGCGCAAGAAGTGGTCGACAGCCGCGGCTGGTACAGTCCTTATTGGCACTACGAGCACGAGCCCGAGACCAAGGCCGCGCTCGACATGATTTCCAGCGATAGCTTCAGCCGGGGCGAGCCGGGGATTTTCGCCCCGCTGCGGGACGCATTGCTGGCGCATGGCGACCACTACATGCACCTTGCCGATCTGAAATCCTATCTGGACGCGGATCAGGCGGTTTGCGCGCTCTACCGGGATCGCGACGAATGGGCCCGCAAGGCGATCCTCAACGTCGCCGGCTCGGGCAAATTCTCGAGCGACCGGACAATCGCCCAATACGCGGCGGAGATCTGGCACGCAAAGCCTTGCCCGGTGCGGTAGACGGAGACGGAATGGCGCTCTCACCACTCGCGGGCAAGCCGGCCGCGCAGGAGTTGCTGGTCGACCTCGCCCGGCTGGAACGCGAATATCTGGAATGCCGGCCGGATCCGGATGATCCCGCCCAGCAGGTCAGCTTCGGGACCAGCGGGCACCGCGGATCATCCTTGCGCGGCTCGTTCACCCAGGCGCACATCCTGGCGATCACCCAGGCCATCTGCGACTATCGACACGCGCAGGCCGTCACGGGTCCGCTCTACATGGGGAAGGACACGCACGCGCTCTCGGGGCCGGCGCAGCGGACCGCGCTCGAGGTGCTGGCGGCAAACGGCGTGGCGACCATCATCCAGCGCGATGACGGCTTCACGCCGACGCCGGCGATCTCGCACGCCATCCTTGTCCATAACCGCGGGCGCGTTGACCGTCTGGCCGACGGTATCGTCATCACGCCCTCGCACAATCCGCCGGAGGACGGCGGCTTCAAGTACAATCCGACCAACGGCGGGCCGGCCGACACCGACGTCACGAAGTGGATCGAGGCGCGCGCCAACGCGCTGCTGCGGTCCGGCAACGCGGGCGTGAAGCGGCTGCCGCTGCAGGCCGCGATGGCGAAAGAAACCACGCATCAGCGTGACCTCATGCGGCCCTATGTCGAGGACCTGCGCAACGTCATCGACATGGATGCGATCCGCGGCGCGCGGCTTGCGCTTGCAGTCGACCCGCTCGGCGGCGCTGCCGTAGACTACTGGGACCTGATCAACGCGACCTATGGCCTCGACATCGCCGTCACCAATCGACAGGTCGATCCAACCTTCGCGTTCATGACCGTCGACCACGACGGCGTCATCCGCATGGACTGCTCCAGCCCCTATGCGATGGCGCGGCTGGTCGAGCTCAAGGACCGGTATCGGGTGGCGTTCGCCAACGACCCGGACGCCGATCGGCACGGCATCGTCACGCCCACCGCCGGGTTGATGAATCCCAACCACTACCTGGCGGTGGCGATCGAGTACCTGCTGACCCATCGACCCGACTGGCCGGCGGCCGCCGCGGTGGGCAAGACCCTGGTCAGCAGCGGCATGATCGACCGGATCGTGAACCAGCTGGGACGCCGGCTGTCCGAGGTGCCGGTGGGCTTCAAGTGGTTTGCGCCGGGTCTGTTCGACAGCTCGTACTGCTTTGGCGGCGAGGAGAGTGCCGGCGCCAGCTTCCTGCGCCGCAACGGCAGCGTCTGGACGACCGACAAGGACGGACCGATCATGAACCTGCTGGCCGCCGAGATCACCGCTCGCACCGGCAGGGACCCGGGCGAGCGCTACGCCGCGCTCAGGGCGCAATTCGGCGAGGCCCACTACACCCGCATCGACGCCCCGGCGACGCCGGAGCAGAAGGCGAAGCTGGCGCGGCTGTCCCCCGAATCGGTCAAGGCGTCAGACGCGGCCGGCGAACCGATCATCCAGAAGCTCACGCGCGCTCCCGGAAACAACGCCCCCATCGGTGGTCTCAAGGTCGTCACCGCCGGCGGCTGGTTCGCGGCGCGCCCGTCCGGCACGGAAGCCGTGTACAAGATCTACGCCGAGAGCTTCCGCGACGAGCGGCATCTGCAAATGCTGGTGAGCGACGCGCAACGGATCGTGCAAGAGACCTGACGGGCCGCGGCGACAAAGGCTTGAACGGCCTGCGGCCTTGCCGGCCGCGCCAGGGATAGAGCCTCGCGTCAGGTGAAAAGTCGGCCGCAAAAGCCTCCCAATCGGCCGGGCTTGCGCGCGTCCAGTCCAGACTTGCGAACTGGCGGGAGATGATCGCTCGATGGCCGCGCCCTCATCCGCGTCGTCGTGCATGTCCATCTGCTCACCAATTATCTGCTCAATTATCTGGGGCTTCTTTCGTCCGCGGTTCGCCGTCGTCCAAAACTTTGCAAACATGATGCCCCACATTGCGCCAATGCCCGCGCCCCGCGCGTGAGCAAGATAAACGTCCGTTCATCCAGAAAGATTTTGCCGTGCGCGGAAACCGCGCGACCGCTACCGGATTGTTTGTCGGGGAGTTGACGATGTCCCATTAGGAGGACCAGATGAGAATACTTACACTTATCGTCGGGGCCACAGCGGCGGTCGGCATCGCTGGGGCCGTATCGGCCAATCAGGCTCCCGATCGGACCCACCTGGCGCAAGCGCAGGATTCCGGCGCGCAATCGGGTGCGGGCCAGCGGAGCAGCACCGGCAATCGTGAAAGCGGCGGTGCAGCAACGCGTGGTTCGGAAGGCCGCGGCGCGACTGCGCCCGATTCCGGCGGCGGGCGGGCCGCGG
>Ga0208989_10000435_pt1 | contig 11876 bp, 9 predicted proteins | sample MedBloCAOM3_M1_FD_187852 | JGI IMG/M metagenome (GOLD analysis project Ga0208989, IMG submission 187852) | Forest soil microbial communities from El Dorado National Forest, California, USA - Mediterranean Blodgett CA OM3_M1 (SPAdes) (version 2) | ecosystem: Environmental > Terrestrial > Soil >...
GTAAATTCGGTTCGTTCGACGACAGCCGCCCGGTGGTGGTCGCCGCCAGCGCATACGTAGTGTGGACGCGGTGGGTCTGCGGATGCACATAGGTCGGCAGCGCGTCGGTGTAGGTCGATTTGAGTTTTGAAACCTGCCGCCACTCCAGAATCTTCCTGGGAAATTCGTGGCCCTGCTCGGCGAGTTCATCGAGGATCTGTGCCGATGTCGACCAGGCGCCGGTCTTGGTCTTGCTCCCGCCAGGTATGCCCATCTTGCCGAACAGGATGTCTCCGATCTGCTTGGGGCTGCCGACATTGATCGGCTCGCCAGCGATCTCCTGGATCTCGGCTTCGACGCGCGCGGCGGTCTGGGCGAATTCGCCGGATAGCCGCGACAGCACCTGGCGGTCGATCGAGATGCCGCGCCGTTCCATGCGCGCCAGCACCGAGATCAGCGGCCGCTCCAGCGTCTCGTAAACCGCGGTCATGCGTTCCGCGACAAGGCGGGGCTTCAGGACGCGCCACAGTCGCAGGATCACATCCGCGTCCTCGGCGGCGTGGGTGGTAAACTTGTCGATCGCGACCTGATCTAGACTGAGCTTGTTCTTGCCGCTGCCGATTACATCGCTATCGGTGAGAACGGCGTGGCCGAGCCAGGTTTGGGCCAGCGCATCGAGCCCATGCGCGTTGCGGCCGGCGTCGAGCGCATATGACATCAGCTGCGCGTCGTCATGGTTGCAAATGGTGACGCCAGCTTGCGCGAACATCACGGCGTTGAATTTGATATTAAAACCGATCTTCAGAATCCCTGCCGATTCAAGCAGCGGGCGCAGCGCCTCGAGCGCGTCTTCAGCCTTGACCTGATCGGGCGCGAGGCCGGCGGCGAACAGCCCGGCGCCATCGCCTGACTGCTTGTGGCTGAGCGGGATATAGCAGGCATCGTTGGGCCCGAGCGCCAGCGCAATGCCGCAGATCTCCGCCTGCATCGGATCGATGGATGTCGCCTTGGCGTCGATGGCGAAATGGCCGACATCGTGCACCCGCGCGATCCAGGCGCTGAGATCGGCCAGCGTGCGGACGGTCTGGTACCTGGTGCGATCGACCGGGGTTTTTCGCGCCGCTTCGGCGCGCGCGGCGGCGAGGGCTTGGGGCGTGAGGGGGGGAGCGTTGTCTTTGCCGCGGCCTTGCCCTGTATGCGGTGCGCTCCCTCTCCCGCTTGCGGGGGAGGGCGGGGTGGGGGCTACCTGATCGGCGAAGAGGTCGCCACCCGCCGCGCTCTGGCGCGCAACGGTGCTGTCGAGTTCGTCGACCTTCTCCGCAAGCGGGAGAGATGAGAAAACACTAGCGCCGCTCTTTGTCCCGGCATCCGCTTCGACGTCCGCCGCGTCGATCTGCGCATACTCGGCGACGCGGCGCGTCAGCGCAGAAAATTCCATCGCCTTTAAAAACGCGATCAGCTTGCGCGCATCGGGCTCCTGCACCGCGAGCTCGTCGAGCGGTTCGTCGAGCTTGACCTTGTCGTCGAGCAGCACCAATTGCCGCGAAATCCGCGCCTTCTCGGCATTCTCGATCAGCGCCTCGCGCCGCTTCGGCTGCTTGATCTCGCTGGCACGCTGAAGCAGCGTCTCCAGATCGCCATATTCGACGATCAATTGCGCGGCGGTCTTGACGCCGATGCCGGGCACGCCCGGCACGTTGTCGGTCGAATCTCCCGCCAGCGCCTGCACCTCGACCACTTTTTCCGGTGGCACGCCGAATTTCTCGATCACCTCGGCGATGCCGATGCGGCGGTCTTTCATGGTGTCGTACATGGTGACGCAATCGGTGACGAGCTGCATCAGGTCCTTGTCGGACGAAACGATGGTCGCGGATGCGCCGCGTTCGCAGGCCAGCCGCACATAGGTCGCGATCAGATCGTCGGCCTCGAAGCCGGCCTGCTCGAGGCACGGCAGATCGAACGCGCGGACCGCCTCGCGGATCAGCGGAAATTGCGGGATCAGGTCGTCCGGCGCCGGCGGGCGGTGCGCCTTGTAATCGGGATAAAGCTTGTTGCGGAAAGTGATTTCCGACTTGTCGAAGATGATGGCGAGATGGGTCGGACGGTTGTCCGGCGGCATGTCGCGCAACAGCTTCCACAGCATGTTGCAGAAGCCGAGCACGGCGTTGACCTGCAGACCGTCGGATTTGCGGTTAAGCGGCGGCAGCGCGTGGTAGGCGCGGAAAATATAGGAGGAACCGTCGACCAGAAAGACGTGGTCGCCTTTCGCGGGGGCCTTGGCGGCAACGGGTTTCGGAAGGGTTTGTTCTGATGTTTTCGGCATGGCCGCAACTTAGGGATTTTTGCGGTGATTGACACCCTTTGGGACGGGATCTGCCCTGATTTTTGCTCGCTGCGAAGCGGCCCCCGAATGGGTTGCGTCGGCGGCTGTTCCGTGACCCCTTGAGGTATTAGGCGGACCGAAAGGACACCATGGCCGCGCAACTCGACGTGCTGATGGAGAAGCTGCGATCGGTCCAGGCCGAGATCGAGACCGAACTGGCGAAGCGGCGCGAGAAACTGCGTTTCGACCTCGAAAACCGCGGGATTGTGTTCGAAAAGGAGGTGCTACGGATCCACCGCGAAATCAAGACGCGGGCCTCGCGCTATCTGATCGACGCCAATCCGCTCGTGATATTGACCGCGCCGGTGATCTATTCACGGTGCGCCGCCGCGACTACCTGATCTTCGACCGCCACCATCTCGCCTATCTCAACATCATCAAAAAAATCAGTTGCGCCTATTGCTCCTACGCCAATGGCGCGATCGCGTTCGCGCGTGAGGTGGCGTCGCGCACCGAGGTCTACTGGTGCCCGATCAAGCACGCCCGCCGTGTGCTCGGTCCGCATCCGTATTACCGGGGTTTTGCGGATTTCGGCGACGCCGAAGGGTTTCGCGCGCTCAAGAAGATGCAGGATGGCGTGAAGATTGACGGGGCAGGGTGAGGGCGCTCGGCCCCATTCGGTCGTCATGCCCGGACTTGATCCGGGCATCCATCGATCTTCAAACGAATCCAGCGAACTGGATGGATTGCCGGGTCAAGCCTGACAGGAGCAGACGTTAGTCGACGGGTGCGAAACCTACTCCGCCGGCTGCAATGTCGCCCGCGGTTTTTTCGGCGCGATCCAGAACGCGGCGGGACGCTCGAACAGGAAATTCGCACCGACTTTAAGCGCCGCGCGCCACAGCGCCAGCGCGCCGACGACGCCCACGATGGTGACAACAAGCGAGATCGCGCCGATATCGTGGATCAGGCCGGCCCGCAGCAGCAGCGTCCGGGTCGCGGCCATCGGCAGGAAGAACGCGAGATAGATGACGATGGAATGCTCGCCGCAATAGCGCAGGAAATTCAGCCGATGCGTCCGCGCCAGCAGCGTGCCCAGGATGATAATGGCGCCGGCGCCCGCAAGCCCAAGCACAAGCGAGATCAGCGGCCATTCGCTGAGGCCGAATTCGACCAGGCCGCCGTTGATGAGGGCCCACGCCGCCAGTCCCGCGAGCGCCAATCCGGGATGCGCCCGCGCGCGATCGGACCATGCAAACACATAAGTGGCGAACAGATAGCCCGAATGGAAATAGACGAAGCGCGCGCAAAATTCGTCGATCACGGTCCAGCCGGTGACGATGTGCGCGGCCTCCAATAGCGCCGCCACGCCCCAGATCAGAAGCGGCGGCAGCGGCCGTGTCATTTTTGTGACGACGAAGAATACCGGCAGCAGATAGATGAACCACAAGGTGCCGAACGGCTCGATGAAGGACAGAAGATACATGAAGCCGACATGCGCCCAACCCGCCTCGGCGGCAAAGGACGGCGCCTTGAAGCCGAACTGGATCGTCACCCACAGCACGTAGAAATAGGCGAAGTGCACCACCTTGCGGTCAAGATAGGTGCGCCAGTCGCGGTCGATCACGACGGACAGGAACAGGCCGGAGATCAGGAAGAAATCCGGCATCCGGAATGGCTTTGCGAATGCGACCAGCCCATGCATGAAGCCGGTCTGGCCGGCCGCCAGCTCGACGCCCAGCACTGAATGCATCATCACCACCATGACGATGCAGATGCCTTTGGCGTAGTCCACCCAGTCGATGCGTACAGGCGCCGACAGCGCCGATGCCGCCAAGGGCGGGAGACGCTGGGCGGCGGATGTGCCGTTTGGTGTCATCGGTGTCCCTTTTCGGCGCGGCGCGGCGGCATCATCGGCCAGTTCGGTTTCGTTCTCCTTTATTCATACAAATGACATGCCGGCTTTTTTCGTGCTTTCCGGTTTCCCCTTTGCCGGCTCATGCGCTAAGACCCGCCGACAAATTCGTTAACCATCGACGGGTCGCAAGATGCGCATTGCTATGATTGGCACGGGCTATGTAGGGCTGGTCTCGGGCGCCTGTTTCGCGGATTTTGGCCATCAGGTCACCTGCGTCGACAAGGACGCCGGCAAGATCGCAAGCTTGCGCCGGGGCGAAATCCCGATTTTCGAACCCGGCCTCGATGCGCTGGTAGCCGCCAACGTCAAGGCGGGGCGTCTGGATTTTACCACCGACCTTGCCGCGCCGGTCGCAGGCGCCGACGCGGTATTCATCGCGGTTGGAACGCCGTCGCGGCGCGGCGATGGCCACGCCGATCTGAGCTATGTCCACGTCGCTGCGCGCGAAATCGCCGCGGCGCTGGTGAAGTTCACCGTTGTCGTCACCAAATCGACCGTGCCGGTCGGCACCGGCGACGAGGTCGAGCGGCTGATTCATGAAGCCAACCCGTCGGCCGACGTGGTGGTGGCGTCCAATCCGGAATTTTTGCGCGAGGGTGCTGCGATCCGCGACTTCAAGTTTCCGGACCGCATCGTGATCGGCACATCGGATGAGCGCGCGCGCAAGGTGCTCGGCGATGTCTACCGCCCGCTGTCGCTCAACCAGGCGCCGCTGATGTTCACGGCGCGGCGCACCGCGGAGTTGATCAAATACGCGGCGAACGCGTTCCTCGCCACCAAGATCACCTTCATCAACGAGATGGCCGATCTCGCCGAAAAGGTCGGCGCCGACGTGCAGGAAGTCGCGCGCGGCATCGGCCTCGACAATCGCATCGGCTCCAAATTTCTGCATGCCGGGCCGGGTTTTGGCGGCTCGTGCTTTCCGAAGGATACCCGCGCGCTGGTGAAGATCGCGCTCGATCACGACGTGCAGCTGCGGATCGTCGAGGCGGTGCTGGGCGTCAACGACAACCGCAAGCGCGCGATGGCGCGCAAGGTCTCCAATGCGGCAGGCGGCAGTCTGCGGGGCAAGACCGTCGCGGTGCTCGGCCTCACCTTCAAGCCCGACACCGACGACATGCGCGAGGCCCCCTCGATACCGCTGGTGACCGGGCTGCTCGACATGGGCGCGAAGATACGCGCGCATGACCCGGTCGGCATGGAGCAGGCGCGCCGCGAATTGCCCGATATCGAATATTGCGACGATCCCTATGCCTGCGTGCGCGGCGCCGACGCCATGGTGGTCGTGACCGAGTGGGTGCAATACCGCACGCTCGACCTCGAACGCCTGAAGCGCGAAATGGCGCAGCCCGTGGTCATCGATCTCCGCAACATTTATCGTCCCGAGGATATGGCGGCGCTCGGTTTCATTTATGAGAGTGTCGGTCGCCCGCCCAACCCGCGGAAATGATGCGCTTTCTTCCCTTCTCCCCTTGTGGGAGAAGGTGGCCGTAGGCGGCCTCTCACCGCCGTTCTTTAATAGGACGCCGATCCCTTGCATCGGCTGTGCGAAGTCCGTGCCGGATGAGGGGTCTACATCCGCGGAGACAGACCCCTCACCCGGCTGCGATGCTTCGCATCGCAGCCACCCTCTCCCACAAGGGGAGAGGGGAAGAACCGAACGCGAGCCGCAATTGCCCCGCACCTTCGACACCCCTCTCCCGATCGACGCGGTGCTGGACCAACTGGCGCGGACGCTGGCAAGCCATAACGCCGCCGTGCTGGTGGCGCCGCCGGGCGCCGGCAAAACCACGCGGGTGCCGCTGGCGCTGCTCGATGCGCCCTGGCTGAAGAACAAGAAGATTATCGTGCTGGAGCCGCGGCGGATCGCGGCCCGTGCCAGCGCCGAGCGCATGGCGCATACCATCGGAGAACGCGTCGGCGAGACCGTCGGCTACCGCGTGCGGTTCGGCTCGAAAGTGTCGCGCGCAACGCGGATCGAAGTCGTCACCGAGGGAATTTTCTCGCGTCGGATTCTCGATGATCCGGAATTGACCGGCGTTGCCGCGGTACTGTTCGACGAATTCCACGAGCGCTCGCTCGATGCCGATCTGGGGCTGGCGCTGGCGCGCGATGCCCAGATGGGCTTGCGCGAGGATTTGCGCATCCTCGTGATGTCGGCGACGCTCGACGGCGCACGGGTGGCAAAACTGCTCGGCGACGCGCCTGTGGTCGCCAGCGAAGGCCGCGCCTTTCCGGTCGAGACGCGCTATCTCGGCCGCAAGGCCGACGCGCCGCTGGAGCGGCAGATGGCGGATGCGATCGGAACCGCATTGCGCGCCGATCCGGGTTCGGTGCTGGCGTTTCTGCCGGGGGCCGCGGAAATTCGTCGCACACAAAACTTTCTCGGCGAGCGGGTCCACGATGCCTCTGTTGAAATTGTGCCGTTGTTCGGCGCGCTTGATGCTGCCGTACAGGATCGCGCCATCGCGCCGGCGCCAAAAGGCCAGCGCAAGGTCGTGCTGGCGACGTCGATCGCGGAAACTTCATTGACCATCGAAGGCGTTCGCATCGTCGTCGACTCCGGCGTGGCGCGGGTCCCCCGCTACGAGCCCGACATCGGCCTGACGCGGCTTGAAACCGTGCGCGCCTCACGCGCCGCCGTCGATCAGCGCCGCGGCCGCGCCGGCCGCACCGAGCCCGGCGTGTGTTACCGGCTATGGGACGAGCCGCAGACCGCGTCGCTTGCGGCCTACACCCAGCCCGAAATTCTCAGCGCCGATCTGTCGTCGCTGGTGCTCGACCTCGCGCAATGGGGCGTCAGCGATCCCTCCGGGCTGGCGTTTCTCGATTCCCCGCCCGCGCCCGCGCTGAAGGAGGCGCGCAGTCTGCTGCGCGAACTCGGCGCACTTGACGGCGATGGCCGGATCACCGCGGAAGGCGAGAGCCTCCGCGAGCTGGCGCTGCCGCCGCGGCTGGCGCGCATGATCGTGGATTCGCACCGCCTCGGCGCGGGCGAGGAGGCTTCGGAAATCGCCGCTGTGCTCACCGAGCGCGGCCTCGGCGGCGACAGCGTGGACCTCGACGCACGGCTCGACCAGTTCCGCCGCGACCGCTCGCCGCGTGCCTCAAGCGCGCACAGCCTTGCGCAACGCTGGGCGTCGCAGGTGGCCGCGAGCGAGGGCCCGCTTTCTTCTCCGTCCCCGCAGGGGGGAGGGGAGCTAACGACCGGCGTCATGCTCGCGCTTGCATTTCCCGACCGGGTCGCGCGCAACCGCGGCAATGGCAGCTTCGTGCTCGCCAACGGGCGCGGCGCCGCCGTGGACCAGGCTGCCGCGCTGGCGCGCGCGCCCTATATCGCGGTGGCCGAATTGACCGGCACCGCCGCGAACGGGCGCATCCTGCTGGCGGCGCCGATCACACAACCCGACATCGAAGCGCGCTTTGCCGATCACATCGAGAATACAGATGAAATCAGCTTCGATCTGGGCGCGATGGCGCTGCGGGCCCGGCGCAAAAGAACATTGCACGCGATCACGCTGTCGGAGGCGCCGATGGCGCTGTCGCCCTCGGCGGAGACCGCGCGGGTGCTGGCCGATGGCCTGATCGCCTCCGGTCTCGACAAATTGCCATGGTCAAAACCCCTGAAGCAATGGCGCGACCGCGTGATGTTTTTGCGCAAGGCGGAAGGGGACGCGTCACAGAACCCCTGGCCCGATCTGTCCGATGATGCGCTCGCGGCGCAACGCGAGGCATGGCTGGTGCCGGCGCTGTACGACAAGACATCGCTGAAGGAGTTTTCCGCAGGCGAGCTGTCGGATGCGCTGATGAGGCTGTTGCCCTGGGAATTGCGCGCGCGGCTGGAGCGCGAGGCGCCAACGCATTTCGAGGCGCCGACCGGCACCGCGCTGGCGATCGATTATGAGGCCGAGCAGGGACCGACCATCGCCGTCAGACTGCAGGAACTGTTCGGGCTCGGCGTCCATCCGTCAATTGCAAAGGGCGCCGTGCCGCTGGTGCTGGAACTGCTCTCGCCGGCGCACCGGCCGGTGCAGGTGACGCGCGACCTGCCGGGGTTCTGGCGCGGCAGCTATGCGGCGGTGCGTTCCGATCTGCGTGGGCGCTATCCCAGACATCCTTGGCCGGAGGATCCGGCCAGCGCGATGCCGACCCGGCGCGTCAAGCCGCGCGGAACGTAATATATATTCAGCTCGTCATTGCCGCCTGACCCGGCAATCCATCATTTTTGTCGAATTGTCTTGCGAAGCAGATGGATACGCGGGTCACGCCCGCGTATGACGGCCTTGCCCCCGTTAACCCTTCACTCACCCTTTTCGCCAAATTTGTATCCGTCGGCACCGCCCTTTATCGCGGTTTCGCGGCTGACGTGGTGATATCGGCGGGTCCTCTGGTCGAGTGTGGCGTAATGCGTAACATCATGATTTTTGCGGCGTTCATCGCGGGCCTCGGCATCATGATGGCGCAGATGGCCGACAAGATGACGGCGACACCCGCGCTCGCCAGCACCGTATTGCCAAATGCCACGCCGGTTGAGACGGTGGCTCAGACGGGTGTTCGCAGCATCACCCTGCCGCGCGACGGCCGTGGCCATTTCCAGACCGAAGGCCGGATCGACGGCCAGCGCATCGGCTTCATGATCGATACCGGCGCATCGGTGGTCGCATTGAACGAAACCTCCGCCGCGCGGTTCGGGCTCCGTCCGTCCCGCGGCGACTACAACGCCACGGTCACCACGGCCAACGGAACCATCAAGGCGGCGCGCACCCGGCTTGCGATGGTCGATATCGGCGGATTGGTGGTGCGCGACGTCGACGCCATGGTGCTGCCCGACGCGGCGCTGTCGGAAAACCTGCTCGGCCTGTCGTTCCTGTCGAAGCTGAAACGGTTCGAATATGCCAACGGCAAGATGGTGCTGGAGCAGTAAGGCTGCTGCGTGGCCGATCCGCCGCCATTAATCTAATCGCCACAAATCGGCTGTCCCGCCTTCCGCTGGGCCTGCGCATTCGCTATGCCTATGGGCGCATTCACCGATCCATTTCACTGCAAGGCATCTTGATGTTTCCGAAGCCGAAATCCGTGCTGGTCCCGAATACTTATGCCTATGAATCCGAGCCGATGGTGAAGGCGACCGGGTTTCGCGAATACGATGCCCGCTGGCTGTTCGGCAAGGAAATCAACCTGATGGGTATTCAGGCACTGGGCATGGGGTTAGGAGCGCTGATCGCGGAACTCGGTGCCAAACAGGAAGTGGTTACCGGGCACGATTTTCGCGGCTATTCGGCGTCGATCAAATACGCGCTGATTTCGGGGCTGCAGGCCGCCGGCTGCAAGGTCCACGACATCGGCCTGTGCATGACGCCGATGGCGTATTTCGCGCAATTCGAACTCGACGTGCCCTGCGTCGCGATGGTGACGGCATCGCATAACGACAATGGCTGGACCGGCGTCAAGATGGGCGCCAATCGGCCGCTCACCTTCGGCCCCGACGAGATGACCCGCCTGAAGGAGATCGTGCTCAATGCCGACTTCAAGAACAAGATCGGTGGTTCCTACCAGTTTCACGAGAATTTTCCGGCGCGCTATATCGCCGACCTGACCAAACGGCCGAAGCTGAAGCGCAAGCTGAAGGTCGTGGTCGCCTGCGGCAACGGCACCGCGGGGGCATTCGCGCCGCAGGTGATGCAGGCGATCGGCTGCGAGGTGGTGCCGCTCGACACCGAGCTCGACTACACCTTTCCGAAATACAACCCTAATCCCGAAGACATGGAAATGCTGCACGCCATCCGCGACGCGGTGCTGGAGCACAGCGCCGATGTCGGGCTCGGCTTCGATGGCGACGGCGACCGTTGCGGCGTGGTCGACAATACCGGCGAGGAGATTTTCGCCGACAAGGTCGGCGTGATGCTGGCGCGGGATATGTCCGCCATCACCAGGGACGCGCAATTCGTGGTCGACGTGAAGTCGACGGGACTTTTTGTTACAGATCCGGTGCTGCAAAAGCAGGGCGCCAAAACCACCTATTGGAAGACCGGTCACTCCTACATGAAGCGCCGCACCAATGAACTGGGCGCGCTGGCGGGGTTTGAGAAATCCGGCCACTTCTTCTTCAACGCGCCGCTCGGGCGCGGCTATGACGACGGCCTGATCTCGGCGATTGCGATCTGCGAGATGCTCGATCGAGCGCCCGGCAAGTCGATGGCGGATTTGAAAAACGCGCTGCCGAAGACCTGGTCGTCGCCGACGATGTCGCCGCATTGCTCCGACGAGACCAAATACGGCATCGTCGATAGCGTGGTGAAGCATTTCGAGGCGATGCAGAACAAGGGCGAGAAGGTCGCGGGACAACCGATCCGCGATCTCGTCACCGTCAATGGCGTGCGCGTCACGGTCGAGGACGGCAGCTGGGGCCTGGTGCGGGCGTCATCCAACAAGCCGGAACTGGTGGTGGTGGTCGAGAGTCCGGTCAGCGAGCAGCGTATGCGCGACCTGTTCGAGGCGATGGATTCGGTGCTGCGGACCCACCCCGAGGTCGGCAAATATAACCAGAAGATTTGAACGTATCCCCGATTCGTCATTGCCGGGCATAGCCGTCCGAAGGACGGCGTCGCTTCCGCTCGCCTATGACCCGGCAATCCATCCGTCTCGAAAAATGCTTTTTGTGAAGGTTGATGGATACGCGGGTCAAGCCCGCGCATGACGACCGTAAATGTCGATGCGCTGGGCGTGCATACCCTTCCAGCTACGCCGCGCGGACGGATCCCAGGAAGCTGTCGACCTCCAGTTTCAACCGTTCGGATTGCGATGACAGTCCGGGCATGTTTTTACTGGGATACCCGGCTGGAGCGTATCTCTACGCCGCCGGCACCGGCAACGCGGTGACGGACTTGATCTTCTCCATCGCAAAGCGCGACGTGACGTTCTTCAGCGGCACCGCGCCGATCAGCTTCTTGTAAAATACGTCATAGCTCTGCATGTCCGCGACCACGACACGCAGCATGTAATCGACGTCGCCGGCCATGCGGTAGAGCTCCATCACCTCCGGCATCGCGCTGACGGCGTTGGCGAAGGTCCGAAGCCAGGGCTCGGAGTGATCGGAGCTCTCCACCGACACGAAAACCGAGATGCCAAGCCCGATCTTGTTCTGGTCGACCAGCGCGACCCGGCGCAGGATCACCCCGTCGGCTTCCAGCCGCTGAATTCGCTTCCAGCACGGTGTCGATGATAGTCCCACCCGGTCGCCAATCTCGGCGACGGAAAGCGAGGCGTCCTCCTGCAATACCATCAGAATCTTGCGGTCGATGGCGTCGAGGCGGCGGTTGGGCTCGAGAACGTGAACGGCGAGGTCGGTCATGGGAAACTTTGTTCCATATATGAGGCCATTATCCCTCATATATAGAAAAATCTTCTAGCACAAGCCCATTCATTGGCCAGTCCGGGCCGGACTGGTGGCTTGGTCGTGGCTCAAAAGTTCGTCCACTTCAGCACGTTGCGGGGCGGCAAAAGCCCCCCCGAAACGGGTGCATTTCAGGGCGGCGGCGGCGGAAGCGAACCGAAGCGCGCCGGGCAGATCCTGGTTCTCCGTGATGGCCAGGGCGAAGGCGCCATGGAACACGTCGCCGGCGCCCAGCGTATCCACGGTGTGCACCGGGTAGGCTG
>Ga0208989_10000437_pt1 | contig 11866 bp, 10 predicted proteins | sample MedBloCAOM3_M1_FD_187852 | JGI IMG/M metagenome (GOLD analysis project Ga0208989, IMG submission 187852) | Forest soil microbial communities from El Dorado National Forest, California, USA - Mediterranean Blodgett CA OM3_M1 (SPAdes) (version 2) | ecosystem: Environmental > Terrestrial > Soil >...
GAGCCAGCGCGGCCATTGCAAATCTTCCGCGGTCAAAGTCGCAGCCAACAACCAGGTGGCTGGTGCCACCAACGGCATGCCGTAACGCGGGAGCCATCCCGGGATTAGATCGACAATCAGCAGCGGGAGACCGATTCCCCACAGCAGCCCCCGCATGATGTCGATCTGGCGCGCGGAAGAAAATCTCACCCCGCTCACGAGCGGCAAAAAAAGAAGCCAGGGCAGAAAATAACCGAGGCTGCGCGGAATATTCGTGATCCAGCCGCGTAGTTTGAAATCGGCCAGAGCCAGCCATATTTGCCCCTGCCAGGTCCGCGTCATCTCCGCCCCACCCTCCATTTTCGCTGGAATGGCCCAAGCCGCGAAGATCGCCATCATGATGATGATGCCGAACAAGTGCGGAAGGTTACCAATCCTTCGCAGCTCACGGCTTCGCCAAAGCACTGCGATAACGATGGCGTAGAAAAAAATGACGTGAATCGGTGCCTTCGCCAGCCAACCCAATCCCAAGAAAATCCATGGCACCGTCCACGTCAGCCAGGGCGATCGTTCTTGTTCCCACCAACTGAGCCAGCAAATGAGGGCCAGGGCGAAGAGCGAGACATAAAGCGCCTCTATCTCAATCGAGCGTCCCTTCTCGATGATTCCGAAGTTCGTCAGCCAGATGAGCGCAGCGATTGTCGACCCAGGCGCGCCCAGACTCCGGCGCGCGACCGTGATGAAAGCAATGGCCACCGCCAATACACAAAGCGCGGATGGCAACCGCGCCGTCCATTCATTGCGCACGCCAAAAATCTTGAACGACGCTGCGACCAGCCAGTTTACCAGCGGGGGTTTGCTAAAATATTGTTCGCTCCCGACTTGCGGCACAATGTAATTGCCGGTTTCGAGCATCATGATGGCGGGCAGAATGCGCCGGCCTTCTTCGCCTTTGATTTCGAGGGACCCGAGTCCGGGAAGATAAATCGCGGCCCAAACGAGCAGTAGTACTAAGGGGCCTTGACCTCGGGACATGCGCTGAGTTTCACGAAGCGACGTGTCCGTGCAACGCATTTCGTTGAAGGGATGAAGGGTTGAAGCGCCCAGAACCCTCTTTCCCATAACGCTTCATCGCTTTAACTCTTCATCGTCGACCCAAACCGCGGCTTGACGATAACGCGTGGCAAAGTTAGGTTAGACGCCTAGTCCGCGCTGGAGGGAGTGGGAACAGATGTCCCACTCTTTTTAGTCTGCGGGCTAGATGTTTTTATGAACGCGGAATTTATAGCCATGTTGGACTACCTGGAGAGGGAGCGCGGAATCAAACGCGAGATCCTGATCGAGGCGGTCTCGAACGCCCTGCTCTCGGCGTCGAAGAAGAGCGTCGGCGCCGCGCGCGATCTGCACATCGACATCGATCCGAAAACCGGCGATATCCGCGCGCTCGCAAATCTGCTCGTGGTCGAAAGCATTGGAAACCCGCAGGACGAGATCGACCTGGTCAAAGCTCGTCGGATCAAGCCAGACGCAAAAGTCGGAGACACCATCGAGATGGAGGTCACGCCCAAGAATTTTGGGCGCATCGCCGCACAGACCGCCAAACAAGCGATGATGCAACGCATTCGCCAGGTCGAAAAGGAAATGATTTACGAGGAGTTCAAGGATCGGGCCGGAGAAATTGTCAGCGGCACGGTGCGACGCTTCGATCGCTCGGACGTGATTCTCGATCTTGGCAAGTTTGAGGCGATCATGCCGCAACGCGAACGCGTCGTAGTGGAGGATTACAACGTGGGCGATCGTTTGCGCGCCTACGTCGTGGCGGTGGAGAACGGAATTCGCGGCCCGGAGATTATCGTCTCGCGCAGTCATCCGAATTTTGTGCGGCGATTGTTTGAACTGGAGGTCAGCGAGATCGCCGACGGCACAGTCGAAATCCGCGGCATCGCCCGCGAAGCCGGTTATCGGACCAAGATTGCAGTGTTTAGCGCGAACGAAAAAGTTGATCCAGTCGGCGCCTGCGTGGGCATGCGCGGATCGCGCGTGAAAAACATCGTGCGCGAGTTGAACAACGAGAAGGTGGACATCATTCGGTGGAGCTCCGATCCCAAGGAATACATCTTGGAAGCGCTCAAGCCGGCGAAGGTCAAGGGCCTTGCTTTCGATACGGAAAAGAAAAGTGTCCAGATTTCGGTGGATGAGGATCAGCTTTCGCTCGCCATCGGCAAGAAAGGACAGAACGCGCGCCTCACTTCGCGCCTGACCGGATGGGAAATTAATATCGACAAGGACACTTCGGCCACGACCGCGGTCGAACAAAAGGTCGCGCAAGCCGCGCAGACGCTCTCTGGTGCGCTACCCATCACCCAGGAACAAGCCCTCACACTTGTGAAATCGGGTTTTACGAATTTGGAAGGTCTGCGCGATGCGGACGTGCAGGATTTTGTCGACATTCTGGCGGTGGATGAAACCAAGGCGCGTGAGATTCACGAAGCAATACCTCGCGAAGAAAGCGTAAAAAAAGATGGCTCTGCTTAAATGCTCGAGCCATGAGTAAGATCGACAATCGCAATGGCAACAAAGACCAAAAGCAAGACAGCGGCGAAAAAACCGGTGGCGGACAAGCCGGCGAAGGCCGCCATTGCTCATAAGTCTACGGCCAAAGCAAAAGTTGAGAAAAAAGCGAAGGTAGAAGCACATGCCAAACCTTCGGGCGCGCACGAAATTGCGCCGGCCAAGAAGGCAGTCACGCATCCGGCGCCGCGCCGCGACCTCGAGAGCGTTTCGTTGATCGACGAGAAGAAGCCGCAAAAGAAGGAGGTCGATGGCGAACTAAAAAAGAAAGTTCTTCCTCCCATCTCTCGTATCCGCGCTTCGCTCGAGACACCGCCTGTTGCCAAGAAAGTCGAAGCACCGCCGGTTAAACCCGAACCGGTTTCCGCAGCTGCAAATGTCGATGGAACTGCGGCGGCACAAGTTGAAGCGGAGCCTCAGAATGTTATTCACCTCAAGCCACCCATCATTGTAAAGCAACTCGCGACCGAGCTCGGCTTGAAGAATTTCCAGCTCATTAAAGAGCTGATGACGGATTTCAACGTCTTCGTGAACCAGAATCAGACGATCGAGCCGGACATCGCCACGAAGATCGCAGAGAAACACGGTTTTGTTCTCGAAAAGGAGCGCCGCGAAAAAGGTGGCGGGGTGCACAAAGTCGAGCAGGTGGTGGTAGCGCCGCCGCCGCCGGTCATAGCCAAAGAGGAGGAGCTAAAATCGCGCGGCCCCATCATCACGTTTATGGGCCACGTCGACCATGGCAAAACGTCTCTGCTGGATGCGATCCGCAAGACGCGGGTGGCCGCGGGCGAAGCCGGTGGAATCACTCAGCACATTGGCGCGTATCAAGTCGATTACAAAGGAACGAAAATCACTTTCATCGATACTCCGGGTCACGCTGCTTTTACAGCCATGCGCGCGCGTGGCGCAAACGTGACCGACATCGTGGTGCTCGTTGTCGCGGCCGACGATGGATTAATGCCGCAAACGCTCGAAGCGATCAGCCACGCGAAGGCGGCGCCGCACGTGAAGATCATGGTCGCAGTCAACAAGATCGATTTGGCCGGCGCTAACATCGACAGAGTGAAGAAGCAATTACAGGAGAAAGGTCTGCAAGCCGAAGATTGGGGCGGCGAAACAATTGTTGTTCCTGTTTCCGCGACCAAAGGAACTGGCGTCGATCAGTTACTCGAAATGATGGCGTTGCAAGCCGAAGTGATGGAACTGAAAGCATCGCCCACCGCCACGCCGCGCGGCACGGTGATTGAAGCGCAAGTCGAAGCGGGCCGTGGGCCCACCGCGACGATCATCGTGCAAATGGGGACGCTCAAGATCGGTGATATCTTCATTTGCGGTAATTACAGCGGCAAAGTGAAATCGCTCATCGACGACCGGGGCAAACCGATGAAACAGGCCGGACCTTCGACGCCCGTGAAGGTTCTCGGTTTTACCGGACTTCCAAACGCGGGCGACGAATTTCTCGTGATGGAAACGGAGCGTGACGCAAAAACCTTGAGCGAAGAGCGGTTGGACGCGAAGCGCACCGGCAAGCTCAATGTTCCGCAACGCGCCACGCTCGAAAGTCTGCTCGAAGCGATCGATGGCAAAAAAGTTTTGCGCATTGTCCTGAAGTGCGACACTCAAGGCTCGGTTGAAGCGATTGTTGGCGCACTCAAGCAGATCGAGAGCGACAAGATTGATCTTGAGATCGTTCACTCCGGAGTCGGACCGATTTCAGAATCCGATATGCTGCTGGCCAGCGCGTCCAACGCCGTCGTCGTTGGATTCAACGTCAAGGTCGAGAGTCAGGCGGTTACGGCCGCGAAACGCGAAGGCGTTCAGGTCAAACTGTATTCGATCATTTACGAATTAATCGATCAGATCAAAGAAGCGATGGCCGGCCTGCTCGAGCCGGAACATCGCGAGACGGTCATCGGTCATGCGGAAGTGAAGCAAATCTTCAAGCTAAGCAGAGGCATCGTGGCCGGATGTTTGGTCACCGATGGGCGCATTGCCCGCACCGCCCGCGCTCGCGTTTTGCGCAAGCGCCAACCCGTTTACGACGGCGGTCTTTCCACCCTGCGCCGGTTTCAGGACGATGTGAAGGAAGTACGCTCCGGTCTCGAATGCGGCATCAAGTTGGGCGATTTCAGCGAATATCAAGTGGGCGACATTATCGAGTGTTATCAACTCGAACAGATCGCGCAAAAACTCTGATCAAGACGTTGAAGCGATAAAGTGTTGAAGAGTTAAAGGGATTAGCCGCTTCAACGCTTTGACGCTTTAACTCTTCAACCAGGCTATGAAACATCGAAAATTACGCGTGAACGAACTCCTCAAGCGTGAACTTAGCATCATCGTCACGCGCGAGATTACGTTTGAAGGCGCGCTCGTCACCATCAATCAAGTCGACGTCACTCCCGATCTGAAGAGCGCGCATGTTTATGTGAGCGTCCTTGGATCAGGCAGCGGCGCAGCCGTAATTGCACAGCTCGAAGCTCACCGCGTTGCCTTGCAGACAGAGCTCGCTCGTCACGTCGTTTTGAAATACACGCCGCATCTTATTTTTCACCTCGACGATTCGATTGAGCGTGGCGCGCGCGTCTTCGAAATCCTTCAGGAAATCGAGACGCCGGCGAGCAAGAAAGAGTGAGCGCCGCTCGATCCACATTCGCGGAGATCGGACGAGCGCTGCGCGAGCACCAACGGTTCGCGGTCTTGAGTCACGTTCGGCCCGACGGTGACGCGCTCGGCAGCCAGCTCGCGCTCGCCCTTTCCTTGCAGGAGCTCGGCAAAACCGTTCGGGTCTGGAACGAAGACGGTATGCTGGAGAAGTATAGTTTCCTTCCACACGCTCAGCTGTTAACCAAGCCGCCGGCCACAAAAGAAGACGTCGATCTTGTCGTAGCGCTCGACACGGCCGTGCAGACTCGTCTCGGCACTGCGCTCGACGCCGTCGGCTCGGCGAAAATGACGATCAACATCGATCATCATCCGAGTAATCCCGCTTATGGCGATCTTGTCTATGTCGATCCTGCCTCGCCCGCCACCGGCCAAATTCTTTTCGAGCTGATCGCCGACCAAAAATTGCCGCTCACGAAAGAGATCGCGGAGAACCTTTACGTCGCGATTTCCACCGACACCGGCTCGTTCCAATACCCGAACACGACTGCGCGCACATTTGAAATCGCAGCCGAGCTAATACGCACCGGTGTCGACGTTGGTCGAGTGAGTCAGTTGCTTTACGAAAATTATCCGCGGCGCCGCATTGAACTACTGCGCGAGTTGCTCGGCACAATGCGTTTCGAAGGGAAAGGCCGCGTCGCCAGTTTCAGTTTGAGCCTGGAAATGGCGAAGAGACTCGGGGTCCTTCCGGAAGACAACGAAGGGCTCATCGATCATTTGCGCGCGATTCAAGGCGTGATCGTGGCGGTTTTCTTTGAGGAGCTGCCGGATGGGAAAGTGCGCGTGAGCATGCGCTCTAAATCCGAAAAGGCGGATGTGTGTGCGATCTGCATGAAATTTGGCGGCGGCGGACACACGCTCGCGGCCGGTGCGCGCGTGCGCGGAACGCTCGCCGAAGTCGAACAAAAAGTGCTGGAGGCAATTTGTGAAGTCGTCGATTGCGACTCCTGACGGCGTTCTGCTCGTCGACAAAGCCACCGGCATGACGTCGCACGACGTGGTGGATTTGATTCGGCGCAAACTCGAGATCAAGAAGGTCGGGCACTGCGGAACGCTCGATCCGATTGCGACCGGTCTCTTGCTGCTCACGATCGGACGCGGCACCAAGATCCAGGATTTGTTGATGAGCGAAGACAAGGAATACGCCGGCACGCTTATGCTCGGCATCACAACCAGCACGCAGGATCGACAAGGTGACGTTATCAGCGAGCGGCCGGTTCCGGAATTGAGTGGGAGCGAAGTGCGCGCAGCGTTCGAAAAATTTCGCGGCGATTTCTATCAAATGCCCCCGATGGTCTCCGCGATCAAGCGTGGCGGTGTGCCACTCTACAAACTGGCGCGTCAGGGCAAGGTGGTCGAGCGCGAGCCACGCCTTGTGCACGTCTATCGTTACTCGATCGATCGGATTGCGTCGCCGGAGATCGATTTCAGCGTGGCGTGCAGCAAAGGTTTTTATGTGCGCACTTATGTACACGATATCGGTGAAGTGCTGGGTTGCGGCGGGCATTTAAAATCTCTGCGACGCACCAAGTCGGGACGGTTCGATGTCGCGAACGCGATTTCGGTCGACGAAATCAAAACCGCCGAGCGCGAGAGCGTCCTCAGCGCAATCCTGAGTCTGCCGGAAGTTTCCCGGATGCGCGGCGCGTGAGGAAATGACGAATCACGAAATAAATCCGTCGTTGTTCCCGTGAAAATTCTGTCTTCGATTTTAGAGCTTTCACACCTTCCCGGGCCCCTCTTTCTCGCCATCGGCGTTTTTGACGGCGTGCATCGCGGCCATCAGGCGGTCATTTCTACATCCACGCGTCATGCCCATTCGGCGGATGGAACGCCGGTTGTAGTGACATTCGATCCGCATCCGGCCCGGATCCTAAGACCAGAGGAGGCGCCGCACTTGCTGACCGCAACGCAACATAAGATTGCCCTGATCCGCGCGCTCGGCGTCGGTCATTTATTGGTCGTCAAGTTCGATAAGAATTTCGCCGCGACTTCACCGGAGAATTTCGTCGAGCAGCTCGTGCAAAATTCAAAGCCGTTACGCGAGATTTGTGTCGGGCACGAATGGTCGTTCGGGAAAAATCGCGCCGGCAATCTCGATCTTTTGCAAAAACTCGGCACGCGTTTCGATTTTAACGTCGTGGGAATTCCACCGGTGAAAGTGAATGGCACGGTGGTGAGCAGCACGGCAATTCGCCAAGCTGTGGAAGCCGGCGAGTTTGCCAAAGCTGCGAGTATGCTGGGCCGCGAATACACCATTCTGGGAACGGTCTCTGGCGGTGAAAAGCTGGGAAAGAAAATCGGTTTTCCGACCGCGAACTTGAGCGCGCACAGCGAGCAGTTCCCACCCGATGGTGTTTACTTCGCCGAAGCGTGGCTCGACGGTGTGCTCCTACATGGCGTGGTTAATCTCGGGTTTCGGCCGACGGTGAGCAGCGGCCAGCCGCAACGCATCCTCGAAATTCACTTGCTGGATTTCGATCAGGACATCTACGGCAAAGATCTCGAAATCCGTTTTGTTCGATATCTCAGACCGGAAAAGAAATTCGAGAGCGTGGATGCGCTGGTTCGACAGATAGAGGTCGATGTCCGGCAGGCGCGGGAATTTTGTGCGGCGTAAGATTTGGAGCCGGCCTGCCCTCAGGCCGTCCTTACGGCGCGAGGGCGCGCCGTCTCCATGTGCGGGTCGCTACTTCCTCCGGCGGACCTTTTTCGCTCGCGGTGCGCGCGAGACGGTTACCGGCGCTTTTTGAATTTGCCCGGCGGCCGTGGCCCGGCGCTGAATGGCAGCGATCTGGCGATCAATCCTTTGGATCTTTGCCAGTAACGCGTCTTTGCGCTCGGACAATTTAACGAGTTGCCGAAGCGTCGCGCTCGGGATGTTCGTCAGCATCCGCCACTCTGCGCGGAGGAGTTAAGATTGCAACCGCCTAAGATCGCGCAACTCGGGCGTCTTACGAATCGCCGCAATCACAGCGCACGCACCAACGATCAGGCCACAGCCAAACGCGAACACAAGCAAGATCCAGATCGGGAAAGTCGATAGTCGCATGATGGCTTCATTCACAAAGCGACCTCCAGATATCGCGTAGGCAATCGCGCTCCCCAAGGCGGTGATACCGACCAGAATAATGCCGCGCATCGAACGAGGCGCACGCCCAGGCGACGGCAGTTTCGACACGACCCGCGCCGTGAAACCGTCGTCGTCGATATAGGGCGCGGCTTCGCGCAGTTGCCGATCTAACCGATCTTCCTCGATCATCTCTTCCATAGCATCAATTCGGACTCCAAGCTGCCAGGGTTCGTTTCAATTTCTCCCGGCCGCGCAAGACATTAGTTTTGACTGTGCCGAGCGGAATGTCCAGAACGCGCGCAGCTTCATCGTGCGACAAACCGTTCTGACAACAGAGCAGCACGGCCAAGCGCTCGTGTAGGGGAAGTAAACTCAAGGCATACATAAGATCGTGCCGCAGCGCCGGATCGACCGTCTGCGGGTCTTGTTCGGTTTGCAATCGCTCTTCATCAAGGCCGACGAGCTCCTTGCGTTTGCGCGCCTCTTCGCGAAAACAGTTGTAAGCGATTCGATAAAGCCAGGTGGAGAAACGCGCTTCGCCGCGGAAGCTGCGCAGGTTCTTGTAAACGCGCAGGAAAGTTTCCTGGGCGAGATCGTCAGCCAAGGCGACATCGGTTCTGGTAAGGTGGCGGAGCAGACCTCGTACGCTCGATTGATGGTTCCGCACCAGTTCGGCAAAAGCGTGGTGATCATCATCGAGTAGAACTCTCGCAACGAGGTCTGCATCAGTGAGTGGCACCTCCGCAAATTATGGCAACGGTGGTGGATTGTCTTTCTTTCCTTCCAGCTTCCATACCAGGAGATAGCCGAGGCCGATCACGAACGGGATGACTCCAATAGCCCAAGCGCCGCCTTCCCATTCGTTGACCGCGGCGAAGAACAGCATCAGTCCAATGCCGACCATCACCAGGACAACGCCGCGGCGCATATCTGAACGCTGACGAACGGCGGTCGGAGGTGGCGCCAGCAATGCGGCTGGAACTTCCTGACCTTTTTCCACCATCATGCGGATGGTTCTATGCATCATTCGATTTCTGGAGAAGCCGAAATACATGATCAATCCCACGATCAAAACAGGCGCGCCAAAAACCGCCAGCATGACGACGGCGACAATCGGGACGACCATCGCCGGGACATCGTCATCGTCGCCGGAATGCGAAACGTGACCTGATTCCTCGCCATCGCTGTCGCCGATTGTGAAATTGATGTGTTTCTTGTGTTTCTTCTCCATTTTCTGCTGCCAGTCGCTTTGCGCGGTGGGAGCCGGGGAAACGGAAGTCTCCGGTGAAACAGTAGAACCGGGGCTGGCTGCTCCGGCCGGCGTCGGCGACACGAGTGAGGTTTGCGCCAAAACGCTCCAGGCCAGTCCGATTGAGCAAAGGCAGGTTATAAGCAGTATTTTCATGGGTGTCATTTGTAAGTGAGATGCGTGGCCTGGCCGCTTTGGATTCAAGAATTTATCATAATTCAGGCAATTAAAGGGTTGCGTCTGGGGAGTGGTTCGCCATTATTTCTACCCGCTCCGACCTTCGCCCAGCGGGGCTATGGTTGGAAGGCGAGATGCGGGTGTAGCTCAGTGGTAGAGCACCTCCTTGCCAAGGAGGACGTCGCGAGTTCGAGCCTCGTCACCCGCTCCAGCCTTCGCTTTGGAGCGCAGCGTAGAAGCGAAGGTTGGAGAGCGTCCGCCGTAGCCTTGGCAAAGGCGGACACCCAAGCGTCTGGAGCCGGCGCGCGCGCGCGCCGTGAGGACGGCCTGAGGGCAGGCCGGCTCCAAATCTAGGCTGCGCAGAATCCCCGTCCCTGCCGGGACTTCAGATGATAAAACGCGGTCCTAACTCAGCGTTAAAACACTGGGCTATTGTCTTTTTGCGCCTCAAATGCTGGGCTATTGTCTATCTGTAAGGCATCATTTCCACAGATGAGCAAACTGATCACGCGAATCGCGCCGGACGTAGGTTGGTTGCCGATTAGTTTTGCCAACGTCTATTTCATCGGACGTCCCGGTGGAAAATGGATCGTGGTGGATAGCGGTTTGCCCGGTCGCGCGCGCGAGATCATGGAGGCAGCGGAAGCTCGTTTCGGCGCGGGCTCACGACCAGAAGCAATCGTTCTGACGCATGGTCACACCGATCATGTCGGGTCAGCGCTCGCACTGGCGAAAGGATGGGATGTTTCCGTTTACGCACATCGTCTTGAAATGCCGTATCTCACCGGCAAATCGCCGTATCCGCCGGCCGATCCGACAGTGGGTGGAGCGATCGCATTTCTGTCGCGATTCTTTCCCACGCAGTCGCACGATCTGAGCGAACATTTGCATCAGTTGCAACCAGGGCAAGTGCCGGGCGCGCCGGACTGGAAATGGATCGCAACGCCGGGACATTCTCCCGGGCACATTTCGTTGTTCCGATCGTCGGACCGTGCGCTCCTGGCAGGTGACGCGCTTGCGACAATGAATATGGATTCGTGGAGTGGTCTGTTCACCGGCCGACAAAGGCTGGCACGTGCGGGTGCGCCTTTCACGATGGATTGGGAAGCGACGCGATGGTCGTTACAGGAATTGGCGAACCTGCGACCAAATGTCATCGGTTGCGGGCATGGAATCCCGATGTATGACGCGGAATTGTCCGAACGACTAGAAGTGTTTGCGCAGAGATTCCGCGCGCCGCGTCATGGACGCTATGTGCAAAGACCCGCCAGGACAAACGAGAATGGAGTGGTCGATCTTCCACCGGCGCCATTTGATCCGGTGCCCTTGGCAACCGCGGCTTCGCTCGTTCTCGTCGGCATCGCGCTCGGGGCCGGTTATCTCGACGACGAGAAACGGCGCTAAACGAAACGTTCGCGTCGCGGGATTGCCAATTCTTTAAGAGTTAACCGCCGGGAGGCGGCTCGGTGCGAGTTGGCGGCGGCGGCGGCATGGCGTTTTCGGATTGATCGCGAATATCGATGTTGGTCGGGTCGGTGAAACCGCCGGGAGGCGGATTACTGTTTTGGTTTTCGATGTCGATCAAAATGAGATCGAGCTCAGGAAGTTTAGTGGAAAAACCACGAATCAATCTTCCTTGCAGCAACTTGGAAAGATCGACATTAAGCACGGGCGGACACTTTGTCGGGTGCGGCGGCCAAACGACCATCTGACCGGTGTGAAGGTCGCAGGGCCCGCCTCGGACTCCTTCGAACGAGATTTTGCCCTTCCCGTGAAGGACGATGAATTTGCTCCAACCTTTGGCGTGATGTTCAAACATGGCCGTAAAACCGGTGACGGCCGCGGTAGCAGCGCCGACCTTGACCTGCGTCGCGCCAGAGCCTTTCGGGACGCATATCAACATTGCGCCACCGCCCAGATCGAAATTCCTGCCGCCTTCGCTAAAACTGAAAACGCTGTTGGCGCCGAGCCGGGTCAACGTTCGGTCGGAAAAGGTAAGTTCGGTGCGCGAATCGGTGCCGGTGCGCACGGCCGTTCCAGTGGTAACGTAATCGTTCAACGAGGCCGGACGCGGCGAAGCGCCGGAGGGAAGCAGATGCACGTCCCTAATGATTTGGGTGACACGCGCTTCTTTCTTTTGCGCGACGGCGGCG
>Ga0208989_10000438_pt1 | contig 11866 bp, 9 predicted proteins | sample MedBloCAOM3_M1_FD_187852 | JGI IMG/M metagenome (GOLD analysis project Ga0208989, IMG submission 187852) | Forest soil microbial communities from El Dorado National Forest, California, USA - Mediterranean Blodgett CA OM3_M1 (SPAdes) (version 2) | ecosystem: Environmental > Terrestrial > Soil >...
TCCGCTGGTCAATCCAGGAAGTCCGCCGCATCGCCGTCCGACTTGCTCGAAAGCGGATCCAACCCGCACATATCATCGCATGGTCACTCTGGCGTAGAGCTCACCAGGCCGCCGCTCAGCGCTCGCACTTTAAAGCAAATAGGCAACTGTAGTGCTAAGCATATGACGACGACCAGGGGCGGAGAGGTGAGGGATGACAGCAGTTGTTGCGGCAAAGTGGGGACGCGTGCTGCTGGTTCGTCGGAAACGTGACCACCTGTGGATGTTTCCGGGGGGTCGGAAGCGAGCGCGAAACGGAAAAGGATTGCCTGATTCGGGAAATCAAGGAAAGAACTCCCGAAACTAAAGCGCGGAGGACTTTCACTCTGGAAAGACGTCAAGGCCAAGAACCGAAGGTCAGGACGATAGATGAGCGACAGACCGCGAAGTTCTCGTTTGCCCGTTGGACCCACGTTTCAACTGTCTCGCGTCTTCTCGCGGAGTAGCGAGAGTCGAAAACCTTTTCATTTCAAAATCGGATAAGATCGGCCCGGTCTTCACCAAAGCTATTTACGCCCGCATAGTCCAGATGTTGGTACGATATCGGCTGTGTTTTCCCAGTTCGACGTTGTTAACGTGCGGCGCGGTAGCTGATTAAGACAAACACAAACTCGTGCTGCGATCGATATAGCGAGCCCATGCCGCCGTTGTTTTTGGCTCAGACGCAGATATTTTTCAGATCTGTGTATGCTGCGGTACCGGCGGCCAATATTTCCTGAACGTGGCGCCAGTCCATGCATTGAAAATGGATTGAGCCGTCGATGGAGTGCGTCGCGAGATGGCTAAATAGATTGCAGGAATGCGGTGAATTCAGCCTGCGACATCTGTCCGGACGCCATAGCAAATTCGCGGTGCTGAATGACCCCAAGCCGCCAACATGGCCGGAGATCGGCACGTTGTAGGACGGATCGGTGAATACCGGCTGAGCGCGCTGTTCGCCAAGCAAGGCCTATTACGTTGCGGCCGTTGTCGAATCTCCGCAGGTCAGACGATGGCTGCCGATTTGCCAGATGTCGCCCGGTCGGTAATTGGCGGGCGAGATTGAACCTCAACAATGGCGTCTGCCGGATCATTTTCGTTGGCGTTTAATAGCTCGCCGATAAGCAGATTGATTTCAGGCAATTCAAAGCCGGTGACCGTAACGTCGAAATCGAGGTCGAGTTCAGTAAGATACTGCAGCTCAAGATCAAGCAACGGGCGGTCCCAGCCGGCATTTCGGCGAGGCGAACCGTTAGCGACTATTCCGTGATCGCGGGGCGTCAGCCCCGTCATGAAACTGGCCTGGACACTGCATGTGACGGCTGGCGCAATGGTTTCGAGCGGGGTGACGCTGCCTCATGTTCAACTCCGCCCCGCTAGAGACTTCTTCAGCAGCCTGCTAGCCGTAGGGATCGGAGAATTTACTGGCTTACAGGTGGATTTAAGGTTAGACTAAAGTAATAAGGATGCAAGGACGGCCTGACGTCGTTTCGGGCACTGATAATCGTGGACCGCAGCGGCAGCAGGAACGAGCGTCAGGACAAACAACACAAAACGAGCACCTGCAAATGGGGAGGAATGGCGCGCGGGCGGCGCTGTTTTGCTGCTTGGCAGTTGTTGCCTCGTCGCTGTCGCCGATCATGCTACTTGCGGCGATTGCGGCCGGGGATGCGCGGCACGGCGAAGCGATCTTCTTGCGATATTGCCAAGGCTGTCACGGCCCGGACGGCAGGGGTGGCGGTAAGGGCTTCATGCCGCATGTCGGGCCGCTTGCCCGCAGAGGCTACATCGAGACACTGCCCGACGAATATTTGGCCGACGTGATCGCCGAAGGAGGCCTCGCCGCCGGCAAGAGCGCATACATGCCGTCCTGGAAGACGACGCTGACGCAACAGGACATCGCCGACGTCATCGCATTCATTCGAACTTTTGTCATCGAGTGAGTCAAACACTCCAATAAAAGCCACGGGGAACCAAACCGAACGCAAGGAGGAACGCATGAGGATGCTGACGTGGACGATGCTGGCTGCATTTGCCGCGGTTCTGCCCGCCGTCCGAGCAATGGCCGATATGGAAGCCAAACCGGGTAGCTCCCAAGCGGGCGATTGGGCGAAGCGCACGCCCGTCACACCCAATCCCGACAAGGTAGTGGTGCCCCCAGGTTACAAGGTGGGGGTATTCAAGGCGGGGCTCGACACGCCGTCCTCTGCTGCCGTCGACAAGGACGACAATCTGTGGGTCGCCATTTCCGGCCAGACGTTCAACACGCTCGACACGCTCGATCCGCCGCACGTCAAGATTTTCGACAAGAGCGGAAACCTGATCAAAGAAGTCGGTCGCGACATCTTCAAGACTGTCATGAACGAGATCGGCTACTGCGCCGAGAACGACACGATGTATATCCCGGAATACGGCGAGAAGATCTGGGAGATGAAAGGCGTCGGCGGCGAACTCAAGCTCGTCATCAAGGATCTGCCGATCGGCGACCACCGCAATGGCGGCATTACCTGCAAGGACGGCTATCTGTATTTTGCGCTCGGCTTTCCGAGCAACAGCGGCTTTGCCGAACCCGACAATCATGGCTGGACCGACATCCCGAATGATCCATTCTGGGTCAAGCACAAGGATGGCCTCGGGACGACCCCGCACGATCCGGTCTGCCGCGACATCGTTCACACCGGCCTCAACGTCCGCTCGTCGGACGGCCGGCTGACCGGTGCGCTCATGCCGGTAGGCGTCCCCGCCAAGCCCGGCCAGATCGTCAAGGCGCAGGTGCCCTGCGGCGGCTCCGTCATGCGGGTGAAGTTCGGCGACAAGGATGCCGACGGCATCTATCCGCATGAGAAGATGGAAGTCTACGCCATGGGCTTCCGGAACCAGTCCGGCGTCGCCTTCGGGCCAAAAGGAACCAAGTGGGAGAACGCGCTCGCGGTCTCCGACAACGGCGCCAACGATGTCGGCCATCGCCGCATCGCCAATGGCGCAGAGAAACTCTGGATCGTGACCGAAAAGGGTCAGGACGGCGGGTTCCCCGACAAGGAGGGGATGGGCTTCGTCTCCAACAAGCGCTTCGCGCTGGTTCCCTATCTCGGCAACCCGGTCGACCGCCCTTACCCGCAGCTCTACATCGGGGACAAGCCGTTCCTCAAAGCCCCCGGTCCCTACCACTTCCAGCACCACATCGACGGCTACCGCGGAGTGCCGCTGATCGTCGCCAATCCGAATCCCAACGGCTACATCAACCCGGTACTGGAATGGGATACCAACAACCCGATCGATGGGATTGCGTGGAGCGCATCGAGCTTCGGTGCCAACAACAATCTGTTCGGGGCGGTGTACGGGATCCTGGACACCGGCCCGGAGAGCCTGATCCCGACCTGGCCATTGGTGTTGCGGATAGAGTTTCTCGAGCCGACGGGTGTCAAATGGTCGAAATTTGCGCAGAACATCGATCCCGGGCCGAACGCCTATCAGAAGCCTGAGAACCGCGGTGGGCTGGAGCGCCCGAACAGGGTGGTCTTCAGCAACGACGGCAAGACGATGTATGTGGTGGATTACGGCGAGGTCTATACCAACTTCCAGATGCCGACGCCTTTCTACACTGTGGCGAAGTCCGGCGTGATCTGGACGATCACCTATGCGGGCGGCAACTAGCCGTCGGTCCGGCAAGCTCTCGCAAGGGCAACTTTCAGCCTCTTGCGCGGGCTGCGGCGTTCGTGCGCAAATGTGTCGCCGCTGGCATGTCACGAAACGTCGAAAGACTTCATGATGCCTGTGTGTACCGAAAACCTAAACTCGAACGTAGTGGTGATGAAGGCCGCCGAGGATCGCGTGTGAATAAGTCATCCGAAGAAGCCTTGTCTTAGACTAGTTCGGAAGATTAGCGGTGATGCCGCAGCGGCGAAGTTCGCCTTGTCGAGACAATAAGGAAATGTTGCCCGCGAGGCGCACGACGGAAAGCCTGTGCGAACTCGGCTATCGCGTGCTTGAAGCAGCGAGCGGCACTGCTGCTTTGGAAGCTCTCCGCAACGATAGCGACATCGATCTTCTATTCACCGATGTGGTGATCCTCAAGAACACCTTCGCCAACAACGCCTTCGAAAATTTCGAGATTGCAGCCTACAAATCGCTGCTGGCGCTTTGCGAGCCAGCGCTGCAAAGCCGCCACTTCCTATCCTGCCTCTGCCGCCCGCGATTGTTCAGACGATTTCGGAAACGATCGCATCGCTCCAGCTGGATTGAGACGTCGCTATCGATCTTCGTCGTTGTCATCTTCGCGATCTACCTGACGGGTGCATTGCTGATTGCCGAGACCAAGGGAGATTTCCGCTGATCCTGCGAGCGGCCGCTCGGCATGGGCTGTTGCGTTCTATTTCAAGATGCAGGTAATTTAAATCGCAACGTTTGGTCTAGGAACTGAGCCTAATTTGCGCGCGGTGATCTGGCCGATAAAAAGCTCCGGAACACTCGCGTCTTCCTCTAGCAACGAATGTCCCGCCACAATGGAATTGGCGGAAATGCGACTTCGGCGCGAATGATCGCATAGCGCCACACAGACGCCAACCGCGATGGACAAACCTGCGCACGAAGGCCGCCCAAAGCCGCCGTGGATTTTCCAGAAATTTCCTGGGGGCGTTATCGGCGGACCGATAGACATGCCCTGCGCTCAGTGCCAATCTGCCAATCGATGTTCAGTCGGATGCTCAGGTAGGTCCATCGTTCATCGTGACCGATCGTATCGAATAGTGACCCATTGCATGAGCCAAGGCTCACTTCCAGAAGCGCAAATGTGTTCGCTGGCCGCGAAGGCAAGCGAGGCGATGCGGCTCGGCGATTTCAAAGAGGCGATCGAGCTTTTAAAGCGGCTGGTCAAGCAGGATCCGCTGCCGCGATGGCGCGACATGTTGGCCGACGCCTATGCGGGGCGTGCGCGCAGCCTTGCTGCCAAGGGAATGTTCGACGAGGCCGAGACGGCCCTGAACAAGACAGCCGTTGCCGACGGAACTGTTCGAGAGCCGCTGCTCTACGTGCAATGCCTGGCCAAGCGCGGCCAGTTGGGCAAGGCCTTTCAGCATGCAGTGAAATATATCGGAACCGACAAGGTTCCGGCAGCGAGCGCCGCACGAATGGCCGAATTGACCGCCGCATTGTGGCTGGTCGCCCCGGTTCGTGTCGACGCCCAAGCGGACCCCAGCTCCGAGCTTGGTCAATGGGCCCAATCTGCCGCGGCCGCGCAGCAGAGCCTGGCGGCGTGGGTCGAGGGCAAGCCAGCGCACGAGATCGAACCGCTGCTAAGCCGGATTCCGATGCGGTCTGCGTTCCGACCGCTGCGGCTCATTCTCAAGAGCCTCATCACGGCGCCGACTGATCCGGCACGGGCGCGCCAACTGCTCGACGGCATCGGGCGCCAATCGCCCTTCGCGTGCTGGCGCGAGGCGGTCGCCGCGGCTCTGCCGGGAGAAGCGCAGGAGCCACCGACCAACGCCGCTCCGCCCAGCCGGGCGCAATGTTTGTTCGCCGCGGAGGTCAAAGGCCTGCCGGCCGGCGGATCGCAATTGCTGGCCGAGTTCGTCAAGGCCGAGCGCAGCGGGGCGGCTGCCCTGATGACGTTTCTGACGAGCCATGCCGCCGCCCTGCCGGCGACGGAAGCCAAGAGCGCCTGTTTCAACCTGTTGCCCAGGGCGCCGGACCGTTTGCGGCAAGTCGAGAGCACTTTCGGCAGCCTGGCAGAATTCGACCGGGCCCGGATTCTTGCGCTCGCCGCGGAGGCCGCGAATGACTGGGAGCGGGCAGAGGAGCAGTGGTGCGTTGCTGCGAAGGCCACCGAGCGCAGCGCAGACCCTGAATCCCGCCTCATGGCAGGGGTGATCTATCGCCACGTCGCCGGGCTTGCGGAGACGCACCCGGAGATCGCTGGCGAGGGCACCAGCCCGAGCATCGATTACCTTGAGGGGAGCTTGCGGGCCGACCCGGATCACATTCCGGCGGTCCTCAAGTTGATCGGGCTGTATCGTACCGAGGGGCAGGACAAGGACTGGCATCGATTGGCGGAGGACGCGGCGCAGCGCTTTCCACAGCAAAGCGCCATCCTGCTGCAAGCGGTGGATTCGGCGATCGCGCGCAAGGCGTACAAGAAGGCCGTCGGTTTCGCTCGCAGGATCCTGGCCCTCGACCCGATCAACCAGGCCGTGCGCCAGCGCATGATCGAGCTGCAGATCTCGCACGCACGCAGGCAGGCACGGTCCAAGCGGGCTGACCTGGCCTGGAAGGAGCTTGCCAATGCGGCTGAGTGGGAGCGGCCGGATGCTCCCAGCGCTCGGCTTTGCGTCAATCAGGGCCTCGTCGCCTGGGAGCTTGGCAATGCCGCGGACGCCGAGGCGCGGCTGCGCCGCGGCGTGGAACTGGCCGGCGGTGGTGTCGTCGGCTGGTTTTGTGCCTCGGTTGAGCACGCCCGGATGAAAGGGGGCGCCGCGAGCGGGGCCGTGCTGCGCGCGGAGCTGGTGCGGGCCCAGAAGGCCGTAGCTCCTTCCAAGGAAGAAATTCTGTCGGTCGCGCTGGGGATGAGCGACGGGGAAATCACTGAAGCGAGCAAGGAAATTGCTCCGCTGGTCTTCCGAATCCGCGGCTGGCTGTTGCAGGGAGCCAGCCTTGCCTGGTCTGCCGCCGAAATTCACCCGGTTTGCGAGATGTTGCGATTGGCCGGTGCCTATGACCTGCTCGCCGACTATGCGAGGCTTGCGCTGTTGCGGACCCCCGATGACGCGACCTGGAAATTGTACCGGGTCATGGCGCGGGTGAAGGGCGACGCCGAGCGACTGTCGGTGCGCGAAGAGGACGAATTGATGGACCTGGTTGAGGACGCGGAGGCCCGCCAGGATTTCCACACCGCCAACCGCATTGAACGTTTCCTGGACTCCGTCCCCGACTTCCCCAAGGGGGCGGCCTCGCACAGCGCCCGGCGCGGCCCCTCGGCCAAGGGCATCGGTTCTGTCGACGACATCGAGGAGGGTTTCATTTCGCAGCTGTTGGCGGTGAGCCTGGAGGAAACGCCGCCCGAGATGGTCGAGCGCCTGGTCGCCAAGCTCGGGCGCGAGCGGGCTATCTCGGCGGTCCTCGAACGACTTCGACGAACGCCGGTCGGCGAATTATTTCCAGTCGAGAACATTCGCAGAGTTGCAGAAGAAATGGTGAACTCGATATGCGGAAAAACCAGCAAGTCGGTTGCATGAGTGATCCGTTCTCAACTCTCGGCGTCGGCGAGGATGCCGACGACGATCAGATCAAGCAGCGCTATCTGTCGCTGGTGCGGCTGTTTCCGCCCGACCGTGAGCCGGAGCGGTTCCAGGCCTATCGGGCCGCCTATGAAGCGCTGAGTGACCAGCGCAAACGGCTCGAAACCAAAGTGCTTGGCACCCGTGACGCGGCCTTGGGGCGCATCAAGTCGCATCTCCTGGCACCGTCGAAACCGGTTTGCGCCAGAGCCAGCAAGACGACCGTCACGGCGCTGCTGATCGATGGGATCGATCGGGCCTGCGGGCAGGACGGCACAGCCTAGCGATTTTGGCTTGCGGGTTCCGATCAGATGTTGCGACGATCAGCTGCCGGAACTTCGAAATCCAACACCGCACGAAAACCTGAGCTTGCGGGTCCACGTCGCCCCCTCAATGCGATCCGAGCCGGTCCCCCAACAGGCCTGCCAAAGGGAACGAATTTGGACGAGACCCTCAAACAAGTGCTGCTCGGTCGCTTTGCGACCTATCTGGATGCTATCGAGCCCAGCGAAGCGGAGGTGAATACGGCCGCGGATGGACGCGAGGAGGCAGATCTCTTCTCGATCTTCGTCGAGCTTGCAGGCTTGCGCAATGAGACGCGCACGCAGTCTCGACTGGTCAAGGAGGCGATCGATCGATTCCGCGACGTCTTCGACACGCTGCAATCGAGCCACGCCATGCTGGAGCAGGATTTGAAACGAACACGGGCCGAGGCGGACAACCGGGAGCGCATGCTCATCAAGCCGCTGCTGCTCGACATCATCGATATCCGGGATCGACTGGCCGCGGGCCTGAAACCGGCCGCGACGGCCTTGCCGCGATGGTATGAGCGCTTCCTGGCCAACCGGCAGCGCGAGACCGCGGAGGCTTGGCGCGAGGGCCGGCGCATGACGCTTCGACGGATCGACGCGCTGCTCGCGGACCGGCGCGTCATACCGGCCGAAACCGTGGGACGCCCGTTCGATCCGCGCATCGCCACCGCCGTCGCCACGGTCGCCGACCCGGATGTCGCGGATGGAATCGTGGTCGAGGACGTGCGCCCCGGATTTCTCTGGCAGGGCGAGCTATTGAGACTGGCCGAAGTCGTCGTGGCCAAACGCAATGCCTGAATGGAGACAAAGATGAGCGATGAGATCGTCGGGATCGACCTCGGCACCACCAATTCGGAGATCGCCGTGTACCGCGACGGCCGGCCCGAGGTGCTGGTCGACGAGTTGGGGCGGATGATTCTTCCCTCGGTGGTCGGCGTCGGGGAGGCCGGAGATCTGCTGGTGGGCGAGGAGGCGCGCAACCAGTTCATCTTGTACCCGGAGCGCACGGTCAGATCCATCAAACGCCGGATGGGCAGCGGCGAAAAGGTCGAGCTCGCCGGACACGCGTACACGCCGCAAGAGATCTCCGCCATCATTCTCAAACGCCTCAAGGACATCGCCGAGCGGCGCCTCGGGCGGCCGGTACGCAAAGCCGTGATCACGGTGCCGGCCTATTTCTCCGACACCCAGCGCCAGGCGACGCGCGAGGCCGGCGAGATTGCCGGGCTCGAGGTCGTGCGGATCATCAACGAGCCCACTGCGGCGGCCATGGTCTACGAGGCAACGCAACATCAGGGCAAGCGCATCCTGGTGTATGATCTTGGCGGCGGCACCTTCGATGCGTCGATCGTGCGGATCGAATCGGGGGTCGTCGAAGTCATTTCAAGCCATGGCAACAACCATCTCGGCGGCGATGACTTCGACCACAAGATCGTCGAGCATGTGCTCGATCACCTCAAGATCAAGCAAGGCGTTGACATCTCCGATCAGCCCAAGGCGATGGCAAGGGTGCTGCGCTCAGCGGAGGCAGCCAAGATGCAGCTGTCGGATCATCCCTTCGCCTGCATCGAGGAGGAATATTTGGCCGAGAGCGCGGGAAAGCCGGTCCACCTGTCGCTCGAATTGTCGCGCGAGGACTATGAGGACATGATCGCTCCCCTCATCGAGGAGACGCTCGGAGCCGTCCATATCGTACTCGAATCGGCTTCCCTCACCTCCTCCCAGGTCGATGAGATCCTGCTCGTTGGCGGCGCCACCCGGACGCCCATGGTGCGCCGGCGCCTGCGCGAGTCCTTCGGCAAAGAGGCGCGTGGTGAGGTTGATCCGGATTTGTGCGTCGCGATCGGGGCTTCCATCCATGGCGCGGCCATTGCCGGCATCGACGTGTCGGCGGTCCTGGTCGACGTAACCCCCTATACATTCGGTACCAGCGCCTTGGGCGAGCTGAACGGAGAAATTTATCCGTATACCTACGTGCCAATCATCGCCAAGAACACGGCGATCCCGGTGCGCAAGAGCGAAGTCTTCTTCACCGTGGTCGACGACCAGACCTCGGTGGAGGTGCGGGTCTTCCAGGGCGAGAAGGAAGACGCGATGGAGAACATCCAACTCGGCGAATTCCGCGTCGAGGGATTGAGCAAGGCTCCTGCCGGGAATCCGATCATCATTGATCTGGCCCTCGACCGTGACGGCATTCTCAATGTTTCCGCTAAGGAGAAGTACACCGGACTCGAGCGCCGGATCACCATCGACCGGGCGACGTCCCGCTATGACAAGGATGAGCTTCGTGGTGCCCGGCATCGGATCGCCGAGCTGTTCGATGCGGAGGATACCGAGGCATCCCCGAGCCCGGCTGACCTTGAGGCCGGAATTGCAGGCGATGCCGATGTCACCGAGCTGATCGCCAAGGCACAGGCAAAGCTAGGCACGGCTCTCGATGAAGATCGGGCCGAGCTCAAGGCTTTAATCGAGATGATTAAGGACTGCGAGGAGCGCGGCGACGCGACCGGGCGCAACGAGGCGAGCGCCCAGATCCGCGATCTGCTGTTCTATCTGGAAGTCTGACGCGATGCTGCAATGCCCACTATGTCGAGCCCTGCTCAATGGTGCCGACACCTGCCGCCGTTGCCGGGCCCAACTCAAGCAGGCGCTGGAATTGGAACTGCAGGCAGGTCAGATCGCCGGCGAGGCCATGCACGCCTTGGCCTTGGGCAAGACCGCCGTGGCGTTACGTCTGCTGGGCCGCGCGCACGTGGTCCACGCGACGCCCGAGATACGGCTGTTGGCGCGCATTCTGGCGAGGCAGATCGCGTCGGGCAGCGAGGCTCAGCGCGCCGTTCATGACGGCGTCATCGACGACTGCGCCAAGAAATATCCTCCGCCCGCCTGATCTCGCATGCACGCCCTGCCGCGGGCCCACAAACGTTGGCGCCATCAGTCCTGGCTGCGTCGGCTATGACCGGCCGCGCGACGACACTTCTCATGATGCTCGGGGGGGCCGGCAGCGCTCGCGCTTTCGACGATCGCAGCGAAGCCGGCGAAGCGCTACATTTGGAATGCCTCCGCAAGCGTTCCGGTCGGTCTCTACCGGCTGCGGCCAACTGGCAGTCTGTGGGTCACCGAGCTTGTCGCAGTCCAGCCGTCGGAGTCGCTCGCAACCTTCCTCAGCGAGCGCGGATATCTGCCCCGCGGCGTCCCGATGCTGAAGTGCGTAATGGCGCTTCCGGGACGACCTTTTGCAGAGACCGGCTCACCATCACCATCGACAACATCGCGTTCCGCGAGGCGCGCGAGCGCGACAGCCTAGCCGCCCGCTACCTGCCTGGCTGCCTTGCGCGGCCGCCAGGACCGGCATCAGTTCCGCTTCATCGTCTCGTCCGAGGACGGCGTGGAGCTATCCGATCTGCGCACCACCACGCGCGAAAAAAAAGCGCCGCTCGCTGATCTCGATGGAACGTCGGAGATCGACCCAAAACAATGTGCAGACAAACACTTAGGAACGAAGTTCCGGAAGCGGGGAAACCCGCTTTATCTTGCCATCTGTGGCCCAGCGCGCCGGATCGCCCGATGGACTTCACCGACGAAGCCGGTCGGGCGTCCACGCGCGGCGATCCCGAGGCCTTCGTTCGCTCCCATGTCCGCCGGCTGGAGGCGCTGCGCCGGGCCGGCCATGCCGAGCGGATCGACGCCGACTATTGGCGCGTCCCCTCCGATCTTACCGAGCGCGGTCAAGCCTACGATCGTGCACGGGACCGCGCCAACATCCGCATCAGCATCCTGTCTCCTACCGGCGTCGACAGCCAGATTGGTCATGACGGCGCGACTTGGCTCGACCGGGAACTAGCCTCGCCCAACCGTACCACGCTTGCCAATACCGGATTCGGCCGGGAGGTCACTGAGGCAATGGAACGCCGCAGGCAGAGCCTCGTGAATATGGGCCACGCCGTCCGGCTGGAGGACGGACGTATCCGTGTGTCAAAGGATTTTGTCGCCAATCTGGAGCGTACGGAGGTTAATCGTGTCGGCAAGGCCATGGCTGCCGAACGCGGTCTGACGTTCGCCGCCGCCAAGTCCGGCGAATATGTCAGCGGCACGCTTGTCGGCTCCACCCAGCTCGCCAGCGGCCGCTTCGCCATGATCGATGACGGCATCGGCTTCCAGCTGGTGCCGTGGCAACCCGTGCTCGACAAGCGCATCGGCCAGCATATCACCGGCACGGTGCGCGCTGCTGGCGGCATCGAATGGAGTTTCGGCAGGAAACGGGGG
>Ga0208989_10000440_pt1 | contig 11861 bp, 10 predicted proteins | sample MedBloCAOM3_M1_FD_187852 | JGI IMG/M metagenome (GOLD analysis project Ga0208989, IMG submission 187852) | Forest soil microbial communities from El Dorado National Forest, California, USA - Mediterranean Blodgett CA OM3_M1 (SPAdes) (version 2) | ecosystem: Environmental > Terrestrial > Soil >...
TGGGGCCCGATGGCGATCACCATCATGGGCGGTTTGTTTGTTGCAACCTTCCTGACCTTGTTGTACCTGCCGGGATTGTATGCCCTTTGGTTCCGCAAGAGCCTTGAAGAGAGCGGCGCGAGCGAGGATGTTGATCTTGCAGCGCAGCATCACGGCGAACCCATGCCCGCATTTCCGCTTGCTGAGGCGGCGGAATAATTGAACAGTGAAGCTAGAATTGAGTCTGCCATGACGCTGATTTCGGAACATGTCGAAACTGACACGCAGGAGCGGATCCTCGTGGTGGCGGAGCGTCTGTTTCGGCAGATCGGCTATCAGAAGACCACGGTGGCCGACATCGCCAAAGAGCTGCGCATGAGCCCGGCCAACGTGTATCGCTTCTTCGATTCGAAGAAGGCGATCAACGAGGGCGTCGCGCGCGTCCTGATGGGCGGGGTCGAGGAGGTGGCGCATGATATCGCCATCAAACCCGGTCCCGCGGCGGCCCGCCTGCGCGAGCTCATCACCACCATCAATCGCATGAATTCGGAGCGCTATGTCGGCGATTCCAAGCTGCACGAGATGGTCGAAATCGCGATGCAGCAGAGCTGGGAAGTCTGCGCCGCCCACATGCAGACCATCACCGAGACCATTGCCGGCGTCATAGCGCAGGGCGTCGCGACGGGTGAATTCGAGGCCGACGACGTGCCGCTGGCAGCCGTGTGTGTCTGCACCGGAATGATGCGATTCTTCCATCCGCAGATGATCGCGCAATGCGCCAACAAGCCGGGCCCGTCGCTCGACCAGATGATCGATTTTGTCATCGCAGGCCTGACCCCGCGGGGCAGGCCAGCTACGTAGCCCGGATGAAGCGAAGCGTAATCGGGGATCTCAACCCGCTCGCGAGACGGTCGCGGATTGCGCTTCGCTCCATCCGGGCTACTCTTCACTCCTCGCAATGACGGTTGACGTTTTGGAAGGAAATTACGGCGTGGACGCATCAAGCCCGAAAGACCTGCACTATTACGAGCCTGTCAACGGCCATGGCCTCAAGCACGATCCATTCAACGCCATTATCGCCCCGCGTCCGATCGGCTGGATCTCCTCGCGCGATTCGAAGGGCAACGTCAATCTGGCCCCCTACAGCTTCTTCAACGGGTTCTGCTACCACCCACCGATCATCGGCTTCTCCTCGACGTCCTGGAAAGATAGTGTCGCCAATATCCAGGACACCGGCGAGTTCGTCTGGAATCTCGCCACCATGGATCTGGCGCAGCAGATGAACTTAACCGCGGCCCATGTCGCCCACGACGTCAGCGAGTTCAAGATTGCAGGGCTCACCGCGGTGCCGAGCAGGCTCGTCAACGTGCCGCGGGTTGCGGAAAGCCCGGTTTCGTTCGAATGCAAGCTGTCGCAGATCATTCAGTTGCAGGGGGCGAACGGAGAGAAGGCCCAGGCCTGGCTGACACTCGGCGAGGTCGTGGCCGTCCATATCGACAAGGCCATGATCAAGGATGGGGTGTATCAGACGGGGCTCGCGCGGCCGATCGTGCGCGCCGGCCGCAAGGGCGACTACTTTGAAATTCGGCCCGATGCCATGTTCGAGATGACGCGGCCGGATTAGGCGCGTTAGGTCAACTTGCTTTCCAACGTCGCGTTTGCCGGAACCGATGCGTCATTTTGCCGTTATCAGGCACCCCTGCGCTTTGGATCAATTTCGCTTTGTTTTCAATGCGAAGTGTTCACCAAAATCCCGGGCTTTCCGCTGGATTGAGCCGTCTTTTGGCATATGCAGGACCGCAGATTGCGCAGTTGCTCCGACCATGAGGACGTCGCCATGAGCTCGTTTTCCTTTCGCCGCGATATCGTCACCAAGCCGATCTTCTCCTGGGCGCGGGGCGTGCTGCCAGCGATGTCGGACACCGAGCGCGAGGCGCTGGAGGCCGGCGATGTCTGGTGGGACGCGGATCTGTTCACCGGCAATCCCGACTGGTCGAAGCTGCTCGCCAACGTGCCGGCAACCTTGACCCCGGAGGAAGCAGCGTTCCTCCACGGTCCGGTCGATCAGCTCTGCGCGATGCTCGACGACTGGAAGATCAATTGGGAATGGCGCGATCTGCCGGGCGGGGTCTGGGACTTCATCAAGCGCGAAAAATTCTTCGGCATGATCATTCCCAAGGAGTATGGCGGGCTCGGCTTCTCGCCCTACGCGCATTCCGAAGTGGTGCGCAAGATTTCGTCGCGTTCGCTGACCGCCGCCGTCACCGTGATGGTGCCGAACTCGCTGGGACCGGGCGAGCTCTTGATGCGCTTCGGCACCAAGGATCAGCAGCAGCAATGGCTGCCGCGGCTTGCCGACGGGCGCGAGATTCCCTGCTTTGGCCTGACCAGTCCGGAAGCCGGCTCCGACGCCGCGTCGATGATCGACAGCGGCATCATTTGCAAGGGCAATTTCGGGGGCCGCGAAGTGCTTGGCCTGCGCCTCAACTGGCACAAGCGCTATATCACGCTCGGCCCGGTCGCTACATTGCTCGGCCTTGCCTTCAAGGCCTATGATCCCGATCATCTGGTCGGAACTCAAGATGAGCTCGGCATCACCGTGGCGCTGATCCCGACCCATCTGCCCGGCGTCGAGATCGGCCATCGCCATCTGCCGTCGATGCAGGTGTTCCAGAACGGCCCGAACCGGGGCCGCGATGTCTTCATTCCGATGGACTACATCATCGGCGGCCAGCAGCGTCTCGGCCAGGGCTGGAAGATGCTGATGACGGCGCTGGCCGCCGGGCGCGGCATCTCGCTGCCGTCACTGTCGGCCGCGGGCGCGGCCTATGCGGCACGCACCACCGGCGCCTACGCGCGGATCCGCGAGCAGTTCAACGTCCCCATCGGAAAATTCGAAGGCATCGAGGAGCCGCTGGCCCGCATCGCCGGCACGGCTTACCTGCTCGATGCGGCGCGGCGGCTGACCTGCGCCGCGCTCAATCAGGGCCGTCACCCAGCGGTCATTTCCGGCATCATGAAGCTGCATGCTACCGAAAGGATGCGGATCGCGATCGACGACGCCATGGACATCCATGGCGGCAAGGCCGTGATTGACGGTCCGCAGAATTACCTGGGCAGCCTCTATCGCTCGGTGCCGGTCGGCATCACCGTCGAGGGCGCCAATATCCTGACCCGCAACCTGATCGTGTTCGGGCAGGGCGCGATCCGCGCGCATCCTTATCTGCTGGAAGAGATGAACGCGCTCGGCGACGAAGACCATGCCAGGGGTCTCGACGCCTTCGACAAGGCGTTCTGGAAACATATCGGTCACAGCATCACGACCATGTTCCGCGCCTGGGGCCGAAGCTGGACCGGTGGTGCGTTCGCCCCGGCGCCCGACGCCGGAGACGCCACCAAATTCTATCGCCAACTCTCACGCTATTCGTCGGCGTTCGCGCTGTGCGCCGACATGGCGCTGTTGACGCTCGGGGGCGCGCTCAAGCGCAAGGAAATGCTGTCGGCGCGGTTCGGCGACATCCTTTCCGAACTCTATTTGTTGTCCGCCGCGCTAAAGCGCTGGCAGGACGAGGGCCGCCAGGGTGCGGATTTTGCCGCGCTCGAATGGTGCATGGCGAGCGGCTTCCGCACGATTGAAAATCGTTTTGCCGAAATCTTCGCGAACCTGCCCAATCGGTTCGTTGCCGTCGTGCTGAAATTCCTGATCCAGCCGTTCGGCGCCCGCGTGCTCGGTCCGTCCGACATCGTGATCCACCGCTGCGCGCAGCTGGTGCTGGAGCCGTCGGCGGCGCGCGACCGCCTGACGCCGGATCTGTCCCACATCGATGACGATCGCGGCGTCGCGCGGCTGGAGAAGGCGTTTTTGCTCGTCACCGGCGCGGAAGATATCACCAAGAGAATGCGCGCCGCCCACGTCCACGACTGGAAAGAGGCGGTGAAGAAGGGCATCATCACCCAAGCCGACGGCGATCAATTCGCCGCCGCGCATGAGGCGGCCGCCAAAGTCATTGAAGTTGACGACTTCGCGCCGGAGGCGCTGTCGCCGATTTACAAGAAGCCCGCCGAAGTGCATCAGTTCTTCCAGGAGCTGGGTGACACAAGGGCTGCGAGCTGATGGCGCGACCGGTTTTTATCATCGACGGCGCCCGGACGCCGTTCCTGAAAGCGCGCAGCGGGCCCGGCCCGTTTACGCCGGTCGATCTCGCCGTGCAGTGCGGCCGGCCATTGCTGGCGCGGCAGCCATTCGCACCGACCGCGTTCGATCAGGTAATCCTCGGTTGCGTCAATGTCATTGCCGACGAGATGAATCCCGCACGGGTCGCAGCGCTTCGGCTCGGCATGGGCGAAGCGATGGTGGCGTTCACGGTGCAGATCAATTGCGGCTCCGGCATGCAGTCGATCGACACGGCGTACCGCTATATCCGCGAGGGCGCTTCCAATTTGATCCTGGCCGGCGGCTCGGAAGCGTTGAGCTACGCGCCGCTGGTGTGGCCGCAGCAGGGCGTGCGCTGGTTCGCCGGCCTTGCCGGCGCCAAGGGCATTCTCGGCAAGTTAGCCGCGATCGCGAAAGCGCGCCCGGCTTATTTCAAGCCGATCATCGGGCTTGAGCGCGGACTGACCGATCCGATCACCGAATTGAATATGGGCCAGACCGCCGAAGTCGTCGGTCACCTCTTCGGCATCACGCGCGCGCAGTCAGACGCCTATGCGGTCGAAAGCCACAAGCGGCTGGCCAATGCGCAGGCGCAGGGTTTCCTCAAGGGCGAGGTTGAGACCGCCTTCGCGCGTGATGGCAAATTCTACGATCACGACGACGGGGTGCGGCCGGATTCCTCGCCCGGGAGTCTGGCAAAACTCAGGCCGGTGTTCGAGCGGCCCTGGGGCCAGGTCACCGCCGGCAATTCCTCGCAGATCACCGACGGCGCGTCGTGGACGATTCTGGCGTCTGAAGAAGCCGTCGCAAAACACGGGCTGACACCAAAGGCCGTGATCGTCGACAGCCAATGGTCGGCGCTCGATCCGAGCATCATGGGCCTGGGTCCGGTGTTATCGGCGACCGAACTGTTGAAGCGCAACAATTTGTCACTGCAAGACATCGAGACCTGGGAATTGAACGAGGCGTTCGCGACGCAAGTGCTCGGATGCCTTGCCGCCTGGAATGACGAAAAGTTCTGCCGCGAGATTTTGGGCCTCGACGCCGCTGCCGGGCAAATCGACCAGGCAAAATTGAATGTCGACGGCGGCGCGATCAGCCTCGGGCATCCCGTCGGCTGCAGCGGCAATCGCATCGTGCTGCATCTCGTCAACGCGATGAAGCGGCTGGGCACCAAACGCGGCATCGCCACCGAATGTATCGGCGGCGGGCAGGGCGGCGCCATGTTGATCGAGACGGTATAGGGAACGTCATGGACTCAAGGATCATGGACGTTCTCGGCGACCGCGTGCTCGAACTCGGGCCGAAGGTCGACGAGACCGGACCCTATCGCAATTTCAAGTTGACCCATGACGGCGACGGCATCGCCTGGCTCTTGTTCGATCGCGCCGGCGCCGGCGCCAACACGCTGGCGGCCGATGTCATCGAAGAACTGGATTTGGTGCTGGCGGCGCTGGAAAGCCAGCGGCCGTCGGGAATTGTGATCCGGTCCGCGAAAAAATCCGGCTTTATTGCCGGCGCCGACGTCAACGAATTTCGCGGCGCGAGCGATCCCGGGCCCGTCGAAACCGCGATCGGCCGCGCCCATGCCGTGATCGACCGCCTCGAAGCTTTAAAGATTCCGACCGTTGCCGTGATCCACGGTTTTTGTCTCGGCGGCGGCCTCGAAGTCGCGCTCGCCTGCCAGTCGCGGATCGCGATCGACGGCGCCCGCTTTGGTTTTCCCGAAGTGATGCTCGGGCTGCATCCGGGGCTTGGCGGCACCGCGCGCTTTACGCGTCTGGTCAACCCGATGCAGGCGATGACCTTGATGCTGACCGGCAAGACCATCGACGCGCGCAGGGCAAAATCGCTCGGGCTGGTCGATGCGGTGGCGCAGGAACGGCATGTTCGCAATGCGGTGAAGGACGCAGTGTTCGGCCGGTTGAAACGTGCCAAACCCGGTCTCCTGAACACCATTCTGAATCTCGGTCCCGTCCGCGGTCTTCTCGCCTCGCGGATGCGCGCGGAGGCCGAAAAGGCCGCCCCGCATGAACATTATCCCGCGCCCTATGCGCTGATCGATCTCTGGGAAAAACACGGCGGCGACAAGGCCGCGATGCTGGCTGCCGAAAAGACCTCGTTCGCCAATCTGATGGTGACGCCGACCGCGCAAAACCTGATCCGCGTGTTCTTCCTGCGCGAGCAGATGAAGAAGCTTGCGGGAAGTGGCAACAAGATCGGCCACATTCATGTCATCGGCGCCGGCGCGATGGGTGGTGATATCGCGGCGTGGTGCGCCAATCAGGACATGCGGGTCACGCTATCCGACATGAAGCCGGAGCCGATTGCGGGCGCGATGAAGCGCGCATCTGACCTGTTCGGCAAGATCATGCGCAAGCGCACGGACGTGCGCGACGCGCTGGACCGCCTCGTTCCCGATCTCGACGGCGAGGGCGTCCGTGGGGCCGATTTGATCATCGAGGCGGTGCCGGAAAAACTTGAACTGAAACAAAAAGTCTATGCCGGGCTTGAGCCGAAAATGAAGCCGGGCGCGATCCTTGCGACCAATACCTCGAGCATTCCATTGCAGGACTTGCGCGCGACACTTGATAAACCGGCGCGGCTGCTGGGACTGCATTTCTTCAACCCGGTATCGCGGCTGCAACTGGTCGAGGTCGTCAGCCACGACGGGACAGATCCGCAGATGCTGAAGGAGGCGCTGGCCTTTGTCGGCGGCATCGACCGGCTGCCGCTGCCGGTCAAGAGTTCGCCGGGCTTTCTCGTCAACCGCGCCCTGACGCCTTACCTGCTCGAGGCGATGGTGATGCTCGATGAGAAAATCGACAAGCTCACCATCGATGCGGCGGCGGAAAAATTCGGCATGCCGATGGGGCCGATCGAGCTTGCCGATCAGGTCGGGCTCGATATCTGTCTCGCGGTCGGCGACATGCTGCGCTCGAAATTCGGCGATGCGCTGCCGCCGACGCCGGCCTGGCTGCGCGAGAAGGTCGCCGCCGGCGATCTCGGCCGCAAGACCGGCAGGGGCTTTTATCTCTGGAAGGACGGCAGGGCGGAAAAAATGTCCGGCTCGCCCGCGATCGTGCAGCCTAGTCCGGAAATGATCGACCGGCTGATCCTGCCGATGTCGAATGTCTGCGTCGCCTGTCTGCGCGAGGGCATCGTCGACAATGCCGATATGGTCGACGGCGCGATGATTTTCGGCACCGGCTATGCGCCGTTTCGCGGCGGCCCGCTGAACTATGCGCGAACCCGCGGGCCCGAGAACGTCGTGTCGGCGTTGCATGCGCTGGCGACAAAATTCGGCGGCCGGTTCATGCCGGATGCCGGTTGGGAGACTTTCAAGTGACCGACACCCAGGCCGTTCACGCCCCGCCAACTTCCGAAACCGAACCTTGCGGCGATCTCTGTACCCGCACGCTGGCGATGCCGGCCGATACCAACCAGAACGGCGATATCTTTGGCGGCTGGCTGCTCAGCCAGATGGATATCGGCGGCGGAATTTTTGCTTCAAAGATCGCGAAATCCCGCGCGGTGACGGTCGCGATCGAGGCTATGAATTTCCGCAAGCCCGTCTTTGTCGGCGATCTGGTTTCGGTGCACGCCAACCTGGTGCGGATCGGCAGGACCTCGGTCACCGTCCACCTCGAGGCCTGGGTGCTGCGCCGCAAGGAAATGCATTCGATGCTGGTGACCGACGGCAATTTTACCTATGTCTCGATCGACGATTCCGGCCATCCGCAGGCGATCAAGCAAGATGGCGCGCCGATTTCGGCGTGACCCATGTATTCCCGTCATGGCGAGGAGCCAACGGGTCGCGCAAGTGCGCGCCCGATGACAGGCTCCGCGACGACGCAATCCCGTGACGCGATCAGAGCTTGGTTGACGCTCGGGACAGAAGTTTCCAATCCGCGCCCTGTTTTTGCCAGTTCATCAGGATGTGAAGATTGGTGGCGCTTTTCTTGCCGTCGGCGACGGCCTGCTGTTCGCCTACCCAGTGGAAACGGACGATCGCTGCGGGGCCGACCACACGAATAGTGGGGTCCTGGTATTCCAACGACAAAAACTTCGATTTTCCATTGGTGGCGTTGGCGATAAAGGTCGCCTTGTCCTCGACGCGGCCATCGGAGTGGCTGTAGCTGAGTTCCGCCGCACAGAGCGCGTCGAGTGTTTCGGCGTTGGCGGCTACTTGTGCCGCGCGGAACGCCTCGACACTCTTGGCGACGGCATCTTCATCCGCCGAAGCCGCGAAGGCCGGGATCACACCCAGGAGTGCAATGGCAAGCGCCGGCAAGAACAGCATGCGACGATCGATATTCATTGTTTCCTCCGTTCTTTTTGTATGAGGGCAGTCTTTCAGTCACGCTCCGTTTTGTCGAGCACCGTCACGAGCAATCTTTTTCGGTAGCTGACCATTGCCTCGCCGGAAGGAAAGCAAGGCGTGGATCACCGGGACATCAGGCGCGAAGACGGCGCGGAGCCTGTCATCGGGCGCGCGTTCGCGCGTTCGCGCGGCCCGTTGCCGCCTTTTGCCCGATGATGACGGCTTGCTTGTGGCAACAGCACCCCCGATTCCCGTTATTTCGCGCGCGGAACTTTTACGCGCCTCCTCTGTTATTGGCCCGCATTTGGCAAAGGAGGGCTGGAAGATGTCGGACACTTTCATCATCGAAGTTGCTTCGCAGGCGGCGGGAATCGTGGTGCGGGACCCGGACGGCTATCGGTTTTTCGCCGCCACCCACCGTTTCAATCCATTGGAAGGCCAGCTGTTTCGCAACGCCCGCGAGGCCGAGCGCGCGGCCAGCCGCCTCATGACTGGCGGCGTGACGCTGGCCGCGTAAGCGCTGAGGCGTTTTCGTCATTGCGACCCGTTGGCTCGCCATGACGGCCGTCAGGGCGTTCCGCTTTAACTTTAATCCGATCTGCCGCGTTGACCGGACGCCGGAACCGCCGCACCATGAGGGGCGCGTCTTCGCCCGAGGTGCCGTCATGACCGGTCTCACCCACCGCCAATCCGAGATCCTGAATATCGCCCGCGCCTTTGGCCGGGTGATGGTGGAGGATCTCGCGCGGCGGTTTGAAGTTTCGGCGCAGACCATCCGCAAGGATCTGAACGACCTGTGCGACCACCGGTCGTTGACGCGGATTCATGGCGGCGCCATCATCGCCTCCGGTGTCGAGAACCTCGCCTACGAAGCGCGCCGCTTCGTCGCCGCCGAGGAGAAGAAGGCCATCGGTGCCGCCGCGGCGGGGAAAATTCCCAACGGCTGCTCGCTGTTCATCAACATCGGCACCACCACGGAAGAAGTCGCCAGCGCGCTGACCTCGCACGAAGACCTGCTGGTCATCACCAACAACCTCAATGTCGCGATGCTGCTTTATAGACATCCGCGCATCGAGGTGATCGTGGCCGGCGGTGCGGTGCGCCGCGCCGACGGTGCGGTGATCGGCTCGACCGCGATCAGCCTGATCGGCCAGTTCAAGGTCGATTACGCCATCATCGGCGCTTCCGCGATCGACGAGGAGGGCGCGCTGCTGGATTTCGATTATCGCGAAGTCCAGGCGGCGCAGGCCATCATTGCCAATGCGCGCAGCGTGATGCTGGTCGCCGACTCGACCAAACTGCGGCGCAGCGCGCCGGTCCGCATCGCCCATATCAGCCAGATCCAGACTTTTGTCACCGACGCGGCATTGCCGGCGGGACTAGCCAACATTTGCCATAGCAGAGGCATCGAGGTGATCGAGGCGATGCCGAAATCGTCCGCCGATATCGACGAGAACGGCGTTGAACTTCCTTCGACGGTCACGCGGCTGAGGTAGACCGTCCCCGTCATCCCCTGCGTAACGGCTTCGCCGTTATCACTGGAGGCGCGCGCCTCCACAGATGCTCGTCATGTCCGGCCTTGTGCTCGGCATCCACGTCTTTGCTGCGCCCCTTTTCGCTTGCTTTCACATTTGGTTGTGATTTATTCCAAATCGAAAGCAAAATCGCCAAAGTGAACTGGCGAACGCCCGGGGAAGCGTCTTTGGACCGAATTTTCGACCTCGCGATCATTGGGGGCGGCATCAATGGCTGCGGCATCGCGCGCGATGCGGCGGGCCGGGGCAATTCTGTTTTCCTGTGCGAGATGAATGACTTGGCCAGCGGAACGTCGTCGTGGTCGACGAAGCTCGTGCATGGCGGCCTGCGTTACCTGGAATATTACGAGTTTCGGCTGGTTCGCGAGGCGCTGATCGAGCGCGAGATCCTCTGGCAAATCGCGCCCCACATCATCCGGCCGCTTCGCTTCGTGCTGCCGCATCACGACGGCTTGCGCCCCGCCTGGCTGCTGCGGCTCGGTCTTTTTCTGTATGACCATATCGGCGGCCGGCATCTGCTGCCGCCGACGCGCTCGGTCGATCTGACGCGCGACGAGGTCGGCAAACCGCTGGTTGCCGGCCGCTATGTCAGGGGCTTTGAATATTCGGACTGTTTCGTCGATGACGCTCGCCTGGTGGTGCTCACGGCGCGCGATGCGGCGGATCGTGGCGCCGAAATCTGCACCCGTTCCCGCGCGGTCGAGATCCGGCAGGTCGATGGCATCTGGCAGGTCACCGTCGAAAACACCGGGAGCGGCGAGCGCCGCACCATCCGCGCCCGCGTGCTGGTCAACGCCGGCGGGCCGTGGGTCGAACAGGTGCTGGCGTCGGGCGCCGGCGTCAACGCCAGAGCAAAAGTGCGGCTGGTGCAGGGCTCCCACATCGTGGTGCGAAAACTGTATGCGCACGACCGCGCCTATATGTTCCAGAACAGCGACGGCCGCATCGTCTTCGTCATTCCCTATCAGGACGACTTCACGCTGATCGGCACCACCGACCGCGATTTCGACGGCGATCCGGCCAACGTGAAAGCCTCGACCGAAGAGATCAAATACCTCTGCGATTCCGTCAGTGAATATCTTGCCAAACCGGTCATACCCGAGGACGTGGTCTGGACCTATGCCGGGGTTCGGCCGCTGTACGACGACGGCGCCAGCGAAGCCAAGGCCGCCACCCGCGACTATGTGTTCGAGCTCGACACCCCCGGCGGCGCGCCGCTGCTGTCGATCTACGGCGGCAAGATCACCACCTATCGGCGCCTCGCCGAAGAGGCGCTGGAGCGGCTTTCGCCCTATCTGCGCAGCGCCAAGGCCCGCGAGGGCTGGACCGCGAAATCGCCGCTGCCCGGCGGCGACATGGACGTTTCGGCGATTCCACCGCTATCCGCGGAACTGGTGCGCAACTATCCGTTCCTCAACGCGGCGCATGCCAACCGGCTGGCGCATGCCTACGGCACCCGCGCCGCAAAACTGCTCGGCCGTGCGAAATCGATGACCGATCTCGGTCAGTCGTTCGGCGCCACCTTGACGGAGAGCGAGGTCCGGTACCTGATGTCGTCGGAGTGGGCTTGCACCGCCGAGGACATCGTATGGCGGCGATCCAAGCTCGGATTGCGATTGTCGCCTGCCGAAATCGCCGCCATCGACGACTGGATCGCGGCCCATCGTGTTTCCATTGAACGCCCCTTGCTCGAAGCGGGAAGGCGGACATGACCGTTATGCTGGAAAACGTCACACGAACCGTGGATGGCATTCCGACCATTCGCGATGTCTCGCTGACGCTTGAACGCGGCACCTTGAGCGTGCTGCTGGGCCCGACATTGTCCGGCAAGACGTCGATCATGCGGCTGCTCGCCGGCCTCGACAAGCCG
>Ga0208989_10000441_pt1 | contig 11860 bp, 12 predicted proteins | sample MedBloCAOM3_M1_FD_187852 | JGI IMG/M metagenome (GOLD analysis project Ga0208989, IMG submission 187852) | Forest soil microbial communities from El Dorado National Forest, California, USA - Mediterranean Blodgett CA OM3_M1 (SPAdes) (version 2) | ecosystem: Environmental > Terrestrial > Soil >...
GATAAACATAAGCCGCCCCGCCGACCGCAACCGCGATCACTGCGAAGACCGCCACACGGACCATGCTCATCCCAGATTCTCCAGTGCCCCAACCCCCAGAAGGAATTATAGGCCCAGCCCGCCCCGTCGGACAGTCGGAACCAACGTCCTATCCGCGAATTCTTATGCAAAAAACCCGCCACAAAAGGGCGGGTTTTTCGTCTCAGCCTCTGCTTTTGCAGCGCCTGGGTTAACGGCTGTAGTACTCGACCACCAGTGACGGCTCCATCTGGACCGGATAGGGCACGTCGGCGAGCTTGGGCCCGCGCACGTAGGTACCCTTCATATCCTTGTGGTCGGCGGTGACGTATTCCGGCACGTCGCGCTCGGCGGTCTGCGTGGCTTCCAGCACCCGGACCATCTCCTTGGCCTTCGAGGTGAGCTCGATCACGTCGTTGTCCTTCACAAGGTACGAAGCGATGTTGACCCGCTTGCCGTTCACCTTGACGTGACCATGGCTCACCAACTGGCGGCTGGCGAACACGGTGATGGCGAATTTCATGCGGTAGATAACGGCGTCCAGCCGGCGCTCCAGCAGCTCGACCAGGTTCTCGCCGGTGTCGCCCTTGCGGCGCACGGCCTCGAGATAATAGCGGCGCAGCTGGCGTTCAGAGACCGAGCCGTAGTAGCCCTTCAGCCGCTGCTTGGCCATCAGCTGCAGGCGGTAGTCGGTCGGCTTCTGGCGGCCCTGACCGTGCTGGCCGGGACCGTATTCGCGCTTGTTGATCGGGCTCTTTGGACGGCCCCACAGGTTCACCCTGAGGCGGCGGTCGATCTTGTACTTCGCTTGCGCGCGTTTGCTCACGCGGATACTCCGTCGTTATGCGTCATATGACGCTGTTGTCCGGATAGGCCTGGGTCCGACAATCCGCCAACTGAGCGGGCTTGTCGGGGCGGGATGAGGGCCTAAAAGGCCCGCAACCACGTTCTCCGGAGAAGGGCGGAACATACTTTCGGCCGCAGTTTAGTCAAGCAGGCGTTCTTCCTTTGATCTCAAGAGCTTAGATCTCGACCAGCACCACTTCGTGGCTGATATCGGCCGACTTCCTGATCATGGCCGTGGCCGAGCAGTATTTCTCGTCGCTAAGGCTCACCGCCCGTTCGATCAGCGCCTTGCTCAGTTTGCGGCCGCGCACCGTGTAGACGAGCTTCACCGAGGTGAAGACCTTGGGATGCTCGTCGGCGCGTTCGGCGACCAGGGAGACCTCGACGCCCTCGATATCCTGGCGCTGCTTCTTCAGCATCGCGACGACGTCGATCGCGGTGCAGCCGCCCATGCCCATCAGCACGACCTCCATCGGCCGCGACGCTAGGTTGCGGCCGCCGATGTCGGGCGCGCCGTCCATGGTCAGCGTGTGCCCGCTGCCGCCCTCGGCGACGAACAGGGCGCCGTCGACCCAGGAGACCTTGGCGGTGGTGGACATGCTCACTCCTCGCTGTGCTTGTGTTTGGCCAGGTACTTGATGACGCCATGGAAGGAGCGCACCTCCTGCTCCGTCATCGCCGCGCGCTGCAGGAAGGCGCGCAGATTGTGCGCCATAGCCGGCCGCATGGCCTTGTTGCGCAGGAAGCCCGACTGGTCGAGCGCCCGCTCGAGATGGGCAAACAGGTTCAGAAGCTCGTCCTTGGTCGCCGGCCGCGTCGCGTGCTCGGACATGCGCTCGGCCGGCGCGTCCTCGCCCGCCGCCGCCCATTCATAGGCCACCAGCAGCACCGCCTGGGCGATGTTGAGCGAGGAGAATTGCGGGTTGAGCGGGATCGAGAGGGCCGTATCGGCATGCACCATGTCGTCGTTGGTGAGCCCGGTACGTTCCGGCCCGAACAGGATGCCGACCTTCTCACCGCTGCCGATCCAGCCGCGCATCTCGGCGGCGGCCTGACGCGGCGTCACGATGCGCTGGGTGAGCTCGCGGTTGCGTGCCGTGGTCGCCACCACGCGTTCGAGGTCGGCCACCGCCTCGCCGACCGCGTCGAAGACCTTGGCCTTGTCCAGCACCACATCGGCGCCCGACGCGGCGCGCACCGCCTTGGGATTGGGCCAGCCGTCGCGCGGGCTCACCAGGCGCAGGCTCGACAGGCCGCAATTCAGCATGGCGCGTGCCGCCATGCCGATATTGTCGCCCAGCTGCGGGCGCACCAGGATAACGACCGGCGCAGCCGCAGCCGTCGCCCGGCCCTTGGAGGCTCGTCCCATGCCGCCTTATACCAGCGTCGCCGGCTCAGTGCCTCGGCACAGCGGGAGCATCACGAGACGGGAGTGGGATCCGCTCGAGGCCGGCGGCGCGGGCGGTCCCGGTGTCAGCGGCGCGACGGCCGCGCATACTGCGCCTGGCGGCGCATGAAGAAGAGCAGCGGGATGAAGACCACCGCCGCGACCGCGAGCACGCGGAAATCGTTGAGGTAGGCGATCATCGACGCCTGGCGGTTGAGTTCCTCGCCCCACATTCCGATCAGCTTCGAGGGGTCGTCGACCGGCACCGAGCCGTACGGCCAGCCGCCGCCGAACGGCGTCATGTGCGCGGTGATCCTGGCGCGGTCGACCGGTATGCCGTTCTCGATCGGCGTGGTGCCGAACCGCCACAGCGGGCTGAACGGCGTCAGGTACTCGGCGAGCGTGGAACGGTTGATCTGGGTGTTGCGGTCGAGCATCGCCACCAGCACCGCCACGCCGATCGAGGCGCCCAAATTCCGCATCAGGGCGTTGATCGCCGCGCCCTCGGTGCGGATACGGGCGGGGACGGTGGCGAAGGCCAGCGTGGTGAGCGGCGGGAACACCAGGCCGAGCCCTATGCCCTGCATGAAGCCGTTCCAGATCACTTGTCCTTCGCTGACGTCGATCGAGAACTGCGTCATGTCGTACAACGAGAGGCCGCACAGGCTGAGCCCGATCGCGATCAGCCATCGCGCGTCGACCTTGCCGATCAGGCGCGACACCATGAACATCGAAATCATCGTGCCGATGCCGCGCGGCGCCATGACGACGCCCGTGGTGAAGACCGGATAGCCCTTCAACTGCTGCAGGAAGGGCGGCAACAAGGTCGCGGTCACGATCATCAAGAGGCCGGTGATGGCCGTGAAGATGATGCCCAGCATCAGGTTGCGGTCGCGGAACAGGTCGCGCGGCAGGAACGGATGGTCGCTCGTCAGCATATGGATCACGAACATGGCGGCGGCGACGCCGGCCACCGCCGCTTCGACGACGATCTCCCGGGAGCCGAACCAGTCGATCTGCTCGCCGCGATCGAGCATGAGCTGGAATGTGCCGATGGCGATCGACAGCAGCGTAAAGCCCAGGAGGTCGAACGGCCGCGGCGTGTCGCTCGCCTTGTTCTTGATCAGGATCATCAGCCCGACCGCGCACAGGATGCCGACCGGCAGGTTGATGTAGAACACCCAGCGCCAGCTGTATTCGTCGGTCAGCCAGCCGCCGAGCGTCGGGCCGGTGATGGGGCCCAGCATCGTGCCGACGCCCCACATCGCCATCGCCTTGCCCTGCTCCTCGCGCGGATAGGCCTCCATCATCAGCGTCTGGCTGAGCGGCACCAGCGCGGCGCCGCAGACGCCCTGCAGGGTGCGGAAGGCCACAAGCTGCGGCAGCGTCTGGGCGGCGCCGCACAGCATGGAGGCGATGGTGAAGCCGATCACCGAGCTCACCAGGATGCGCCGCACGCCAAAGCGCACGGCGCAGAAGCCGGCGAGCGGCGTGGCGATGGCCGCCGACACGATATAGGAGGTGATCACCCAGGCGACCTGCTCCTGGGTCGCCGACAGCGATCCCTGGATATTGGGCAGCGCCACGTTGGCGATGGTGCCGTCGAGCGCCTGCATGATCGTGGCCATCATCACCACGACGGTGAGCCAGCGACGACGGCGAAGCGCGTCGGGATCCATCAGGCCATCATGTCCCGAAGATGATCACAGGCCGAAGCTCCTCAGCAGCTCGCCGAACGAACGGCGATGGCCAGTGTCGATCTCGATGGTCACGCTCATGCCGACGCGCAGCGGCGGATCGCCTTCCTTGCAGATGACGGAGGTGCGGACCGGGATGCGCTGCACCACCTTGACCCAGTTGCCGGTGGCGTTCTGCGGCGGCAGCACGGCGAACTCCGCGCCGGTCGACTGGGCGAGCGACGTCACCTTCCCGGTGCATTGCATGTCGGGATAGGTGTCGACGGTGATGGTGACAGGCTGGCCGACGCGCACGCGCGTGAGCTCGGTTTCCTTGAAATTGGCCTCGATCCACAGGTCCCTGTCGGCAACCACGGCGATCGACGGCACGCCCATGACGGCATAGCTGCCCGGCACCAGCACCTTGGAGACGACGCCGTCGAGCGGCGCCTCGATGGCGGTGCGGCGCAGATTGTGCAGGGCCTCGTCGCGCGCGGCCAGCATCTGCTTCACCTTGGGATGGTCGTCGACCTTGATCTTGGGATCGCCGGCCAACGCCGCCTCGATGCGCTGCAGGTCCTCCTCCGCCGAGGCGATGCGCTGGCGTGCCACCTCGAGTCCCATACGCGACTCTTCCATCTTCGCCGCCGGCGCGAACTTGCGATCGGCGAGGTCCTTCTGGCGGTCGTAGTCGGCCTGGGCGTAGTTCTGCTGGCTTTGCGCGGCCTTGATGTCCTCGCGCTTGGTGCGCCACTGGGCGCGCAGGCCGCGGATCTCGGCGCGCTGGATCTCGATCTCCGCCTCGATCCTGGCCAGCGCCGTGCGGTAGGGCTGGTCGTCGAGCCGGAACAGGAGCTGGCCGCGCGACACGCTCTGGTTCTCGCGCACGGGCACCTCGACGATGGGCCCGCTGATCTCGGTGGCGATATAGACCCGGTCGCCCTTCACATAGGCGTTGTCGGTGCCGATGAAGCGGCCGGCGCTCAGCCAGGCGAACAGGGCAACGGCGATGGCGACCAGCGGCAGCGACCACATGATGGCCCGCCACACCATGCGCCTGCCCGTCCTCGGGCGACGCGTTGCAGCCACCGCAATCGGCGGCTGTGTCGTCGCAATCGGAATCTCGCCGTCCACGCTATATATGGTCTTCCGAGCAGCCTCGACCGTCAACTAGGAGGCGGACATACCAGCTAACCCTGATGTGCCGGCTTTGCTCCATCGCGGAACAGCTTGTAGGTCAGCGCATCATAGAGGGCATTGTAAGAAGCGTCGACGATGTTGGGCGAGACCCCGATGGTCGACCACCGACGGCCCTTCGCATCTGCACTCTCGATCATGACCCGTGTGGTGGCGGCGGTGCCGCCGGCGGAGTCCAGGATGCGCACCTTGAAGTCGACCAGCCGCATGTCCGCGAGTTCGGGATACACTGGAATCAGCGCTTTTCGCAGTGCAGCATCGAGAGCGTTCACCGGGCCGTTGCCCTCGCCCACTTCCATTGCGCGTCGGCCGGCGACGTCGAGCTTCACCGTGGCTTCGGACAGGGCGATCAGCTGGCCGCGTGCATTGACGCGCCGTTCAGCCAGCACACGAAAACTCTGCAAGGCGAAGTAGTCGGGCACGGTGTGCAGCTCGTGCCGCGCCAAAAGCTCGAACGACGCGTCGGCGCCGTCATAGGCGTAGCCCTCGGCCTCGCGTTCCTTGACGATTTCCAGGAGCCGCGCGACGCCCGGATCCTTGGGATCGACGTCGAGCCCGATCTGGCGGAAGCGCGCCATGATGTTGGAGCGGCCGGCCTGGTCGCTGATCACGATCATGCGCTGGTTGCCCACGAGCTCCGGGTCGACGTGCTCGTAGGTCCGGGGATCCTTCTCGACCGCGGAGACATGCAGCCCGCCTTTGTGGGCGAAGGCGCGGCTGCCGACATAGGCGGCACTGCGGTTGGGCACGAAGTTCAGCCGATCGTCGAGCAGGCGCGACAGATGCGTCAGCCGCTGCAACGCGCCGTCCTTCAGGCCCGTGTCGAAGCTCATCTTGAGGACGAGATTGGCAATGAGCGCGATCATGTTGGCATTGCCGCAGCGCTCGCCCAGCCCGTTGATCGTGCCCTGCACCTGGCGGACACCGGCGCGCACGGCGGCCAGCGTGTTGGCGACAGCGTTCTCGGTGTCGTTGTGGGTGTGGATGCCGAGGCGATCGCCCGGGATCTTCCTGGCCACTTCGCCGACGATGCGCTCGATCTCGTGCGGCAGGGTGCCGCCATTGGTGTCGCACAGCACCAGCCAGCGCGCGCCCGCCTTCTCCGCCGCGGCGAGGCAGGCCATCGCGTAATCGGGATTGGCCTTGTAGCCGTCGAAGAAATGCTCGGCGTCGAACATCACTTCGTCCATCCTCGTCTTCGCGTAAGCCAGCGAGTCGGAGATCATCTCGAGGTATTCAGTGCGGTCGACTTCCAGCGCCACGTCGACATGGAAGTCCCAGGTCTTGCCCACCATGCAGACGTTGCGCGCCTTGGTCTGCAGGATGGCGGCGAGCCCCGGATCGTTGGCCGCACTGCGGCCGGCGCGGCGCGTCATGCCGAAAGCCACGAACTTGGCGTTCTGGAATTCCGGCGGATCGGCGAAGAAGCGGTCGTCGGTCGGATTGGCGCCGGGCCAGCCGCCCTCGATGTAGTCGATGCCCAAAAGGTCGAGCTCGCGCGCGATCGCGGCCTTGTCGGCCACGGTGAAGTCCACGCCCTGGGTCTGCGCGCCGTCTCGCAGGGTGGTGTCGAAGAGATAGACGCGGTTGGACGAAGTCATGACGGCGGCATCATAGTACAGAACTCACAAATGACTGACACGGGTCCCGGTGTCATCCCGAGCGCAGCGAGGGACCTTTCCTGTGGCCTTAAAGGCCCCTCGCTTCGCTCGGGGTGACAGTCGCGACTGGGAGATAGCCTTATGACCACGCCCACCACCATCGTCGAGCTGCGCTCCACCCTGTTGCAGGTGCCGTGGCGCGGCAAGCCGCCGGCGGCCGGCATCCTCTCCGCGCCCTTTCGCGACATCTATGTGCTGGAGATCGAGACCCAAGGCGGCCTTTTGGGCATGAGCTACCTGATGCCGCTGCGCGGCGGCCTGCACACGCTCGATGCCTGCATGAAGGAGCTGATCGCACCACACGTGATCGGCCGCGACGCCACCGAGATCGAGGCGATCTGGCAGACGCTCTACAAGAGCAACTTCTGGCTGGGCCGCATGGGCGTCACCGTGTTCGCGCAGAGCGCCGTCGACATGGCCCTGTGGGACATTTTAGGCAAGCGCGCCAGCCTGCCGCTGTTCCGGCTGTGGGGCGCGGCCCGTGCCGAGATCCCGGCCTACGGCTCGGGCTGCTTCCGCGGGCTGGGGCGGGACGGCATGATCGCGCGCGCCAAGGAATTCACCGCCCAGGGGCTGAAAGCCATCAAGATGCAAGTCGCGCACATCAGGCCGTGGCGCGAGGACGTGCAGAACGTCAAGGCGATGCGCGAGGCGATGGGCGGCGGCATAGAAATCATGATCGACGTCAATATGGGCTGGGACGCCGACACCGCCATCCAGGCCGGCCACCGCATCGACGAGTTCGATCCCTACTGGCTCGAGGAGCCGGTCGTCGCCGAGGACTTTGCCGGCTACCGCCGCATCGCCGCCGCGCTCAAGACGCGCATCGTGGGCGGCGAGAGCCATTTCACACGCAACGACCTGCGGCCCTTCTTCGAGACGCCGTGCGTGCCCATCCTGCAGCCCGACCCGATGCGCGGCGGCTACAGCGAGCTGCGCAAGATCGCCGCCGCGGCCGAACCGTGGGGCATCCGTCTCGCGCCCCACCTCTTCCACGAGACGATGGTCCATGTGCTGGCCGCGATCCCCAACGCCAGCTACCTCGAATACATGGACTGGAACGACGATCTGTGGATCGAGCCGGTGCTGCCCTCGAAGGACGGCACGATGAGCCCGCCCGAGCGGCCGGGCCATGGCCTCGCCTTCCGGCCCGAGATCCTGAAGGACTTCAGGAAAGGCGGGCAGCGACTCAAGGGCTGATCGCCGACGCGGCAGGATCCGCGATCAGCCGCCGGGCTTGAGGACGGTGCAAGCCTGTTCGACCGTCGCGAAGGGCGGGCCAGGCCGTGCGTTGACCGCCTGCAGGACCTTGGGAAAGTCGGGATTCTGCGCCAGTAAGGCCTCGCCCATCACGTTCAGGCCGTCGAGTTGATTGCCCGGCAGCGCCCAGCTCGTCTCGATGCTGTGAAACGCCGCGCGGCAGCGCTGATCGCCGATGGCGTCGAAGTCGACCGCGAGGAATTGCGTATTGCCGGCGACCGTCCGGAAGTTGGCGCCGATCTCGCGCAGCTTGTCGCGCATCGGTCCCGGCTTCCTGGCTTCGCGGTCGATGTCGTCGGCCATGCCGCGGAAGCGTTCGATCAGCAGGTCGCGAATGCGTTCGGAGGTGCTGAACGTCGCCCGGTCGATCGACGAGTCCATCGAGGCCGTCAGCATAGCGAGTGCGCTCGGCGTCGCCTGGCTGTTGTCGAGGCCGGAGCCCACGAACGAACGGGCGTTGATCATGACGAAGACGATCTTCTTGATCTTGCCCGCAGCGATATCCTGCTTGAGCGACACCGGGACGTCGTCGCTGGTCAGCAGGCGATAAGGCTCGCTGACGCCGAGATTGTCGGCAATGCCGCCATCCAGCAGATGAATGAATTTCTTCTGCCCGTCGGCGTAGGCCGAGGCGGTGCGCTGCCACGCCACGCGCGGCGGGTCGAGGTACCAGCTCGTCTGTTGCGCCGCCCTGAGCCAGACCGGCTTGGCGATCGCTTCGCATGGCCGATAGTTCTTGAGGGTGATCGGCGACAGGGCGACCGGGAAGGCCGCCGAGGCAGCGACGGCGGTCGAGAGCTTCACCTTGGTGAGATCGCTGCACAGCAGATCCATGGTGTATTGCGTGAACGGGAACGGCGTTCCCTCCACCATGTCCGCAGCGTTCAGGATCAGGTAGGGACGCCGCCGGCGCTCGACCAGCTTCTCGAAGGTGACGTCATGGAAGAGCTGTCGATCGAGATAATCGACGAGCAGATCGATGCGCTCCTTGGACGGCGAGGCCAGCAAGGTGAGATCGATCGGGTTCAGGCCCTCGGCGATGAGGGCGCGCATGCCGTCCTTGCGGACGAAATTCGTCTCCAGGGTCTGCAGGCCGGCGGTGCCGTAGAGCGCGAAATAGCCGGCGGTGACGCTGCCGCCCGATACCGACGACACGATGTCGATCTCGTCGGCCAGGCTTGCGCCGGAGGCGAGCTTGATCTTGTCCATCGCCCGCAGCACCGACATCGCCAAGGCCGTCGCCCGCGTACCGCCGCCCGACATGGTGACGATCACCAGCGTATCCGGCAGTTCGCCGGGCGCCAGGGACTTCCATTCGTAGGTCGGACGACTGGTTTCGACGACCGCGTCGTTGCGGATCGGATAGGCGCAGCCCGCGAGGACCGCTACCATCGACAGCACGGCGAAACACGCCAGTAGTCGCTTCACGGTCGGCCTCCCTGTCCGTCGTTCAGGTGCCCTTCGGCTTGGGCGGGACGACGGGCTGCAAATCGATCGTCTCGCTGCCCAGTTCCGGTACGTTGTCGACGCTGCCCGTATAGTCGACGAGCCGGCCCGGCCCCGGCGTCAACGTCTCGAAAATATGCGAGCCGGCATTGAGGGTGATCAAGGTCGGCGTTGGGCCAAGAGGATCGTCGTAGATGCCGTTGACGAAGATTTCCCGGTTCCTGGGTTCGATTATCGTGATGAAGATCATGGAAGACTCCCCGAATGCCTCCACCCGTTTTGGATGTGTTACTATATAGAATAACAATCGACTCGTCCATCCTTCCGCGCTCAGTCCACCATCCGGCGCAGTGTCGCCTCGGCAAAACGGTCCGCCGAGGACGGGTCGAACTCCAGGAACAGCGCCGGCTCCAGCACCTCGACCTCGATCACGATCAGCTGGCCGTCGCGCACGACGCCATCGACCCGCGCATAGAGCGGCACCTCGGGCAGCGCGCGCAGCGCCGCGGCGCCCTGCTCCGTCACCTCGCGCGGCGGCATCTCGGGGCTGCGCGTGGCGCCGAAGCGCGAGTTGACCCTGAACTCGCCCTGCGGCGGGCGCTTGCGCACGGCGTGGCTGAAGATGCCGTCGAAATAGATCAGCGACAGTTCGCCATCGGCGATCTCGGGGAGGAACTCCTGCACCAGCACGCCGCCCGCGCGCGCCTCGGCGGCAAGCCGCGACACCGCGCGGGCAACCTCCTCGCGCGTCACCAGCTCGACCGAATAGCCCGACGCACCGGTCAAGGGCTTGACCACGGCACGGCTCCAGCCGGTCTCGCCGAACACCTTGTCGATCGCCTCGGCCGCGCAGGCCACGAAGTGCGTTTGCGGCACGCGCACCGAAGCTGCCGCCAGCTTGCCGATGTAATCCTTGCGCAAGTTCCAGCGCACCAGCCCGATCGGATTGAAGAGACGGCTCGCCCCGGCCATTTCTTCGGTCCAGTCGCGGAAGGCGTCGCTGGCGCGGTAGTAGCCCCAGGTCGAGCGGATGACGACGGCCGCCGCCCCGTCGAACGCCGCACGCGGTCCGTCCCAGGGCGCGCCGAGGACCGGGAAGCCACGCCGCTCCAGCGCTTCGGCATAGAGCCTGTCGGAGGTGGTGATCTCGGGCTGGTCGGAAGCGGTGGCGAGGACGATCGCCCTAGCGCGGTTGGGCATCGAGCCAGCGGCGCGCTTCGTCGGCGGTCCGGAAGATATTCACCGGACGGGGCGCCGCTGCGAGATTGAGATATCTGTCGACGAACTCACGCGCAACGCGGGTCGTCACCACGAAGGCGAGCGGTCCGCCGGGCAGCGTCGCGGCATAGGCGCTCATTCGGGCGCCCAGCATGAGGACGTCGTGATCGGTGCCCTGAGGCTCGATGTCGCTCGCGTCGAACAATTTGGCATAAGGCATGGCATCGGCCACGACCAGCGCGTCGAGATAGGCCTCGACGTCCTTGAGGGTCACGACTCCTTCGGTCGTGGCAACGACCAGTCGCTCCTCTCGCGAGATCGTCCAACGAATAGGCATCACAAAGACTATGGGCAGCGCGCAACTTGCGGACAAGGGTCGCGTCCGCCTTGCCGCTCGTGGCCAATCACAAAATCGGGATTTGACGCCGCCGTCACCATCGAGGGTTGTTTCCGTCGAACGGCGCGCATCTTGCACCCAGCGAGGACCATGACCCAACCTCTTGCTGTCACATTCACGGCCGGCCCGAGCGGCGACTGGCGCATTGAACGGATCACTGCCGTTGCGGGCGAGTCGCTGTCGGCCGCGACGCATCTGTCGCTGCGAAATGAAACGCCGGATCAGGGGCAAAGTTCCTGGCGGTTGCGCGGCGTCGTGAGCCACACCCGCTACACGACGGCCGGCGAACTGAAGCGGCTCAATGCCGTCTCGCCGCCGCTGGGGCGTCCCGAGGCGCTGTGCGCCGCACTGATCCCGATCCGCAAGTCCCCGGCCTGGTGGTCGATGGCCCAGGATGAGCGGCGCGCCGTCTTCGAGGAGAGATCGGGCCACATCGCCATGTCGATGCCTTACCTGCCGGCGATCGCGCGCCGCTTGCACCACGCCCGCGACCTTGGCGAGCCGTTCGACTTCCTCACCTGGTTCGAATACGCGCCGGAGCACGCCGATGTCTTCGAGCGACTGGTGGCCGAGCTTCGCGCCAGCGAGGAATGGCGCCATGTCGAACGCGAGGTCGATATCAGGTTGCGTCGCGTCGACCGTTGAGACGACGTGCATCGCTCACTTGCAGACATTGCGCAGCGCCTTCCACTCGGCGTCGCTGAAGGCGAGCTTGCCGGAGGCCGGGCGCCTGGTCGCGGCGATGCGTTCGGCG
>Ga0208989_10000444_pt1 | contig 11854 bp, 3 predicted proteins | sample MedBloCAOM3_M1_FD_187852 | JGI IMG/M metagenome (GOLD analysis project Ga0208989, IMG submission 187852) | Forest soil microbial communities from El Dorado National Forest, California, USA - Mediterranean Blodgett CA OM3_M1 (SPAdes) (version 2) | ecosystem: Environmental > Terrestrial > Soil >...
TAGCGCCAAAGCACCTTCAGCGGCATCCGCGCAAGCCATGATCCGCCGGTGAGCAAATTCACTCCGGCCGGTCTGCAGCGTAAAAGCGGCATCGGCAAGTTCACTGAGTTGCTTCGAGCCTTCATTGTGAGCCGCGATAACTTTCAAATGTTCGGATAAGTTGTGTGTGGCACGCTCTAGCGCGTCCGGCTTTTTGGCGGAGCACACCAGCAACTGCCATGGCCGCGACGGACCGGAGGGCTCTGTTTGTGGAGCTTCTTCCAGCACCAGGTGCGCGTTTGTGCCACCAGATCCAAAGGAACTGATGCCAGCCCGGCGAGGAGCGTTCGCTTCGCTGCGCCATTCCTGCAGCGCGGCATTCACATAGAACGGCGTTTTCTCAATCTCTAATTTCGGATTTGGTTCGGTGAAGTGCAGGCTTGCGGGAATAATTCTGTTATGCAGGGCTAACGCGGTTTTAATTAATCCTGCCACGCCCGCCGCCACATCCAGGTGTCCCACATTCGACTTCACCGAGCCGATGGCGCAGAACTGTTTGGCCTGGGTGCCCATCCGAAAAGCTTTCGTTAATCCCGCGACTTCGATCGGATCTCCAAGAGGCGTCGCGGTGCCATGGGCTTCAACATACGTGATCGTTTCCGGGTCGACGCCCGCCAGCGCCTGAGCCATCGCCACCGCTTCCGACTGTCCTTCGACCCCAGGGGCGCCAAAACTCACACGCTGCGAACCATCGTTGTTGAGGCCGACGCCTTTAATAACCGCGTAAATCTGGTCCCCGTCTTTCACGGCATCTTCCAGGCGCTTCAACACCACTACGCCGACGCCGTTGCTGAACGCTGTGCCCTCGGCCTTTGCGTCGAACGTCCGCGTGTGTCCGTCCGGCGATCCAATATTGCCTTCGTCGTAGTAATAGCCGCGTTGTTGTGGAACTCTTACGGACACACCGCCGGCCAAAGCCACGTCGCATTGGTACATCAGCAACGATTGACAAGCCTGACCCACGGCCACCAGCGAAGTCGAACAAGCAGTAGCGACATTCAGTGCGGGCCCCTTAAGTCCCAACTTGTACGCTACCCGCGTCGTTAAATAATCTTTGTCGTTCCCGTACATCACCAGGTCGGACCCGACCAATTCCATCAGCTCAGGCCGCGGTTCGAGCGCACACTGGACGTAAGTATTTGTACTGGCCCCCGCGAAGACACCCACGGATCCAGCCATTTTGTCGGGTGCATAGCCGGCACGTTCGAGTGCTGCCCAGCAAGTTTCCAGAAATACCCGCTGCTGCGGGTCCATGACTTCGGCTTCTTTCGGATTTACTCCGAAAAAGGCGGCATCGAAGCAGTCCGCATCCTTCAAAACTCCGCGAGCTGCAACGTATTGCCCGCGGCGCTTTAGTTCCGCAGCGTCCAGACCGGAGGTAGCTAACTCCGTATCGCTAAAGAAGGAAATGCTTTCGCGGCCCACGACGAGGTTCGCCCAGAATTCCTCAACGCTCTCCGCTCCGGGGAAGCGCCCAGCCATTCCAACAATCGCTATACCTTCCAATTGACGTTCGTCGTTCATCCGGTGCCTAGGTTAGTGCGAATCAGTATGTGTCCCAGCCCGTGCTGGGGCTACACAGTGCAACTTTCGGGCCAATCCAACCTCTCTTACTTGTTGATTCAGTGGGACTTAAGCAAAAATCCCGACTAAATTTTTCATCGCCTCTAGTGCCAATGGATAATATATTCCATAAAAACGCTCTTTGCGCTGTACGGTATCTGCTCTACTTACTTCTTAGTAACCCGCAGTTGTGCCAATGCTTTCTTTTGTCGCTGCGCTCGATCGCGCCACTGTTCGCCCTTTTCAACCATCTGACCTGCAGGCTGGCTGAGATGCCGTGCCAAGGCCCGCACCGTCGGATGCTCGAACAGGGCCACAATGGGAAACTCCGAGTTCAATTTCTCCCGCAGCAGGCTGTGCATCTGCACCAAAAGCAGCGAGTGCCCGCCAAATTCGAAAAAGTTCGTCTCCACGTTCACTTGCTCCAACCCAAACATTTTCTGCCACACCGAGGCTATGTTCTTCTCCATCTCCGTTTGTGCCGGCACGAAATTCTGCGTTTGCATCTCTGCTGCGGAAGGTCTTACTTCCGCAAGCGCAGGTCGTGGCGACAGCAACGCCTGCAGCTCCCCGACCCGCTTGTCAAAAAACACCGGCGCCAATTCCAGCAGGATCTCTAGGTCGCGCTTCCACCTTTCTATCGTCGCAGCCGCAACACTCTTACGGTCGTAAATGAGCGTCAAGCGTAGCCGCTCCCCCGGCTCCGCGAGCAACAGCACCGGATAGTTCGTGTGGATCGGCGCAACAAAATCCTCAATCTGAATTTCTTCACTCAGTCGCCGCGCCGCATCGTCAACCAGGTAGTTCTGAAACACGATCAAACTCTCAAAGAGCCGGTAGCGCCAGGGCACTTCACTGCTGCGTTGTATTTCCATCAAAGGCGTGAACTGAAATGCATTTAAGCTCAGAATGCGGCTGTGCAGTTTGCGGAAAAATTCGCCGCCGCTTTCGTTTTCATTCACATCGATGCGCACCGGTAGATTATTTGTAAAAGGTCCAACGATCGATTCCGCGCCGGCTAGATCAGTCGGACGGCCGGAGAAAGCGGCTCCCGCCAGAACATCGGTCTCGCCGCTCTGCCGGCTCAACAGCAGCGACCAGACCCCCTGCACCAGCGTGTTCAGAGTCACCTGCAACCGCCGCGCCGCGGTTTGCAGCGCGTTTGTAGCCTCAGCGGAAAGTTGCATTACCTGTTCTTGCTTGCGTGCGCCTCCAATATCAACCGCTGGATCACTTATTAGGGCGGTGGGCTTGCGGAATCCCGCGAGTTGCTTCCGCCAAAATTCAGCGGATTCCACTGCCGACTGCTTGCCAAGCCATTCCAGATAATCGCGGTACGGCCGAGGCGCTTCGAGTTGTGGAGCAACATTCCCAGCATAGGCTTTATACAGCCTGCTGGCGTTGCGGAAAACCAGCGGCCATGACCAGCCATCCATAAGCATGCTCGGCACGCTCCACAAGAACCGCCATGTGCTGTCACTAAGCCGTACCAGCTTGAATCGCATCACCGGCGCTCGCGTTATGTCCAGCGCTTCACCGCGATCCTGCTTCAGCAATGCGTTCCACCGCTCCCGTTGTTGTTCTGCTGTTGTTCCTCGCCAATCCTCTACAGTCCAAGGCGGACGTACGTCGCGATGAACCGCTTGGACCGGTTCGCGCAACCCAGCACTCAATACCGTTGAGCGCAAAATCGTGTGCCGGCGGGCCGTCTCATTCCAGGCGCGTTCGAACGCGCTTGCGTTCAAATCTCCATGCAACGTGCAATGCCACTGGTCGAAAGCAGCTTGCGCAGAGCCCTGGTTTGCGGAAAAGAACAGCGTCTGCATCGCGGACAACGGGTAGATATCTTCGATTCCCGGCTGTTCCGCCAATAAGCGATCCAGCGAAGGCTGATCTAGTCGGGCCAGTGGAAAATCCGAAGGAGTGCGTCCGCCGGCATCAGGCAACTGACAATGAGCAATCACCTCTTTCAACGCATTTAAAAATCCATCCGCAAACTGCTGCATGTTCTTCTCGTCATGCAGCTTGGGGTTGTAAGTAAACTCGAATTCCATCCGGTCATTCATCACCAGGCTGTTTATTTCCAGAACGTGTCGCCGTTGCTGCTTGGGGCTGTGCCACGGTCCGCTGGATTCATTTGCAAAGCGCAGCAGTTTCGAACCCTCCACGGCGCGATCGAATTGCCCTAAATAATTGAAAACCATCGCAGGCTCTGGTCGCGACTGAAGCGCGCCGTCCCCGCCCAAGTAACGCAGAATTCCGTAACCCACGCCGCGCTGCGGGATACGCCGCAGTTGTTCTTTCACGGACTTCAGCGCCTCGCCAGGCTGCCAATTCTCTCCGGAATCAGTCAACTCTAAACGTACTGGGAAGATCGACGTGAACCATCCAACGGTGCTGCTGACGTCCACATCTTCAAATAAATTTTCCCTGCCGTGGCCTTCAAGATTTGTGTACAAAACCTGGCTGCCGGCCCATTTCGCCCACGCATGAGCCAGCGCCGTCAGCAGCACATCATTAATCTGCGTGTTGTAGACCGCCGGAACGGTTTGCAGCAAAGCTCGCGTGGCATCTTCGTCTAGCGCCACCGTCATCTTCTTTGCATGGCCTTCGGTGTTTTCCGCCGATGTCGCCACATCCCTCGCGAAAGGCTTCATGGCATCAGCGACCGTGCGGGGTTCCGTGACCGCGGTCCAATAGGGCAATTCCTTTTTCAACGATTCCGATTTCGCCAGCGCCTGCAAGCGTTCAGCCCAAGTCTTGTAGGACACAGTCTTGGCCGGCAATGCGGCTTTTTGTTTCGACTTGATTTGCTGATACGCAGTCTCCAAATCCTCCAATAAGGGGCGCCACGAAATTCCGTCCACTGCCAGATGGTGCACCACAAAAAGCAACCGGCCCGGGCGTGCGCCGCCCAAATTGAAATACACCACGCGCCAAAGCGGGCCATGTTGAATATTGAGGCAGCCTTGTTGTTTCGCCGAAATCGATTCGATGGCCGCGCGCTGTTCCGCCTCTGAGCGTTGCGAAATATCCATCCATTCCAGGGGTGGCGCTTCCGAATTGCCGGAGTAAAACATTTTCCAATTGCCGTTTTCCGCTACCGCTCGCAATCGCAGCGCATCATGATGCCGGCTCAATTCCGCCAGCGCTGGTTCCAGAACTCTGCGATCCAGATTTTCCGTGACGTTAAAAAGAAACGCCTGGTTGTAATGGTGCAAGTCCTCCAGGTTTTGTTCGAAGAACCACTTCGCGATGGGCGTGAGGGGTACGTCACCTGTGACTTCCACCACAGAAGTGTTTTCACTTTCTGCTACACCAGCAACACCCGCAAGAGCGGCGATGGTTTGATTCGCGAAGAGTAATTTGGGAGTAAGTTTCAATCCTTCGCGTCGTGCCGCCGAAATAATCTGAATACTCAAAATCGAATCGCCACCAAGCTCAAAAAAATTATCTTCGACACCCACTTTTTCTACCCGTAGCGCTTTTGACCACACTTTCGATAATGTCTTTTCCGCTTCCGTTCGCGGCGCAATGTATCGCCGGGTCAGATCGGGCCGCTGGCTTTCCGGAACCGGCAAAGCTTTGCGGTCCACCTTTCCGCTAGCCGTTAGCGGCAGCGCATCCAGGAACACGAATGCGGCTGGCACCATGTAATCCGGCACCTTTTTTTTTAGATGCTCGCGAAGGACGCTGACGTCCGGCGTCGGCTGCGAAGTCACCACATAAGCCGCAAGGCGCTTCACGCCCGGTTCGTCTTCCCGTGCCATCACCTCCGCGGATCGCACTGCCGGATGCTGCATCAGGACCGACTCAATCTCCCCAAGCTCGATGCGAAACCCGCGAATTTTTACCTGGTGATCGATACGCCCCAGATACTCAATATCTCGCCCTGGTAAAAAGCGAGCCAAATCGCCGGTCTTGTACAGTCTCGCCCCTTTGCGCCGGGTAATATGATCTGGAATAAAACGTTGCTCGGTAAGCTCAGGACGGCGCAAATAGCCGCGAGCGAGGCCCGCGCCGCCCACATGCATCTCACCTGGCACGCCGATGGGTACTAGTTGCCCGCTCTCATCCAAAATATAAATTTGTAAATCGGGAATCGGGACGCCAATCACGCTGCCGGAGTTCAAATCATCCTTCGAAAGCGGACGATACGTTACGTGCACCGTTGTTTCCGTGATGCCGTACATATTTACGAGGCGCGGTCGTTCATCACCATGCCGTTCGAACCACGGACGCAAGCTCTGCATCTCCAACGCTTCGCCGCCAAAAATTACATAACGCAACGCTAATTCTTTCTGGCCTACCGCCTCTTCCGCCTGAATCAGTTGGCGAAATGCCGACGGCGTCTGATTCAGAACCGTCACCTTTTCGCGTGCCAGCAGTTCGTAAAACGCTTCCGGCGATCGGCTGACCAGGAAAGGAACCACTACAACTCGCCCGCCATAAAGCAGCGCACCCCAAATTTCCCATACGCTGAAATCAAATGCGCAGGAATGAAATAGGGTCCACGAATCCTGCTCATTGAATCCGTACCAATTCTCCGTGGCAGGAAACAGGCGCGCCACGTTGCGATGCGTGATTAATGACCCTTTCGGTTTTCCAGTCGTGCCCGAAGTGTAGATAACATAGGCCAGATTGTCTGGACCTGCGGTTGGCGGCAAATTCGATTCGTCTGAGCGATCCGCTGGCGAAGCTTCCAGCACGTCCTCAATGCAAAGCACTCTCGCTTTGGTCGCGGGCAATTTCGAAGTCATTTCGCGCTGCGTCAGCAATACAGGTGCTTGCGCATCTTCCAGCATGAACGCCAACCGGTCGGGCGGATACGCGAGGTCAATCGGCAGGTACGCTCCGCCGGATTTCAGAATCGCCAGTATCGCAATGACTATTTCATTGGTGCGATCTAAGCACAGTCCCACCAATGTTTCTGGCTTAACGCCATACTCGATGAGGCGGCGTGCTATGCGGTTCGCTCGCGCATTAACCTGCGCGTAAGTGAGCGACACGCCGTCGCAGGTCAAGGCCACGGCGTCAGGTCGCCGCGAAACTTGTTGCTCGAACAATTGATGCAGTGTCGCTCCGCCATCCAAAGGCAAATTGCTGCCCGCACTCGCCTGAGCGGCCGGGTTGTATTCCTCAACAAGCTCCTTGCGTTCCGCTTCCGTTAATAAAGGGGTCGCGCCAACGGACGCGTCGGGCTTCTGCGCGATTCCTTCCAGTAATTGCCGCAAATGCCCAAGCATTCGCCGGACAGTGGCATCCTCAAGTCGGCGGCGATCAAACTCAATCTTGAAGGCCAACTCCTCCCCATCGTAAGCCGCCAGCGTAATCGGGAAATTCGTCAGCTCGTGTAGCTCAACTTGTCTCTTTGCCCACTCGCCGCCCAGCGCGCGCATTACCGCGTCGAGCCGATAATTTTCGAATACAAAAAGTGTTTCGAATAACGGTTGGGATGGCGGAACTTGACTGGCGGCTTTCACCCGCGCCAGTGGTGTATGTTCGTAGGGCCGCATTTCCAGCCACAACTTGCGAACCCCTGTGAAAACCGAAATTAGCGCGTCGTCATCTTTCACCTGGATGCGCACCGGAACGGTATTTATAAATAGCCCGATCGTTTCATCGGCGTTGGGCACCGACGATTTACGTCCCGCACGGGTAGCCGCAAATACGATGTCTTCTTCCCGTGAATATTTGTGAAGCAGAATGGCCCAGGCGCCCATAACCACAGAATTGAGGGTGAGGTCGTGAGTCTTGGCCAATTTTTGTAATGCACGGGTGACCGTCGCGTCGAGCTGTTCCCACGCCTCCCCCTGTTGGTAGGTATCGGCGTCTCGCGCTGATTGCCGGTCAGCCACCAACGGCGTCGCTGCCGTAAATCCAGCTAGCTGTTTTTTCCAGAACAGTTCTGCCGCGTCAAAATTCCGTTCCTGCAGCCACTCGATATATCGCCGGTAAGAGAATGGTTCAACGCGCTGGGAAATTGCACCTGATCTTAATTCCGCGTAAGCCTCAAATACCTCGCGCAAAAGCACCGGATACGAGCGTCCATCCAATAAGGCATGATGAAAAGTCCACACCAGCGAAAAAGATTCTTCGCCCCATTGAAACAACGCCAGTCGAAGCATAGGAGCTTCACTCGGATCAAAACCACGCACCCGATCAGCCTGCAGAAACGCCTTAAGCCGTTCGTCTTGAATCTTCGTTAAGAGCCCGCGCTCGTCGTGGACTACGAAAGGCACCGCTACTGCTGGCGACACTTCCTGTTGCGTTTCGTTACCTTCCCAAACAAACTTCGTGCGCAAAATATCGTGGCGTCTTACCAGCCACTGCCACGCGTTCTCTAGTCGTTGAACATCAATCTTTTCCGGGAGATGCACAACGATTTGCTCAATATCCACGCCGGAATGTGGATCCTTCAAATAATGGAACAGCATTCCCTGCTGCATGGAGGACAAGGCGAAAGCGCCGGAAAGGGAGGCCCGATTCATGGATTCGTTCGTTCTCTGAATTGCTAAAAACTATTCACAGCAGGGTTTTTGTTGAGCCTGGTTTCTCTGCTTTATGGAATCGCGCCCGGCCGAAAGCCGTGCCTCATCGATCGACAGGTACAGGCGCGATCGCCTGTGAATCTGCACTTGAAAAGATTTGTGTCGAGAGCGTATCCACCAGATTAAGATACTCATTTTTTCTTCGGTCCCAGCTATGCATATCCACGTACCGGTATCCGCCGGCGATTAGCGTTTTGCGAAGGGCGCCATTTTCGATCACCTCGCACATTGCCTCGGCCAAAGCGTTCACATCCCCCGATGTAAAAAAACGAACCACCGAACTATCGAAATAAAAATTATCTATCTTCGTCCGTGACACCACCACCGGGATGCCTTGGGACATGAATTCCATGATTTTTGTGCTGTACGCCTCGTTACCAAAGGAGTCCGCACGCTTGGGAACCACGCCAAGGTCCGCGTTGGATATCAGATCGGCGATCGTCTCCAGCGGAGCGCCGTCAAAAATTTTCACTTTGTCATTCAAGCCCAACTTTTCCGTCAACGCGATTAATTCGGTTTTTTCGTCTCCGCCGCCGTAAATATGAAACTCACAATTGGCCACTCTTTTTTGCACCAACGAAAAAGCTTCGATGGCGATGTCCAATCCTTGGTGCCATTGAAAACTGCCCGGAAAAATCACGATGATCTTGTCGTCCGTGCGCGTTCGCTCACGGCGATAAAAAAGGGCGGGGTCGACGTGATTCAAGAAAACGGAACACTTTTCTTTAGGGACTGAACGCGAGAGCAACTTCTCATACCACAAGTGATTCGAGACGATCACGTAGTCCACAAACGCTGCCGATGCTTTCTCGATAAATTTCAGTAATGCGATATAAAGATTGCCGGGCTTGGCGTCGAATTTGTTCGCAAACAATTCCGGCACGATGTCATGAATGTCCAGAATTATCCGCGCTCCCGTCATCTTTGGATACCACGCCGCAAAAACCAGAAAGTCCGGAAGATTATGTACATGCACAACGTCATATTTGATACGGTGGTGGCGTTTGCTCATGAAAATGGATGAGACCAGCAGAAAGCGCATCAGACGCCATGCATAAGTCCACTTTCCACGCTCGTTGCGCACCCGGTTTTGAACCCGAAACACCCTGACCCCGTTAATTTCTTCGTTAACCATTGGTCCGGTGCCCCCGGTCAGGGCAATCACTTCAACATGGTCCCCCCGCTTGGCCAGCGTCTCCGCGTAGCGCCGCACCCGGTTATCCGTTTCGTAGGTGTTGTGCACCAGCATGCAGACTTTCTTGCGTGAATTGCGTTCTGTTATGGGTAACGCGCAACAATAGAATCGCGCCACTTCGCAAGGCGTAGGGCTCCAGTACGCCCCTGCGTATTTTTCCTTCGCATAAGTTAGAAATTCTTCGTAAAACGCTGCAGGGAACTCATCTTTTTTTGGTTGCCCTGCAAAACACATGTAATCCGGATGCGTATTTAGCAATGCCATGCCGCCGCTAGCCGCAACCCAATCCAGCTTTTTCTTCCAGATCTCAATGTTTGGTTCCCGCAGTACTACGAAAAGCGTGAAATCCTGAGGCAACGTATAAGGAAGCTCTACAAAGCCGCTCTTGTTTGGGCCCGGTACCCAGAAGGGAAAAACTGTGCCAACCGAGTCCGGCTCTGGCTCGAATGGATCGGTATCGAACGTCGACGCATCGTATTCCACGCCCAATTGGTGTAGCCAGGCCAATTTATGCTGCATTAAAGGCGATCGGAACCCGCAGGCATTCCACTCTCGCAAAAAATTCCTGATCTGCGCCGCCTTGCCAGCAAATTCCTCCTTGGATGCATAAAGCTTTCCATCATGCTGCAAGCCATGAACGCCAACTTCAAACCCTTGGCGGACCATGTTCTCGCGCAAATCGGCGCTCAAAAAGTATTCGCCCTCCGGAACGAAATTGAATGAGGAACGAAACCCATTACGCGTTTCCAGTGCCGCCAATTGGGTGACACGAGACAGTCCCTTGGCGCCCTCAACATCGTGGGTCAGAACAAACGCGAACTGTTTCCCGCCGGGCCACCCAGGCCAACCCGGGGGCTTGGCCCCAGCTTTCGCGTCGATCGGCCACGTGTCCGCGTACGTCGCGCGCCGGGATCGAGCCCGCTGTCGGCGAAGCGCCAGCCGGACGGACCAGGGTATAAACGGTTTCAAAAAATAATAAATTTCATTCTGCATGGCGGATTATGGGTCGGGGAATATTGTTACACGTATTGTACGGGATGGAATTCGGGGGCGATCTTCGTACGCGTTTCTATACATGACAACTCAGACACCAAACCCCCAAAGTCCCTAACTATGCAAAGCAGCCAAATCGACGGAAATTCACTTTTTCTCTCGTGCCGAAGACACTGTCGGGGAACTAACGCGAAACCGTGAGAGCGCCTCGCCCAGGTTTTGTACGAAGGTCTCTGAATTATAAACATCGTTGTCGATGCGCGAAGATCCCGGAGGCGGAATGGGCTCTATTTCGTCCAATTGGAATTCCCGTGCGATATCCTCCACAATTTTTGGAGAGACCACCCGTTCTTGTTCCACGTAGGTGTTAATTAAGGCATGTTCGCATAGCAGATTCACAACGCGTGGAATCCCCAGTGAATACATGTGCACGGTATCCATCGCTTCGGGACTGAAAATCTGCTCCCCGCTTCCCGCAATTCGCAACCGTTCGGCGATATAAGCGTGGGTCTGTTCCTTGGTGAGCGGCGCGGTCTTGCATCGTAATGTGATGCGTTGTTTCAACTGGCGCAATTGCGGCAACCTCAACTTTTCTTCAAGTTCCGGTTGCCCGGAGAGCACAATTTGCAAAAGCTTTTCAGTGGATGTCTCCAGATTCGTAAGCATCCGGATCTCTTCCAGCACCGGGTAGCTCAGGTTCTGGGCCTCGTCCACGATAAGCACCGCCGTCTCGCCGGCGCGATAACGCTCCAGGAGCCATTGGTTCAGCTTCATCAATTGTTGGCTTTTCGTGCGCGACTCACAGGCAATCTCGAATTCAGCCAGAATGAAATCAAACAAGTGGCTGGTATTCATCCGCGAGTTAAAAAGAAATGCCGTCCGCGTTCGCCGCTGGCGCAGCCAATCTAGAAGCCGGTTCACGAGAGTAGTTTTTCCTGTGCCGACTTCTCCCGTCAGAGTGATGAAACCCTTACGCGTCTGAATGCCGTACATGAGGCCCGTCAAAGCCTCTTCGATTTGTTTCGTAAGATAAAGATAACGAGGATCGGGATTGACGTTGAACGGGTTCTCTTTTAAGCCAAAGTAGCTCTTATACATGTCGATTCTCGCTAATTCCCACTCTTGCTGTCCGGCTCGTCAAATTTCAGAACCCCAATAAAATTTCCTAACGTAGAACGAAAGGCCGGGTATGCCACTGATATCCAACGGCAAGTTGATGCTGGGTGTTGTAGGCGCCGGCAGTGCACGCTATAACTCCGCAACCGGCTTGATTGGCATTCACGATATACGCGGTGTAACCAAAAGAAAGAAGGGAATTGCGGCCTATCGGGCGATCCAATCCCGCACCTAGGTAATAAGAGTTGTACGCCGGAGCGGGAATTCCCGCAGCCCTAAACGCATGTTCGCGGCCATATCCCAAATTCGCGCGGGCCTCCCAAACCCGCGTAATGTGCCGCGTTGCACTGGCATGTACGTTGTCTCCCGTAGCCCCCACTAAAACGCCGCTGCCGCC
>Ga0208989_10000451_pt1 | contig 11804 bp, 10 predicted proteins | sample MedBloCAOM3_M1_FD_187852 | JGI IMG/M metagenome (GOLD analysis project Ga0208989, IMG submission 187852) | Forest soil microbial communities from El Dorado National Forest, California, USA - Mediterranean Blodgett CA OM3_M1 (SPAdes) (version 2) | ecosystem: Environmental > Terrestrial > Soil >...
CGCTAGTGTGGCGGATTTGACGTTCCTACCAGCATTGCCGCGAGTCATTCGTAGGAACGTCAAATCCAAGGCCACACTAGAATCATATAGTTGCTAGTGTCCCTTTGGTTCCGACGTTCGTACGAGCGCGTGCTGCAAAGGGATACGAACATCGGAACCGGGACACTAGAATCATGGCTGAAGCGCTCGTCGCGTTCGGCGGCAATGTCGGAAACACGCGCGACACCCTCGATCGCGCGGTCGCCGCATTCTGCGACGACGGCGTGCGTCTTCTCGCCCGCTCCTCCGACTATCGCACGCCCCCCTGGGGGATCGAGGACCAGCCGCCTTTCGTTAATCTCTGCATCGCGGTCGAAACCGATCTGACGCCGCATGCGCTCTTGACGCGCGCGCAAACGATGGAGCGAGCGTTTGGGCGCGACCGCGCCAGCGAGCAGCGCTGGGGTCCGCGCCCGGTCGATATCGACCTGCTCGCCTACGACGATATGATTTTGAAAGAGCCGAACCTCACGCTGCCCCACCCGCGCCTGTTCGAGCGCGCCTTCGTGCTGGTGCCACTCGCCGAGATCGCACCTGAAAAGGTGATCGCCGGCATGCGCATGGCCGATGCGCTGGCCCGGGTTGACACGAAAGGCGTGGTAAAGTTGCCGCCACGATCGTAGTGACGGCGTCTCGTCCTGGGGACCGCATGATCCAGGGCCGCCTTCGCCGTGCCCCTTCGTCGGGGCGATCATCAGCCAGGCGGATGGCAGTTGGCCCGCCATTTGCTCCGTGGCAGTTTGTGATCATGACCCGCGCCTCTGACGAGCTACCCCTGGCGGCCGAGTTTCCCGCGGCCACCCGCGAGCAATGGCGCAAGCTGGTCGAAGGCGTCCTCAAAGGCGCGCCGTTCGACAAGAGGCTCGTCGCCAAGACCTATGACGGTCTCGCGATCGAGCCGCTCTACGGTCGAAAGGCGGACGCGCAGCCGGTGGCGGGACGCGCACCCGGCACGCCGTGGGCGACCGTCCAGCGCGTCGATCATCCCGAACCGGCGGCGGCGAATGCCGAGGCGCTGCACGATCTCGAAAACGGTGCAACCGGCCTCTCGCTCGTCTTCGCCGGGGCGGTCGGCGCCTACGGTTACGGGCTCCCTGCAACCGATGACGCGATCGCGCGTGCGCTCGCAGGCGTGCACCTCGATGCCGGCATCGGGATCGACCTCGATCTCGGTCCGGATAACCACGATATCGCGGCCCGGCTCGCCGCATTGGTTGAAGGCCGCGGCATTGCGCCTGCCGCCACCGCCATACGTTTCGGTTTCGATCCGATCGGCGCCGCTGCAGCGCGCGGCGGCGGCCGGGTGCCCTGGAACGAGCTCGTGCCGGGCTTCAATGCCGCCATTGCCGGTTTGGCCGACAGGGGTTTTGGCGGACCATTTGCCTGTGCCGACGGCCGGGTGATCCACAATGCCGGCGGCTCGGAGGCGCAGGAGCTTGCTTACGTGCTGGCAGTCGCCGTCGCTTATCTGCGCGCACTCGAGGCGGGCGGGAGCGCGCTGGAGGCCGCGCGGCGTATGACCTATTTCCGCCTGAGCGCCGACGCCGACGAGTTCTTGACCATTGCCAAGTTTCGCGCGTTGCGGAAGCTGTGGGCGCGCGTCGAGGAGGCCTGCGGGCTCAAACCCATGCCGCCCTTCGTCGCCGCGGAGACCGCCTGGCGAATGATGACCAGGCGCGACCCTTACGTGAACATGTTGCGTGCGACCATTGCTGTCGTCGCGGCGGGTCTCGGCGGTGCCGATGCCATCACCGTGCTGCCGTTCACGATGGCGCTTGGACTTCCGGATCGCTTCGCACGACGCATCGCGCGCAACACGCAATTGATCCTGCTCGAGGAATCCAATCTCGCGCGGGTCGCCGACCCCGGTGCCGGCTCGGGCGGCATCGAAGCGCTGACCGGGCAACTCTGCAGCGCGGCGTGGAGCCAGTTTCAGGAGATCGAACGGACGGGCGGTGCATGGGCGGCCCTCGACCAGGGCATCATTCAGAAAAAAGTCGCCGCCATACGGGACGAACATCTTGCTGCCGTGGCGCGGCGCAAGGATGCGCTCACCGGCACCAGCGATTTCCCCGATCTCGCCGAAGCGCCGGTTTCGGTGCTCGATGTTCCGGCAGCGGCGCCGCCGTCCATCGCCGCCGTGTGCAACGTCGAACCGCTGCCGCGCATCCGCCTCGCCGAACCCTTCGAACAGCTGCGGGACGCGGCCGACCGCAGGCTCGCGCGCACCGGCGCGCGGCCGAAGATCTTCCTCGCCAATCTCGGCAAGCCGTCCGACTTCACCGCGCGCGCGACTTTCGCCAAGAATTTCTTCGAGGCCGGCGGCATCGAGGCGGTGGGCAATGACGGATTCGCGGGCGGCGACGAGATGGTCGCGGCGCTGAAAACCTCCGGCGCAGAACTCGCTTGTCTATGCTCGTCGGATGAGGTGTATGCGCACGAGGCGACGACGGCCGCGCAGGCGCTGCGTGGTGCCGGCGCCTCGGTTTGGCTCGCCGGCCGGCCCGGCGCGCTCGAGCCGGCGCTCACGCAGGCCGGCGTGTCGGGCTTCGTTTTCGCCGGATGCGACGCACTTACGGCGCTGAGGACAGCCTACGGTCTCATTGCCAGCTGACGTTAAAGTCATCAGAGTGGTCTCGACGCGCGCATGTTTCGTCTCCGTGGATAATCGGAATCAAACGATGAGCAATCCTGAACGCCCTTTCGGCTGGCGCAAGCGCATCGGCCTGCTCAGCCCGACCGTGATCGAAACGGCAGCTTACGACTTCTATCGGTTGGCTCCCGACGGCGTCTCGATGTGCGCCACTACCTCCAATATCGAGCATTGGAACCGTGAGAATTTCCAGCAGCATGTACTTGAGCCGATCGTGACCGCGGTGAAATATCTCGCATCGCGCAGCGTCGATTACATCATCCATACCGGAATGCCGGTCGTGACCACGCGAGGCAAGGGATTCGAGGACGAACTCGTGAAGCAGATCGAGGAGGTAACCGGACTGCCCGCCACTACCAGCATTCGATCAGCGATACGCGCACTCGCACATCTCGGCGTCCGCAACGTCGCCGTGGTGACGCCTTATCCACGGGAGTTGCACGAGTCAGCGCTGTCCTTCCTCGGCGCGAGCGGTTTCCACGTGGTCGCCGATCACACTATGGACGTGGTCTTCAAGCGGCTACAGGACGTCACCCCCGCGCAGATCGCCGCCGCCACTAGGGACGTTTTGGCCTCGGCCCCATCCGCAGAGGGCGTCTACATCCCGTGCAATCAGTGGTCGGGCGCGGACGCCGCACCGCTGATCGAGAATGCGCTGGGAATCCCGGTGGTGACCGGCGCCCACGCCGATTACTGGGAGGCGTTTCGCTCGGTCGGCATCCACGACCGCATCGAGGGCCACGGGAGGTTGATGCTCAGCCTAAGCAAGGCGGCGGCGCCCGCGACAGCAGCGCGCGCATGAACGCATGCTCCAGCTCGGAGACACAGCAATGCGAGCCAGCCCAATACGCCCGCTGACGCTGCTTGCCGCGATGTTGATCTGGGCGCTCGCGCCATTCCAGAGTGCCGCCGCGCAAGATTTTCCAGCGCGGCCGGTCCGTTTGGTCGTGCCTTACGCCGCCGGCGGCAGCGGCGACCTATTGGCCCGCTTGCTCGGCAACAAGCTTGCCACCATGTGGGGGCAGCAGGTCGTGGTCGATAACCGCGCAGGCGCGGGCGGCCTGATCGGAACCGAGTTTGCAGCGCGTTCGGAGCCGGACGGCTACACGCTTTACCTGGCAACCGACGGTCCGCTCACCGTCGCCGCGAGCCTTTACAAGCGCGTACCCTACGATTGGAAGCGCGATTTGGCGCCGGTGTCGATGCTGGCGATGGGCTACCAGGTTCTGATCGTCAAGCCCACACTGCCTGCGCGCAGCGTCCAAGAACTGATCGCCCTCGCGCGGCAGAAGCCGGGCGAGCTCAATTATGCCTCCATCGGGATCGGCAGCGCGCCTCATCTCGGTGCCGAGTTATTCAAGTCAGTTGCCAACGTCGACATAACCCACGTTCCATATCGCGGTTCTTCGGCACAGGCGATTAGCGCGCTGCTCGCCGGCGACGTTGCGATGTTTTTGGTCGGAACCTCGACCGCGCTCCCGCACATCCAGAGCGGCGCACTGCGCGGGCTTGCCGTCACCGCAAGCAAACGCGTGGACGGACTGCCGGACGTTCCAACTTTTGCGGAAGCCGGATTGCCCGGTGTGGACGTCAGCCTCTGGTTCGCCGTGCTTGTCCCGAGCGGCACGCCGGCACCCCTCGTCAGAAAGCTCAATGCCGACATCGTCCAGGTCGTCGCCGATCCGGAATTCAAGCAGTCGCTGGCCGGGCGCGGTTTCGACGCCATATCGAGCAGCCCGGAGCAACTGGCACAATTCTTGGACAAGGACTATGTCAAGTTCCGCGATTTGATTCAGAAGCTCGGCCTACAGGTCGAATGACGAGGACCACCCTCAATCGGATCGCATGCGAAATGAACGAATTGTGGGACGAAATTCGGAGCCAGACGACGGCAAGAAAGACCACGCCGTGGGCTTTACGATGACCAGAATTCCAGACTTTTCTACGCTTGAATTCGCGGAAGGTGCGGCCACACCCGGTGCCAGCCCTGCGGCCGCCCCCTGGCTCACCCCCGAAGGGATCGCGGTGAAGCCGGTGTTCGGCCCCGACGACGTCAAGGACCTCGACTTCCTCGACACCTATCCCGGCATCGCGCCTTACCTCCGGGGCCCCTACCCCGCCATGTATGTCACGCAGCCCTGGACCATCCGGCAATATGCCGGCTTCTCCACCGCCGAGGATTCCAACGCCTTTTACCGCAGGAATCTGGCCGCCGGGCAGAAAGGCCTTTCCGTCGCCTTCGATCTCGCGACCCACCGCGGCTACGACAGCGACCATCCGCGCGTGCCGGGCGACGTCGGCATGGCTGGCGTCGCGATCGATTCCATCTACGACATGCGCACGTTGTTCGCCGGCATCCCGCTCGACCAGATGTCGGTCTCGATGACCATGAACGGGGCCGTGCTGCCGGTGCTCGCGCTCTATATCGTGGCCGCCGAGGAACAGGGCGTTAAGCCGGAAAAACTCTCGGGCACGATCCAGAACGACATTCTCAAAGAGTTCATGGTGCGCAACACCTACATCTATCCGCCCGCGCCCTCGCTCCGCATCATCTCCGATATCTTCGCCTTCACCGCGGCACATATGCCGAAATTCAACTCGATCTCGATCTCCGGCTACCACATGCAGGAGGCGGGCGCGACGCAGGACCTCGAGCTCGCCTATACGCTTGCCGACGGCGTCGAATACGTGCGCGCGGGATTGAAAGCCGGGCTCGCCATCGACCAATTCGCGCCGCGCGTCTCGTTCTTCTGGGCGATCGGCATGAACTTCTTCATGGAGGTGGCGAAGCTGCGCGCGGCACGCCTGCTGTGGGCGAAGCTGATGAAACCGTTCGATCCAAAGGACGCGCGTTCGCTCTCGTTGCGCACCCACTGCCAGACCTCGGGCTGGTCGCTTGCCGCGCAGGACGTGTTCAACAACGTCGCACGGACGATGATCGAGGCCCTCGCCGCGACCCAAGGGCACACCCAGTCGCTCCACACCAACGCGCTCGACGAAGCGCTCGCACTGCCGACCGACTTCTCCGCGCGCATTGCCCGCAACACCCAGATCCTGCTGCAGCAGGAGAGTGGCACGACGCGCGTGGTGGATCCATGGGGCGGCTCGTTCTATGTCGAGCGTCTGACCTATGAGCTCGCCAAGTCCGCCTGGACTCACATCCAGGAGGTCGAAGAGATCGGCGGCATGGCCAAGGCGATCGAAGCGGGTCTGCCCAAGCTTCGCATCGAGGAAGCCTCGGCAAAGACCCAGGCGCGCATCGATGCCGGCCAGCAGGCCGTCATCGGCGTCAACAAGTATCGCCTCGAACAGGAGACTGCGGTCAAACTGCTCAAGGTGGATAACGCCGCAGTGCGGCAATTGCAGATCGACAAGCTCGCGCGCCTCAGGCGTGAACGGGACCCCAAAGCGGTCGCGGACGCCCTGGCCGCGCTTACCCGCAACGCTGCCGGCGGCAACGGCAACCTGCTCGCGCTCGCAATCGACGCCGCGCGCGCCAAGGCCACGGTGGGCGAAATCTCAGCGGCACTGGAGCAGGTCTTCGGGCGCCATCGCGCCGAGATCAAGGCGATTACCGGCGTCTACAAGCGGGAGGTCGGCGCCATGTCGGAAGCCGTCGCGCGGGTGCAGAGGCTCGTCACCGAGTTCGAAGCGAATGAAGGACGTCGGCCGCGCATCCTGGTGGCCAAGATCGGTCAGGACGGCCATGACCGCGGGCAAAAGGTGATCGCGACCGCGTTCGCCGATCTCGGCTTCGACGTGGACATCGGCCCCCTGTTCGCGACGCCCGAGGAGGCGGCGCGGCAGGCGGTCGAGAACGACGTCCACGTGCTGGGCGTCTCCTCGCTCGCGGCGGCGCATCTCACCTTGGTGCCGGAGCTCAAAGCCGCACTCGTGAAGGAGGGCCGCGACGACATCATGATCGTGGTCGGCGGCGTGGTGCCGCCACAGGACTACGAAGAGCTCACTCGCGCCGGTGCCGCGGCGATCTTTCCGCCGGGCACCGTGATCGCCGAGGCGGCGGGGGCGCTGCTCGATAAGCTCAACCAGCGGCTGGGGCACGGGAGAGAAGCGGCGGAGTGATCGGTCGACCTCGTCCGGACGGTTCGCCAAGGTTCGGCGCCGCCGCGTCATCAACGTCTCACGACGACTTACCCCCTCGACAGGCCCGATCTTTTCCTCGCCGGTATCGTCCATGCGTTGGATAGCTGCACGTGAACGCCCGACCGTGGAAGCACTCAGCGGTGCAGGCAAATGCGATTTCATGGCCGCCACGATCGATTTACCCGCTAAAGGTTCGCGCGCGCGTATTCATTCACGTCACATCCGAAAGAAGACATTTCTCCACATGGCACAATGTCCCACAAGATTTTGTTCGCTGCTGTTCCTCACAGCGACCTGCCTTCTCCTCGCGGGCTGCTTTCAATCCGAGCAGGCGAAGTTTCCGCTCGCGAGCGCAGCTGCGCCGCTCGAGGAGGGCGGGCGCTACGTAGTCTATGAGCGCGGCCCGGACAATACCTATCAGCGGCAGGAGGTACTTGAGATCAAGCACCGCAGCGACCGCGCCTATGATTTTGTCAACGAGAAGGGCGAGACGCTGACCATTTCCTTCCATGCCCTGGGCGGCGACCTTTTTGTCGGGCAAGCAAAGGGAGAAAACGATCAGCCGGGTTACGGTTATACGGTGGTTCGGATCGCCGGGAATGAGGTGGTCCTTTACGTCCCGCAATGCGACGATCAGGACAAGACGGTGCTCGCGGCATCCAGCGTCGAGGTGAGCGGGCAACTCGAATGCATCATCGACCGCGTTGCCGACGCGCCGGCATTGTTCAAGCGGCTCGATCCGGGCGAGCCGGTCTCCAAGCTGGTGCGCGAGTAGTTGCGAGGGATGCGCGGCGGGCGACCGCTCCCTGACTACTGCGCCCTGCTCTCGAGCACGTCTCGCGGCGCATCTTGCCGGTCCAAGATGGTCCGGACGTGCCGCACGACGTGGTCGGCGACGATGGCATGCGCCTCGGCGGTCGGGTGAATCGCCCCGCTGTAAAGTCCCGCATAGGCCGGCTGCAGAATATCGAGAAGCGGCGTGCCCTCCCGATGGGTGTTGGCCGCGAGAAAAGCGTCGTTCGGCGTGCGGAACAGGCGCCAGCGATGCGCATAGGGCAACGTCGCCGCCGGCGAATAAGGTTCAAATGCATCGCCGTTCGCCGGCTTGCGCGGCATGCGCATCGCGATGCTGTCCACGAGCGCGCGCTGAGGATCGCGAGCGCACAAGCCGCGCTTGGCGAATTCGGGAATGTGGTCGGTCACCAGCGTGAAGCCGGTCCCGGCGCCGGTCGCGAGATCGGCGGGACAACCCGCGCGGTTCTTGCCGGCAATGCATTCGAGCCGCCGCAGAAGATCCCGCAGGAAATCCGCCGTCTCCTGCAGGCGCTGGCGGCTGACCTTCAGGCCGGGATGCACGTCCATGCCCAAGTCGGCTGCCCGCCGCACAGCGCGCCGGTCTCGTCGAAGTGGATCGGCTCGTACGACGACTGCACGACCCGCACGGGCGCAACGCCGAAACCGTCGCGCAACGCCTCTTTGACCGCTTTCATGCGCTCGTCCAAGACGTCGAGATAGACCCGCGACACGTGCGGCCCAAACCGGCTCGAATATCCCGTCAGGCCGGCGACCGGAGCAAGATCGGCCATGTTCTCGGTCAAAGAATAGGCCGCAAGCGCGCTGAAACCCACGTCATTGCCGCCGATCGACATCAGCACCACGTCGATCGATCGCTTGCGTGATTGTGGCGGGCACCAGGCTTTGGTGATGTTCTGCAGCGAGACCTGCGTGCTGCCATGCGCATAGGCGGGCAGCGTGTATGTCGCGCTCTGCGAGCGGGCGCCGCGGCAGAGGAGGTCGCTGAGCTGGTCGAGCTGCGCGCGAACCTTGCCGCCGGGGACCTCGCTCGCGCCCTCGCGCGGGTCCATGTCGAGAAACAGCCCCTGGGTCACCTCCGCGCCCGAGCAGCTGAAGCTTGCCAGCGTCACCGCGCGATGGCGGTTCTCGAGCGCAAGCTCGATCGCCACGCGAAACGGGTAGCCATATTGCGACCGATGGCAGTCGCGGCTTAGCCAGCGCGCCGATGCCTTTTCGAATGCTGCGACGAACTCGGGCGAAGAGAGCTTGTGGAAGCGCTCGGCCAGTTCGTCGTCCATGAGCCGCCGCGGCAGCACCTTCGGATTGGTCTGATCGTCACCGAAGGCAAGGCCGTAGCCCGGCGCCGCGTCTTTGGCAGGCGTCCTCGACGCTAATTCCTCACGCACCAAGGCTGGATCGTACACCATCTCGCGCTGGCCGCTGAATTGCACCGGCCGGTCCGGGTTGCTTTCACCCGAGGCAAATGAATCCCCGAGCGCCACGATGAAGAGATCCTCGACCACCACCTCTTGCTCGCTAAGCTCGCGACCATCGGGCAGCTTGACCGTGACGGAGACGCCGGACTTGCTGCGATCGACCGCATGAGGCACGCGCGCAATGGTGAGCTTGTCCGTGCAAGCGGTGCCCTTGGTTTCAATCTTGCCGCCGGCCCTGCGCGGCTGCCACGCCCAGATGCAGTCTCCGCTTATCCTCGCGAGCTGCTCGGGTGCGATCCGGATGGCGACCGTGTGCGCCTCAGGCAGGACGTAGTCTTCTTTCGCTGTGCCCCAGGAATATTTGCGCTCGCAGACCACCGCGTAGCGACGGGGTCGCCCGTTGCTCTCGTAGCAGGTCTCGCCCAAGGTCTGTGCGGCCCAACCGAGGCGGCTTTGCTGATATCGCTTGCCGGCGGTCGCCGCGCAACGGTCGGGCGTCGAGGCATCCTTGCAGTCGGGATCATTGAGCGCGCGTTCGGTCCGCCAGACGATATCTGCCGGCAACGGCCCCGATGGATCGCCGCGCGCCGCGTTGAACGCGGTCTCGTGCAATGCGAAAGATCGGCTGGCCTTGAAGAACCGAAATGGGCTTTCGACTTCCCAGATCAGATCGCCCGCTTAGCTCGAAGGGGCGACCATGCAGGCGAACAGAGATACGGCCCAAGCGGTCGCGCGCGCTTGTCGACGCATACACCCCTCCCAGACCCCATCCACGGCTATACTAGCTGGCCGCCCCGCCCGCGAGCGAGCAAAGTTCATCGCTCCTGAACCAATGAGGAATGACCGACTTGGCACCCAGCTATCGCATTGAAGCGCCTGGGGAATGCGGCTTGCACCCCCGGCTGCCCGGGCATCCCCGCGGCACGGCCCGCGTGCGGGTCTAGGGCGAATTTATGTCCTCGCGCAACCAACCCCCGGTCCCCGACATTGCGAGTCTGGCGCGCGGCATCCGCGCAGGCGAGCGTGGCGTGATCGCGCGCGCCATCACGTTGGCGGAAAGCCGGCGGGCGGATCATCAGAAGGCGGCGCGCGGGCTGGTCCAGGAGCTTCTGCCAGCGACCGGCAAAGCGGTTCGCGTCGGCATCACCGGGGCGCCCGGCGTCGGGAAGTCGACCACCATCGACGCGCTGGGCACGTTTCTGACCGCACACGGAGACAAGGTGGCTGTTCTTGCCGTCGATCCGTCCTCGGCACGCAGCGGGGGCTCGATCCTTGCCGACAAGACGCGCATGGCGCGGCTGGGCAGCGATGCCAATGCCTTCGTGCGCCCCTCCCCCTCCTCCGGGACGCTGGGCGGTGTTGCAGCCAAGACGCGGGAATCGATGTTGATCTGCGAGGCTGCGGGCTACGACGTGGTGCTCGTCGAGACCATCGGCACGGGCCAGTCGGAGACGATGGTCGCCGACATGACCGATTTTTTTCTTGTGTTGATGTTGCCTGGCGCCGGCGACGAGCTGCAGGGTCTCAAAAAGGGCGTGGTCGAGATCGCTGACATGATCGCCATCAACAAGGCCGACGGCGACAACATCAGGCGCGCCAAGGCCGCCGCTGCTGACTATCGCGCCGCGTTGCATATCCTCAACCCGCGCTCGCCGCATTGGTCCCCGCCGGTCGTGACCTATTCCGCGCTGAGCGGAGATGGCGTCGCCGACCTGTGGACCGCCGTGCTTGACCACCGTGCGCGCATGACCAAGGCTGGAGAGTTCGCCGCGCGTCGTCGCGAGCAGCAGGTCAAATGGATGTGGGCGATGCTTGAAGATCGCGTTTTCACGCGCCTGCGATCCGATCCGTCGCTCAAAGCAAAGCTTCCCCGCCTCGAAGCTGCCGTCGCCGATGGGCGCATGTCGCCGGCGGTGGCGGTCGACGAGATCGCGGCCGCGTTGGGCATCTAGCGCGCGACTGGATTATTACGCATCCCGCTCGCCGCTAGCCGTGAGGATCGGATCGGAGGGTCCGGGTCTGCACGTTGCCTAAGTGTTATCGAGTGTTTCGCGGTTGCCTTTGCCGCCCCCTACCCGGATGATTTGGGAGCAATGACTGCCACGATCCTCATCACCGGCTTCGGCCCGTTCCCCGGCGCACCTTACAATCCCACCGGGCCGCTGGTCATCGAGTTGGCGCGGCGGCGCCATCCAGCCTTCGCCAATGTGCGTCGGATCGCGCACATTTTCCCCGTGAGCTACGAGGCAGTGGATCGGGAACTGCCGGCGCTGCTCAAACACGAAAGACCCGACGCGTTGATCATGTTCGGGCTCGCGACGCGCGCCAAGCAGCTGCGGGTCGAAATGCGCGCACGTAATGCGGTCACACGCATGGTTCCCGACGTGAGCGGGCGAATCCCGCTCGCTGCCACCATTCTTCCGGGGGCGCCCACGACCGTTTCTTTGCGCACTCCCGCGCAGCGACTCTTATCTGCGGCACGTGCGACCGGTGTGCCGATCGCCCTATCCCGCGACGCCGGCCGCTATCTCTGCAACTATTTGTGCTGGCGGGCCGCCGAGGCTGCTGGCACCGGCGCGCCTCGTCTCGTCGCATTTGTCCATGTGCCGGCAGTGCGCCGCGCGCAGAGCCCGTCGCGGCGGAATTCATTGACGCTCGATGACCTCACGGAGGCGGGCGAGGCGATCGTGCGTGCGGCCATCCTGGCGGCACGCTGATCCGGAACCGGGAGGGAATTCCGCCCAGTTCGCGCTCAGGCGAGGTCAGCGTCGCACCCC
>Ga0208989_10000452_pt1 | contig 11793 bp, 12 predicted proteins | sample MedBloCAOM3_M1_FD_187852 | JGI IMG/M metagenome (GOLD analysis project Ga0208989, IMG submission 187852) | Forest soil microbial communities from El Dorado National Forest, California, USA - Mediterranean Blodgett CA OM3_M1 (SPAdes) (version 2) | ecosystem: Environmental > Terrestrial > Soil >...
TCGAGCCGTGCATTGCGGCTCGACCCACACTCTCTGCCCATCAGCTTCAATGCGCACGACCCCCGCGCAGACGGCGGCGTGCGGAGAATAGAACTTCATCGCGAACGCGTCGTCGTGCGTCGTGCCCTCCACGGCATGCGGATGGCGGTCAATGTTCGCATGCGCGATTTCCTTGGCGTGGCACTGCGCGGGATCGACGACGCCCAGATGCTCGTGCTGGTTCATCGCGATCCGTCACTGACGATTCCGCTGTGCGTCAGTTCCGACCGCGAAGAGATCGCGTCCGCTTGGCAGATGTGGAGCGACATCTTCGCGCTTCCGCAATTGCCGGAAGACCAGGCTCGTGAACCCGCCATGCGGCGCCGGCGCCACAACGCGATCCGGGCGCGGCGGCCGAAATTCCTGGTGCGGCGGCGCCGCGGCAGTTTGCTCAACCCCGCGAATAGTCATCAGGGCGAGCGCGAGATCAGCGCACGGGATTAGCGGTTTGTCTTTGCCTCAAATAGCGACGTCATCCGGCTCCTTAACTAACCCGCATCACCGCATCGACCAGCAACCCCGCGAACAGCAGCAGGCCCGCGTCGCGATTGGACCTGAAAATGCGCAGGCATAGCGCGGGATCGTTGATCTGCAGACGTTTGATTTGCCAGACGAGATGGGCGGCAAACGCGGCAAGCCCGATCCATGCCGGGAAGCCGGCACCGGCCAGCGCAAGCGCCACGCCGATCAACACCACCGCCGATGCGTAAAACACCATCAACGCCGGGCGCGTGCGCGCGCCGAACAACAACGCGGTCGATTTTACCCCGATCAGCGCGTCGTCTTCGGCATCCTGATGCGCATAGATGGTGTCGTAGCCGATCACCCAGGCGATCGAGCCCGCATAGAGCGCCAATGCCGTCGCATCGATCCGCTGCTGCGTCACCGCAAATCCCATCAGTGCGCCCCACGAGAACGCCAGCCCGAGCACGATCTGCGGCCACCAGGTGATCCGCTTCATGAACGGATAGACCGCGACGATGACGAGCGAGGCGATGCCGGTCATCACCGCGAAGCGGTTGAATTGCAGCAGCACCGCCAATCCGATCAAGGCCTGAACGACCAGAAAGGCCGCCGCCTGCGGCACGCTCACCTGTCCCGCCGGTATCGGCCGCGAGCGCGTTCGTTCGACCAATGCATCGAGATCGCGATCGGTGATGTCGTTCCAGGTACAGCCGGCGCCGCGCATGGCAAATGCGCCGATGAAAAACAGCGCGATGATGCGGGGCAATTGCCCAATGTCGCCAGCGGCGAGCGCCGCCGACCACCAGCACGGCATCAGCAGCAGCCAGGATCCGATCGGCCGGTCGAGGCGGGAAAGCCGCAAATACGGCCGCGACCACGGCGGCGCGTGAGTGTCGACCCAGTTGCCGGTCGCGTCAGCAACGCGGGCGGCAGTGCTGCTCATTCGATCGCAGTCATCGCGCGAGAACGTTGCCGTTCAGGGTATCGAACGTGCTGCCGCCCTTCTTCGCAGCGAGGTTGGCTTCCGGCAGTGCCGCCGAAGAACCCAGGGCCTCACTCAGGCTGGGGGCGGCCGGTGCTCTTTGCTGCCCTTGCTGTGCCACCGTGCAGACTTTCTTCTGCATCACCTCGGTGTTCTTGTGACCGTTTCTCAACTGGTCCGCGATCTGCGCCGGGATCCCGCACTTCGACGCATTGGTCTCGACATATTTGATCATCTTGATTTCGGACTGGCCGAAACTTCCGATCAGCTTGCAGGCTTCTTCCGGGGACGCATGCCGGTCGCTGGCGGCCTTGATCAGTTTGCCGCGCTTCTCCGCCTCTTCGCGCAAGGGTACGAACGCCCTCATGCAGTCATCCCCGGCGCCTCCTTGCGGCGCAGCCGGTCCGCGTTCGAACGCGGTGCCGGTGACAGGTGCAGCACCGGTTACCGGAAACGAACTGGGTGGTGCGCCGACGGACGCGGATGGAGCTGCGCCGTTCACCGGCGGAAATGCCGGGTCGTTGACCGGGGCAGGTCGACCCGGCAGCGGCGCCGGAAATGCGCTTTGCGCAGAGCCCTGACCTGCGTGGGCGATAGCGACGGCCACGGTCAGTAGTATCAACAGGCGACGGATGATCAAGATTGTACCTCCGGCAAGGTCCAACGGTCCCCTGACCTCTTCCCGATAAGAGCGATTCCGATGACGCTATGTACGATTCGTGCAGCTACTTAACAACCCGGGGAATTTGGCAACAGCGCGGCGTAGGGCCGCGCCAGTGTCGATAATTGGGCAAATTCGAGCCCTTTGGGCTAAAAGGCGGCCCGGATTGGAACCGCGATCATGCCTCAACTCGATTTTCATAGCCCCCGGCTGTTTGTCGACGCCGACCTGGCAGCGGGGGAAACGGTCGCATTGGAGCGCAGCCAGAGCAATTATCTCGGCAATGTGCTGCGTCTTTCCGCAGGCGGAACAATTCTGGTGTTCAACGGACGCGATGGCGAATGGCGGGCTGCCATTGCGGGGCGCAAACGGCCGGACGGTCTGAATATCGTCGCCCAGACCCGGCCGCAGGATCGCCTGCCCGATCTCGCTTACGTCTTTGCGCCGCTGAAGCACGCCCGGCTCGACTACATGGTGCAGAAGGCGGTCGAGATGGGGGCGTCATCGCTGCAGCCGGTCTTGACCCGCTTCACCCAGGTCTCAAGGGTTAACGGCGAACGGATGCGCGCCAATGTCATCGAGGCTGCCGAGCAGTGCGGCATCCTGAGCCTTGCCGATGTCGCCGAGCCGGTCGCGCTCGATCGCTACCTGGCCGGGCGCGAAGGGCAGCGTCTGCTTGTTTTCTGTGACGAGGCCGCGGCTGCCGCAAACCCGTTGCTGGCGCTGCAAGGCACGCCTGCGGCGTCGAAAGGGGTCGATATCCTGATCGGTCCCGAAGGTGGATTTGCCGGGGAAGAGCGCGCCATCCTGCTGCGGCAGCCGCAAACCTTGAGGCTTTCCTTGGGACCGAGGATCCTGCGCGCCGACACCGCGGGCGTGGCCGCACTGGCCCTGGTGCAGGCGGTGCTCGGCGACTGGACCAGTACCGGCATACGTGAATAGGTTGTGGTCTCAACGCTTGGCCGTTCATTAAGGCACTTTGGATTAAGGCACTTGGCCGATCCTGGTCGAAACCCCGCCCGGGCCATGCTAAGGGGCTGCACCGGCTGGCTTTGCAACCTGTTTTTCGAATATCTGGACCTCGAGATGACCCTGACCGCCGCCCCTCGCGCGACCGGATCCGCCGCATGGGCGGACGCTCTGCTGCTGTCGTTCGCCCAGGCCGGCTACGTCCAGGCCGAGCCGGCGATCCTGCAGCCCGCCGAGGCGTTCCTCGACCTCTCCGGCGAGGACATCCGGAAAAGCCTCTATCTGACCACCGATGCCAGCGGTGAGGAGCTGTGCCTTCGCCCCGACCTCACCATTCCGGTCGCGCGGGATTATCTCGCCTCCCCCCGCGCTGGCCAGCCGGCGGGGTTTTGCTATCTCGGCCCGGTATTTCGGTACCGTGGCGGCCGACCGAGTGAATTCTTGCAGGCCGGCATCGAATCCTTCGGCCGGCAGGATCGCGCCGCAGCCGACGCCGAAATGCTCGCGCTGGCCCTCCAGGCAACGAGCGCGTTTGGGCTGACCGAGGTCGAAATTCGCACCGGCGACGTGGCGCTGTTCGTTGCGCTGATCGATGCCCTCGACCTCTACCCGGTGTGGCGGCGGCGGCTGATCAAGGATTTCAACCGCAAGATCAGTCTGGAGCAGGATCTTGAACGGCTCACGCTCGCGACCCGATCGAGCCGCAACGAATATGAGGGTGTGCTCGCAGCCCTTGCAGGTTCCGACCGCAAGGCGGCGCTGGCGCTGGTGACCGATCTGATGTCGATCGCCGGCACCACCAATGTCGGCGGCCGTTCGGTCTCGGAAATCGCCGATCGCTTCCTCGAGCAGTCGACCTTGAAGGGCGGCGCCTTGCCGCGCGATGCGCTCGATGTGATCAAGCGATTCCTGGCAATCGCCGGCGACCCCAGCGACGCAGTCGCGCGATTGCGCGCACTGGCCGACGACACCAAACTCAACATCACCGCCGCGATCGACCAGTTCGAAAGCCGCGTCGGCTTCATGGCCGCGCGTGGCATCGACACCGGCATGACACGGTTTTCCACCTCGTTCGGGCGCGGCGTCGATTATTATACCGGCTTCGAATTCGAGCTGCACGCCAAGGGACAGTCCAAGGGCAATGGCGTCGAGCCGCTGGTGGCGGGCGGCCGCTATGACGGACTGATGACCCAGCTTGGGGCCGGCACGCCGATCCCGGCGGTCGGGTTCTCGGTCTGGATCGAAGCCCTGACGGAACTGGGCCGCAAGCCCGCCGCAACCAGCTCAAGCCGGAGCGCGCCATGACGACGCCATTCGTTCTCGCGGTTCCGTCGAAGGGTCGGCTGCAGGAAAACGCCGAAGCGTTCTTCACGCGTGCCGGACTTGCGCTGGCAAAACCGCGCGGCGCCCGCGATTATCGCGGCACCATCAGCGGCTACGATAATGTCGAGATCGCCTACCTTTCGGCAAGCGAGATTGCCTCGCAGCTTGCGCGCGGCGCGGTGCATCTCGGCGTCACCGGCGAAGATCTGGTGCGCGAAAGCATTGTCGATGCCGACAAGCGCGTCTTGCTGATCGATAAGCTCGGCTTTGGCAGCGCCAATGTCGTGGTTGCGGTACCGCAGGCCTGGATCGACGTCCGCACCATGGCCGATCTTGACGACGTCACCACCGGTTTCCGTGCCCAGCATAACCGGCGGATGCGGGTTGCGACCAAATACATCAATCTCACCCGGACATTTTTTGCGTCTCATGGCGTCGTCGACTACCGGATCGTCGAGAGCGCCGGCGCGACTGAAGGCGCACCGGCGGTGGGAACGGCCGAAATGATCGTCGACATCACGACAACAGGCGCGACGCTTGCCGCCAACGGTCTCAAGGTGCTTGACGACGGCGTGATCCTCCGCAGCCAGGCCAACCTTGTGGCATCCAAGGATGCCGACTGGTCGAACGAGGCCCGCGAGACCGCGCGCGTGATCCTGGATCATATTGCGGCCCGCGCCCGCGCCAGCAAGTACCGCGAAGTCCGCACCCGATTTTCCGGGTGCGACGCAGCATTGCTTGCCGAGGCGCATAATCGCTTCGGCGTGCTCTCGCCGTTTGGCGGCCCGACATCCTCGGGAATGGTAACGCTGCACTGTCCGCCGGCGCAGCTTTACGCGCTCGGCAGCTTTCTTCGCGCGCGCGGCGCAGAGACAGTGTCGGTGGCGTCGCTCGACTACGTGCTCGACCGCGACAACCCGCTGTTTGCCAAGCTTGAGGCATTCCTGCGGCAGTGAGACGGAGGGTGTTTTCGTTCATCGTTGCGACAGCTGGCAACGAGTAACATATGCGGTCATATGGGCGGCTTGGAACCTGATCGATGATGCTGGGTACGGATGTTTCTGGCTTATCAACCACTGCGGCCACGGCGGCGGCGCAGGGGCTGTCGATCGTCGTGCCCTTGTATAACGAGGCGGCGGGGCTGGCGTTTCTGCACGCGCGGCTTGGCGAAATGGCAAAAGCGCTCCGGCAGCGCTACGGCTTGGCGTGCGAGGTTGTCTATGTCGATGATGGCAGCGCCGACGCAACGCTCGTGATCGCGCGCGGGCTTGCCGCGGATGCGCTTGACGTCCAGGTGGTGTCGCTGTCGCGCAATTTCGGCAAGGAAGCCGCGTTGATGGCGGGACTGGACCATGCCCGGCGCGGCGCGATCCTGTTCATGGATGGCGATGGTCAGCATCCGCCTGACATCGTCGAGAAACTTGTCGGCCACTGGATCGATGGCGGCTATGATGTGGTCTATACCGCCAAGGCGCATCGCGACAACGAATCGTTGCTGCGGCGCGTGGCCGTGCATGGCTTCTACGCGCTGATCAATTGGGGCGCGCGGCAGAAAATCCCCGAAGATGCCGGCGACTTCCGCCTGCTGTCGCCGCGCGCCGCGGCGGCGTTGCGGCAGCTTCCCGAGCGCAATCGCTTCTTCAAGGGGCTGGCGAGCTGGATCGGTTTCCGCCAGATCCGTGTCGACTACGAACCCGCAGCCCGCGAGCACGGCGTCACCACGTTCAGCCCCGGCCGGCTGGTCGGACTTTCGATCGAAGGCCTCACCTCGTTCTCGGTCGCGCCGCTGCGTTTTGCCAGCCTGCTCGGCGTCCTGCTCGCTTCGGCGGCTTTCTTGTTCGGCCTTTCGATCCTCTGGGAAACCTGGATGAGCGGAAAATCGGTTCCCGGCTATCCCTCGCTGGTGGTCGGCCTGATGACGATCGGCGGCGTGCAGCTCATCATGATCGGCATTGTCGGAGAATATATCGGCAAGATTCTTTCGGAGTTGAAAGCCCGACCGATCTATTTCGTGGCTGAACATAGTGTCAAACGCATCGAGGCGGAAACAGGCGCGAGCGCCAGCGAAAGGACCGCCGCCGAATGAACGACGCCGCGCCGCTGCGTCGCATCTGGCTGTGCGCCGACGATTACGGTCTCAGTCCCGGCGTCAACCGCGCGATTCGCGACCTGATCGCGCGTGGCCGCCTCAATGCCACATCGGTGATGGTGGTCGGCGCGGCCATCGGTCGTGACGAAGTAAGCCTGCTTCAAGCCGCCGTCGCCAACAGTCCCCGTTGTGCGATCGGCCTGCACGTCACGTTGACGGCGCCGTTTCGTCCCCTGACGATGCATTTTCAGCCGCTCGATGGCGGCATGTTCTTGGCCTTTCCAAAACTGCTGCGCGCCGGCCTGCTGCGGCAGCTCGATCCCGAAATCGTCCATGCGGAACTGATGGTGCAGCTCGCGGCTTTCAGCGAACTATTTGGCCGCGCCCCGGATTTCGTCGACGGTCATCAGCATGCGCAGCTGTTTCCGGTGGTGCGCGACGCGTTCCTTTCGGCGGTGAAGGAAGCCGCGCCCGACGCCTGGGTTCGCCAGGGCGGACGGGATGCACCTTTGGTCCGGCGGCTCGGCACGCCCAAGGCGTTACTTCTCGACATCTTGAGCGCGCAATTTCGCCGCCGTGCCTTGCGCGCCAATATCGCATTCAATCCAGGATTCGCCGGCGCTTATGATTTTTCTCAGCGGCCCGATTTCGGCGTCTTGATGCGACAGTTTCTCGATGGGCTGCCGGAGGGTGGCCTCATCATGTGTCATCCGGGGTTCGTCGACGAAACCCTGGTCGGCCTCGACCCGCTGACGGTCCAACGCGAACACGAACACGCTTTCCTCGGCGGCACGCATTTCCCGGACCTGCTGGCTGCGAACAAAGTTACATTGAGTTGACGTCCATCAAGAAACCCGCCGGGCGTCTTGTCGCATACCTAAATTTAATTCGGGGCGCCACTACTGGCGACACAAAGCGCCCCTACATTTCCCTCGCGCTTCGAAGCGAGCGAGGGAGACAATCCATGACACCGCAAGAACGCCAATTGATTGATGATCTTTTCGACCGGCTTTCCAGGGTGGAGGGCGCCCCGCGCGATCCGGACGCCGTTGCAACTATTGCCCAAGGCTTGCGCAAAGCGCCCAACGCCGTTTACGCGCTGGTACAAACGGTCCTGCTCCAGGACGAAGCGCTGAAGCGCGCCAACAGCCGCATCCAGGAACTGGAGGCCGGCGGCGCGGACGAACCACAACAATCCGGCGGGTTCCTCGATTCGATGCGCGAGACGATATTCGGGCAGAATCCATCCCGCGGCTCGGTGCCGAACGTCCGGCCGCCCGAGATGGCGAGCCGCCCGACCTGGAACAGCGGCCAGGTGCTGCAGCAGGTGCAAGGTCCCGGACAATATAATCAAGGGCCCTACGGCCAGCCCCAAGGGCCCTATGGCGCGCCCCAAGCACCCGCGCCCCAAGCACCCATGGGCATGGGCGGAGGTATGGGCATGGGCGGAGGTGGCGGCTCGTTTCTCGGAACCGCGGCGGCTGCGGCGGCCGGGGTGGTCGGCGGATCGCTGCTGCTGGGCAGCATTCGCTCGATGATGGGAGGCGGCCATCAGAGCTTCGGCGATAGCAGCGCCTTTGGCGACAAGGCCACCAGCCAAAGTCCGTGGAGCGATCAATCCAACAGCGAATTGGCGCGCGACGCCGGCATCAACGACATCGGTTCATCCGGCGATCGCGCCAATGACAATTCGCGCGCAGGATTGTTCGATTCTGCCTCGAGCGATGACGACCATGACGACATGGACCTTGATTCGGACGACTCCGGCGGCGACGGGGGCAGCGACTACGCCTGATCAAGTTTTGCTTGCACAACGACAAAAAACGGCCGCCCGGATCGGGCGGCCGTTTTGGTTTTCAGGAAAAAATCAGATGACGACGACCCGCGCGCCGACATTGACCCGGCCATACAGGTCGATCACGTCCTCATTGCGCATCCGGATGCAGCCGGATGACACGTTGGTGCCGATGGTCCAGGGCTCGTTGGAACCATGGATGCGATAGAGCGACGATCCCAGATACATCGCGCGGGCGCCGAGCGGATTTTGCGGGCCGCCTTCCATGTGCCGCGGCAGATCGGGGCGCCGCGCCAGCATTTCCGGCGGCGGCGTCCACGCCGGCCATTCCTTCTTCGCCGATATCTGCTTGACGCCCGACCAGGTGAAGCCGGGGCGGCCGACGCCGATGCCGTAGCGCAGCGCCTTGCCGTCGCCCTGAACCAGCAACAGAAACTTGTTAGGCGTGTCGATCACGATCGTGCCGGCGCCTTCCCTGCCGCGATAATCAACCAGTTGCTTCTCGAATTTCGGATCGAACGCAGCCTGATCGGGCTCGCCCGCATCTTCCTGCCGGCGCAACCCTTGCTGCGGTTCGAATTGCGGCAACAGCGAACGCTGCGGTTGGTTGGATGGCTGTTGTTGATAGCCGGGCTGCTGCCGATAGCGCTCACCTTGTGACTGTCCGTCGCCGAACAGGAACTCGATGAAACCGCCGCCCATATTGGAGCGCCCTGCATAAGCCGTTGGCATCGCCAGCGGCCGCTGCGCGGGTTGCTCGGCGTAAATCACGGTAGGTTCCAGAAGTGATGCGGCTTCGATCGCTGCGGCTTGATGAAGTCCGGCACAAAAACAAGATGCTCCAGCGAGGAGCGCAAGATGCATTCTCTTGAACATCGACGTACTCTGTACTGTTTCGACATGGCGAGCGCCCGGTCGGCGCCCTTGCACGCCACCAGTTAGAATTAAAACCGCATCGGTTTGGTAAACAGAAACGGCCCTTGGATTCACCACGTCGCCAATTCCGCGCGGTTTCATCCGCCAGCGTTTATTTTCAGTGAACGGTGGGAGCATATGGTTAATCGTTGGTGTGCGAATACAAGCCGACTTGCGACAAGATTCTTCCGGCGTGAACCCCATGTTAAATCGGCTCCGTGTAAAACGTGAGGAGTGAAGGTTAGGAAAAATCTCATGCCGGTTCATCGCAGACGTTTTCGTATCGAACAAGCATTCGTCGGCGACATGCCGATACCGGCGACCGCTGACGGCGAAGTCGGTCCCATACACCACGAGATCATGGCCGAGCTTCGCGCGATCCGTGCCCAGATGGCCAGCCCCGGCAGGAGCGTGACAACGGAGACCATCGGCGCGACGGTCAACCGCGAGGTCGCCGAAGCGCTTGCGCTGCTGGAAACCTACCGGGCCCAGATCGAGCAGTGCGAGAAGCTCAAGATCGAACTCGACCTTATTCACGATGCCATCACCCGCACCAAGCGGGAAATCGCAACTCTTCACGGCAAGAGCTTCAACGGCGAGGAAATGGCCAAAGTCAACGGCGAGCTCGGTGCCGTGGTCGGCGGTACTGAAGAAGCCACGCAGCAAATTCTGGAAGCCGCGGAAGCGATCGATAATGCCGCGGCCGCGCTTTCCAAGGTGAACACGCCGGACCAGCAAAAGCTGCTCAGCGAGGAAATCCAGGAACGCGTCGTTTCCATCTTTGAGGCCTGCAATTTCCAGGATCTGACCGGTCAGCGCATTAGCAAGGTGATGACCACGATGAAATTCATCGAAAACCATATCGTGGTGATGATGGATATCTGGGGTGGCGTCGATGCGATCAAGGCACACGCGCCTGCCATTATCGACGAACGGGAAGGCGACGCCCGGCTGCTGAACGGTCCGAAGCTGGACGGCGACGCCGGTCATGCCTCGCAGAACGACATCGACGCATTGTTTGACTGAGCTAAACTAACGGATAACACCCGAAACGCCGGCAAGATGCCGGCGTTTCTTGTTTGCAAGCGATTATTTCAGATCGTCATTCCGGGGCGATGCGAAGCATCGAACCCGGAATGACGGAGCGGGCCCCGGATCAGGCGCGGGCCCCGCAGCGGACATAGACCATGTTGCCATACCGGGTGGCGGCATCCTTGTCGATGAAGCGGGTGACCAGAACGCGGCCGTCGAAGGAAACAATCTCGCGATCCTGCTCGCCGCCGGCCGGTCCAGCCGGACCGATATAGTTCTTGCCGCTCGAGGTGCCCTTGAGCCGCAGTTCCTGCGGCGTCGCCTGGTCAGCCAGATGCATGATCACGCCGCCCGAGGTGCCGGCGCCGATGACATAAGGCTGCTTGCACTGCGCCTTGGCCTGAACTTCGGTGCGCGCGCGGTCATTGGGATTCTGGAACGATGCGAGACCCCAGCGCCCGACAATCTCGTCTGCTCGGATCGACGCCGGCATCTCGGGCTCCACGCCAGGCTCCGGAGCCGCCGAAGAGGATGAAAATGACGGGAGGCTTATGCCACCACCGCACGCCCCCAGGAATAACGCTAGCGCGGAGGCGATCCCCAGATTGGCAACCGCACGCGCGTTACATGACCTGACCATAGGTTTCCCCTCAAGCAAATTCGTGGCCGCACCCGTCCCGCAGCCAAGCGTAAAACCTCAGTCGGAGCAATGATGTCCAGTCAATTACGCTGGCGCTCCGATATAGTTTCCGTGAAAGCATCCTATATTGGTCTCACCAGAGGCTTAACCCCCTTGCTTGACAGGATCGGCGTCAAGCCATATTCCCGGGCGCACAATTAGCACTCCGAGAGCGCGATTGCTAAGGATGCGAGCTGTTTTGCCCCTTGGCGGTGTCGAATACGCCCGTATTCCGATCCACTTTCGATCGCGGAACAGACCCTGAGAACCGAGCCTCCAAAGGAAACGTCATGGCTAAGTCCCAATTTCGTCCACTGCATGACCGTGTCGTGGTCAAACGTATTGACGCCGAGCAAAAGACCAAGGGCGGCATCATCATTCCGGATAGCGCCAAGGAAAAGCCCTCGCAGGGCGAGATCACGGCGATCGGTCCGGGCGGCCGAGACGAATCCGGCAAGCTGATCCCGATCGACCTCAAGGTCGGCGACCGTGTGCTGTTCGGCAAGTGGTCGGGCACCGAGATCAAGCTCGATGGTGAGGAACTTCTGATCATGAAGGAATCCGACATCATGGGCGTGCTGGCCTGAGATAACCAGAAGCCCCGCGGCGCTCCCTGTCGTCATGCCCGGACCTGATCCGGGCAGCCATCATTCTTCGAAAACGCGATGGATTGCCGGGTCAAGCCCGGCAATGACGGTCAAGAAACGCGGTGGGCGAATGTATCCCATCACTTAGGAGTCGAAACGATGGCTGCCAAGGACGTTAAATTTTCCGGAGACGCGCGTGAGCGCATGCTGCGCGGCGTCGACATTCTCGCCAATGCGGTGAAGGTGACGCTGGGTCC
>Ga0208989_10000453_pt1 | contig 11789 bp, 11 predicted proteins | sample MedBloCAOM3_M1_FD_187852 | JGI IMG/M metagenome (GOLD analysis project Ga0208989, IMG submission 187852) | Forest soil microbial communities from El Dorado National Forest, California, USA - Mediterranean Blodgett CA OM3_M1 (SPAdes) (version 2) | ecosystem: Environmental > Terrestrial > Soil >...
TGTTGCAAAAGTCGAAAATCGAACAACCCAAAAAATCTCGCGAAAGTTGATCTTTGGGCTTCTCTGCGGCTGCGTCGCTCTTTAGCGCCACTACGGAGATCCGTGATCGATTTTGGATGAAACGATATGGTCCCTCACGTCGCCGTGCGTAAAACGCATCAGCGGCTCTAAAAATTTTCGTTCGTCACCCCAAAAAGACTTTTGCAACAATATCGGCACTTTTCGGACCTGACGCTCCTGTTTCGGATGTCTGTTCGTCGAGGTAAAGCGAACATCACTATCCCGCTGGCAATCATCCGACGCCAACCTGTAACGCGACCATGGTAACGCTGGCTGCGACCGATGACGGCGCGTTGAGGGCGAACTGAAACCCGGCAATCGGTGCCAGCGACGGAGCCAACGGAAGCGACTAGGTTCGACGGCACGGCGTGGCAGCGCGCGTGTTCGGCGTGCGCGGCAATGAACTCATCACCACCATCTGGCGGGGAAGACCGAATAATTCGGTAGCCCTGCAAAGGCGGGTTGGTCGGCGTTGGGATAGCCACTGTGAGTCGCCGACAAATGTTTGTTGCGAGGGCATTTGCCTCGGCCGGTAGCAGCTTCTTTTCGTCGCGGAGAATCTGCGCGATCATCCGTTCTTCTTTGTCAGCGTCAATTCGAATCTGAGCCATTTGGAAGCGACCTCAATCATTCGGCTTTTCGTACAGGTCGATATCGCCGATTGCTTCATCGATGAGATCGCGCAACGCGGTCAGCGTATCGCGGGCGCGGAGTGCTGATCGACCGGCCATGTAAGGACCGGCTGGCGGCAAGTCTTCTGCTTGTGAAGCGGTGATGCTGCTTCCGGTTTGCAGGGTACTGATCTCGGCAATGCGGCCACCGTTGATACCGAAATATGCGGCGATGCCCAAGGATGCGTCTAGGGAGTCGTTCGCGCTACCCTACGAGGGGCTCGTACTTCTAATCTCATGGTCTAGGGTGAATTAGCCCGAAAGCAGGATGGAGCGCGTAGTGCGGCGCCACACATCATCAATTGGGCGGAAGCAATATCAGCGCGACGGGGTACAAGTCGCGTCTTATTGAGTAAGTCGCGCCAATTTCTCATTGACGACGACCTCTCGCCGCCTAGCATAAGTAGCTCTACCCTTGCCGCACGATCCCATTAGACCGACGCATCGAGGGCACTATGCCAAAGTCTAGCAGCCTCCGGCTAGGCCGCGCATGCCTCACGCATGGCTATTGGCAACGACTCCCAGGTACGAATGAGCTCGCCGATCGAGGTGGCCAGCATCTTCCGCATGACGTTGCCGCGATGGAGCTTCACCGTCACCTCGCTGATGCCGAGATCGAAGGCGATCTGCTTGTTGACGCGACCGCGCGCAACCTCGTGCAAGACTTGACGCTCACGCGGCGTCAACGTTTCCATCCGTTCGACATTGCGTTTGACAACCAGGGCATCAGCCCGTTGTGCAAGGTCTCTCTTGATGCCGGCGATGACGGCATCAAGTAGCGTCTGATCGCGTACGGGTTTGGTGAGAAAGTCGATGGCGCCGGCCTTCATTGCCTGCACGGTCATCGGGATGTCGCCATGGCCGCTCAAGAACACGATCGGCTTGCGGTTGCCGCTTGCGGCGAGATGGTGCTGCAGATCGAGGCCGCTCGATCCCGGCATCCGAACGTCGAGGATTAAGCAACCGGGCCTGTCCAGCACGTTTGCCTCGAGCAATTCTCGCGTCGATGCAAAGCAAACGCACTCCATGCCGGCCGACAGCATCAGTTCATGCAGGGCGTCACGAACGGCTGCATCGTCATCGACGATGACAACGAGGGGCTGTTCGGGCTTGTCCCTCGGCCGTGGTTGTCCTGAGGCGGACGTTCGCAACATTGCCGGATCATTGATCATTTTCACCCTCCACATCGGCATCGCACAGCGCGTGATCGGTGGCTGCGAGCAAGTCTTGTCCAATAAAAGGCTTCCTGAAGAGGCCGCTGATGTCCTTACCCATGGCTCTGTGCTGATCGCCGATCTCGTGGCGCCCGGTCAGGAGAAACACGGGCAGTTTCGGCCGTGCCCCCTTCACGATGTCGTGGAGTTCAAAGCCGTCCATGCCTGGCATGCCAATGTCGGTGATGAGGCAATCAATGCTCGACAGGTCGGTCGTCAGCAGCGACTTGCCGGATGAGAATGAGCGAACCACATAGCCGGCCGACTCGAATAGATCCTCCAAGGACTCCAGGACCCTCGAATCATCGTCGACAAGCGCTATTACTGGCTTCCGAGCCACCTTCATTCTTCTCCCGCCCGGCGAGAATGAGTTACCCGTATCTGAAGCTTCTCCGCGATCCGCACGAGGTCGGCCAGTGATGGCGCCGCCATTTTCTGCATCACGTTCCTGCGGTGGATCTGAAGCGTGACCTCACTGATCCCGAGTTCAGCAGCCGCTTGCTTGTTGAGGAGCCCGCTGATGACAAGCGGCAGCACCTCACGTTCGCGCGGCGTCAGCTCGAGGTAACGATGCTTGAGGGCGGCGAGCTCGGCCCGTTCCGCGCGCGCTTGCCTGTCTTGAGCCACTGCGGTGCCGATTGCTTGCATGAGGTCCGCGTCGTTGAACGGTTTGGTCAAGAAGTCTACGGCGCCGTGCTTGATGGCGCGGACGGAGGAGGGGATGTCGCCATGCCCCGTTATGAACACGATCGGCGGGTGATCTCCTTCCACGATTTGCTTTTGGAGGTCTAGCCCGTTGATATCAGGCAGTTCGACATCCAGAATAAGGCAAGCCGGTCGTTTCGGTTTATCCGCGTCGACGTACTCTCCGGCGGACCCAAATGCGACTGCCGGGATTCCGTGTGATGCCAACAGCTCGCTGAGCGCTTCGCGCATGCGCGCATCGTCGTCAACGATAAAGACGATATAGTCGTCGCTTTTCATGCCGCGTCTTTCGCTTCGATTGGCAACGTGAAGATGAAAGTTGCTCCAGGCTGATCGTTCTTCTCCGACCATAACCGCCCGCCGTGTGACTCGATGATCGAACGGCAGATCGCGAGCCCCATGCCCATCCCATGCTCCTTCGTCGTGAAAAATGGTTCGAATATCCTCTCAGGACGCTCGACACCCCGGCCGTGGTCGCTGATCTCGGTCTGGACCACCTCCGCTACCCGGCGCACATACACCCGCAGAACCCTGTCGCTCGCAACGGCGCCCATCGCCTCCATGCCGTTCCGAATGAGATTGATCAGAACCTGCTGAACCTGAACGCGATCGACCGCGACAGTCGGAAGGCCGCTTTCGACCTCGACATCCATGCGGACAGAGCGCCGCGCCGCCTCTTCGGCCATGAGGTCGCGCACCTCGGCAAAGACGCTGCCAAGCGCCGTGCTGCTTCTCGTTTCCAAGGACTGCCTGAACAAGGCGCGAATTCGGCTCACGACGTCGGCGGCACCGTTCGCATCACGAATGATGCGCTCCACTGTTCTGTGCGCTCGCTCGATATTTGGCGGCTCCGCCGTAAGCCAGCGCTTGCAGGCATGCGAGTTGGCAACAACAGCGGCCAGAGGCTGGTTCACCTCGTGTGCGATAGAAGCCGAGAGCTCCGCGAGGCTCGCCGCTTGGCTCGCACGCGCAAGTCTCTCTTGCGCCAGACGCAGCTCTTCCTGCGCCCGAACCTCGCCGTCGATGTCCAGGCAGATCACGTTCCATTGCACAATGGCGCCTTCGGCGTTTCGCATCGCCCCGGCGCGCGTCTCTACCCAGCGATATTCGCCATCGAAGCGCCGCAGACGGTGCCTCCGTGCATACGGCTCGCCGGTGGACAACGAATGGGCATATTTCTCCTTGACACCCGCCAGGTCGTCGGGATGAACACCAGCGTCGAGTGTGCCGTTCAGCCGGGAATTTCCCACTTCATCCAGTTCTTCAAGCTCGTACCCGAGGAATTCGCGGAGCTGTTGGCTGCGATATATCGGCTCGCCATCCGGCGTGGCGCAATCGATCATTGCCGGAAGCGTTTCAACGAGCTGGCGGAGTGAACGTTCACTCTCACTCAGCGCCTCCTGCGCCATCATCAGATCGTGAATATCGACGCTCACACCGTACCACTGGAGGACGTTGCCGGCCTCGTCGCGCAATGCTTCCGCGCGGGTCTCGGTCCAGCGATAGATGCCGCCGCGCCGAAGCTGACGATATCTCATGATATAAAGACTGCCCGTCTCGCATGACCGCACGAAAGCCTGTATGGCCTCGGGTCGGTCGTCCGGATGGACGACGCTCAGGGACGGCGACCCGTCAGGTGCGGTGATATCCTCAAGGGTGGCGCCGGTGAGGTCCGTGAATCGCTTGCTGACGTAGGTTGGCGTTCCGTCACTCGCCGTGCTCCAGATCAGAGCGGGCACCGCGTCGATCAGCTGCTGAAGTTGCCGCTCACTTCGCCGTAGCGCCTCTTCGGCGTGCATCTGGCCGTCGATGTCGAAACATACGCCATACCACTGCACGATATCGCCTTCGGCATTGCGCATCGGCTCAGCGCGTGCGTCGACCCAGCGATGCACGCCGTCGGAACGGCGAAGGCGAAGCTTCAACGAAAAGGGTTCGCCCGTCGCTATCCCGCGCTGAACCGTGTTGGTGACGGCAATCGCATCATCTGGATGCATGATGGTCTTGACCACCGCATCGAGGGCGCTCAAGCGCTCAACGGGCACCCCTGTGTATTCAACCAGCCGTTTATTGAAGTATGTGGGGTTGCCCTCCGGCGACAGGCACCAGATCAGCACAGGAACCGTGTCGATCAATTGCTGCAGCGAGCGTTCGCTTTCGCGCAGCGCAGCTTCGGCCCTCTTCTGTTCGTCAACATCGATCGTCGTGCCGTACCAGGCGATGATGCGGCCCTCGCGATCACGCGTCGGCTTTCCGGAATTCCGGAACCAGCGATACACGCCGTCCGAACGCCGCATGCGATGCTCACAGTCGTACGTGTCACCCGTTCGCAGGCTGTCAGTCCAGCCTGCAACAACATGGTCAAAGTCGTCCGGGTGCACGACGTTTCGCAAACCGAATTCGTCGTCCCCCGCCGGAATGAGGTCCTTTTTGGGAAGACCCGAGTAGATCTGAACATTGGGGCTCATATAGAGGAACTTGCCTTTCGGATCGGTGGACCATGCGTGCGCCGGCATGCTTTCGATGATGTGCAAAGCCCGTTCCGCGCGGCGATATTTCCTCGCTCGCTTGCGCTCCGCCCAAACACCGCTGACGAGACCAACGGCTGCAACCACCGCCGCAACCGCAGCGAAGCGGCCAATCGGCTCGTTCGTCAGCCGCGCCAGAATGAGCCCAACGCTGCAGCCCGCCAGCGCGAAGCCGAAGCGATCAAGGAAGGGCACTGCTATCATCATCGGCTGCTCCTGGCGTGATGGCCCGATGCTCGGCATCGGCCACCGTCAGCCTCGCATCGCGTCCCAAGTTAGGGATTCTTGCCTGGAGCCTATCATGGCGGGGCCTCGCGGCATCTCATGGAAATCCATGATAGGCGGCCGGAACCAGTCAAGGGAAGAGAGCTGCCCCGCTTGCTTGGTGAGATCGGCTCGACAAGGACCCAGGATCACCTGACGAACGGCAGGCACAAGCTATCCCGACGCACAGTATCGACGCCGCGAAAAATTCCGCAGTTTCCCCCGCATCACGCACGGCGCCAGGACGACCCAAAAGACCGCGAAGGCGCTCGCGACACCAAGGGAAAAGTCATGCGCAGCAAGACTGACAAAGTCGACGTCCTCGCCGGTGGCACGAGCGGCATTGGCGAGGCGACCGAGCAAGCACCCACGATCCTTTCTATCCTTGCCGCCAATCCTGACACGAACTCGACAACGCGAGCACAATTCCATGAGTAAGCCGATCTTGCGCAATTCTTCGCAGGAAGATTCGTCAGCCGCGCCCGAGGCGCGCCAGAGCAACTTGCCGATTGCCGATGGGCGTCCTGCCGATGTGGAGATGGCACGCGTGCTCGGGACCACACCATTTCACATGGCTTTGGATCCCTCCGGTGGCGGGATCGCCCACTGGAAACATGAACCATTGCACGACGTCGTCGAGCCCATGACCCATCACGTCGTCATGGCTTACAACGGCTCGATGCAGCGCATGGAGCGGCGGTCAGGAAGATCGGTTGCGATTGGAACGTTTCGTCCCGGGGTTGTGATAATCATTCCGGAAGGATCAAGCTCCCGATGGGATATTCCGAAACCTGTTGATGTCGTTCAGCTCTATCTTCCGCACACAATGCTCGAGCGCGTTGCGCGCGAAGCCGACACGGCCACACCGACCGATCTCCTGGAGCGAACGGCGCATCCCGACCCCATTACATCCCGATTGCTCTTGACCGCGGCCGATGCCATGGAGGGCAATGGGGCCCTGGATACGCTGTTCAGGTACCAGCTAACAGATCTCCTGGCCACGCGCCTGCTGGCTGCACACACCGGCTCGTCAACCACGTTCCAGCCGACCCTGGGCGGGCTGTCTCCCAATGTTCTGCGCCGCGCCATCGAACGCTTGCGCTCGGACAGCGATGCGGACGTCTCCCTCGCTGCGCTGGCTTCGGATGCTGGCCTGTCGCGCTTCCATTTCTGCCGCGCCTTCAAGGAAAGCACCGGGCTTTCGCCTCATGCCTGGCTGCGCCAGCACCGGCTCGAGCAGGCCATGAACATGCTGCGCGACACTGACGCATCTGTCGTGTCAGTCGCAGCGGCGCTCGGCTATGCCTCTCAAACAGCCTTCGCTGCTGCGTTCCGGCGGCTGACCGGGGAAACGCCGAGCGATTGGCGGCGACGCATTCGGTAACAGCAATTGCTCTGCAGTCGCAGCAATCGCTCTGGCGCAGCTGCAGATCCGGTTCGCTAGAACATCACGGAGCAAACGCCAACACCAAGGGAGACAAGCGAATGTTCTGGGGAAACTCAATCGGCCAGCTCGCGCGCGCATCGCGACGGAGGATTTACGCAACGGCGATCATGTACGCGATTTCAGCGACGTTCCGTTTCTATTCGGCGGCCGGCGAAGAAACGAAGATTCCGGCGTACTCCGCTGTAAGGAACGGTCCCATGACCTCGCTCACGAGCAGAGATGGCATGTGCACGACAGAGCCCGATGTCATCGATGCCGAGTCGTTTTCGTTCAGCACGGCCTAGCGTCTTAGCTTCGCAACATCGCGCCATCGTCGATCAGATTGCCGCCAACAAGGAGCGGGAGCGATGGCGCGCGGATTTTCAAAGTGCCTCAAACAACCGGAGTAGATCACATGCGACTTGTTATCATAGGAGCCGGCTTCGCCGGCATGTACGCCGCACTTTCCGCAGCCCGCCTGCGCGACATCCAGGGCATTTCGCCCGAGGAGCTCGAGATCGCACTGGTTGCGCCAGAGCCCACGCTGGTGGTCCGGCCGCGGCTCTATGAGCCGAAGCCCAAGACCCTGACGGCACCTCTCCAGGATGTCCTGAAAGCCATCGATGTTGTCTACGTGCAAGGCAGCGCCGAGACGATCGACACCAAATCTCGCGCGGTGGAAATCGTCGCTGCCAAGGGTACGCGAAAAGCCCTCTCCTACGATCGGCTGGTCGTGGCTACTGGCAGCCGGCTGTTCCGTCCGAATATTCCCGGCCTCGCCGAGCACGGGTTGAGTGTCGACAATCTCGACGACGCGATCGCCCTCGACCGGCATCTGCACAGTCTGGCGGACAGGCCGGCAAAGAACGGGCGCGACACGGTCGTCGTTGCCGGCGGCGGGTTCACCGGCATCGAAGCGGCGACGGAGATGCCCGCGCGGCTCCGTTCGATCCTCGGCAAGGATGCCAAGCCGCGCGTCATCATCGTGGATCGGAACAGTGCGATCGCTCCCGATATGGGCCCAGGTCCTCGCCCCGTCATTGAGGATGCACTGCGCAAGCTCGGTGTGGAGACCCGGCTCGGTGCCGGTGTCGCGGCGCTCGACAAATCCGGCATCACGCTTTCCGACGGCGAACGCATCGAAAGTGAGACCGTGATCTGGGCGGCCGGCATGCGCGCCGTCCCGTTGACCGCACAGATTCCCGCCGAGCGCGACAATTTCGGCCGGCTACTGGTGGATCGCGATCTGCGCGTGCCGGGTGTCGCCGGCGTCTTCGCCACCGGCGATGCTGCGCGGGCCGCATGCGACGACGAAGGCAACTACGCGCTGATGTCGTGCCAGCACGCCACGCGGATGGGCGCCTTCGCCGGCAACAACGCCGCCGCCGAGCTCTTGGGAGTCCCGACCAAGCCTTATCACCAGAAGGCATACGTCACCTGCCTCGACCTGGGAGAAGCCGGCGCGCTGTTCACGCGCGGCTGGGAGCGCAAGGTCGAGATGGTCGGCGACGTCGCCAAGAAGACCAAGCAGGAGATCAATACTGTCTGGATCTACCCGCCCCCCGCCGAGCGCGCCGCGGCGCTCGCGTCGGCCGATCCGGAGCGCGTGACCAACCTCTAGACGCCCCAAGCGATGGCGGCCGCGCTCCCCTGGCTGCGCGGCCTGCTCAACCAAGACCAGCCAGGACCAAGACCAACCAGGCGCCTTTACCATGAAACAGGAGACGAACATGAACCTGCACAACACCTCATACCCCGTTACATCGGGACCCGAAGAGCTCGTTCCGTCGCGCTACGCGCTGAAGGTCGGCGACATTGACGTGCTGGTGGTCAGCGATGGCGTGCTGCCGCTCCCAACCCAAATGTTGGGACACAACGCCGACCCGGCCGACCGCGCGGCCTGGCTGAAACACATGTTCCTGCCGCAGGACGCGTTCGACTGGGCGCTGAACGTGGTCGTGGTGCGTAGCGGCGGCAAGACCATCCTCATTGACGCTGGACTAGGGTCCGATCCGGACTTGAACTTGCCGCGGGCCGGCCAGTTGATCAAGCGACTGGAGGCCGCCGGCATCGATCTTGGGTCCGTGACCGACCTGGTGCTGACCCACATGCACATGGACCACCTTGGCGGGCTGCTCGTCGAGGGGGTGAAGGAGCGACTGCGTAAAGACCTGCGGATCCACGTGGCGGCCGCCGAGGTCAAGTTCTGGGAGTCGCCCGATTTCTCCCACACCTCCATGCCGCAGGGTTTCCCGGATGCGCTTCGGTCGGCCGCCAAGCGGTTCGTGAGCGAGTACGGGAGCAACCTGCGGACGTTCGATGAGGAGCACGAGATTGCGCCGGGCGTGGTCGCCCGTCGCACCGGCGGTCACACCCCCGGGCACAGCGTGGTCCGCGTGGCGTCCGGCGGCGACGGGCTGACGTTCGCCGGCGACGCAGTGTTTACTGTCGGGTTCGAGCAGCCCGACTGGCACAACGGTTTCGAACACGACCCCGAAGAGGCGGCGCGCGTTCGGGTCCGTCTTTTGCGGGAGCTGGCTAATAGCGGCGAGATGCTGGTGGCCACTCACCTGCCGTTCCCGTCCATCGGCCGGGTGGCGGCCGACGGCGACGCCTTCCGTTTCGTACCGGTCTTCTGGGACTACTGACCGCTCGTTGGGTTAAGGCCGAACCAGGGCGAGTATGAATTCGCGCCCTGGTTCAATACCTCGCAACCACTGAGCCGCTGAAACCGAAGCGGTCGTTTATGCCGGCTTTGGCCAACTTCGAACTTTACAGATGAGTCGAACGAACATGCAGAACGAAAAAGTCATGATCATAACGGGCGGCAGCTCTGGCATCGGTCGGGCGGCGGCGCTGCGTTTCGCCAACCAGGGCGACAAGGTGCTCATCACCGGCCGCCGCGGCGGCCCCGTCGAGCAAACGGTGGCGGAGCATAAGAATATCGCGGGCATCGTTGCGAATACCGCCTCTGCTGAAGACGCCAGGCGGACCATCGCCACGGCGGTCGACAATTGGGGCCGAGTGGATGCGCTCGTCAACAACGCTGGCGCGGACGCCATCCTTCCGTTATCGGATGCGACAGCCGATCGGATCACAGACATCTTTTCCGTCAATGTGCTCGGTCCGAGCCTGCTGGCCCGCGCCGCCCTTCCTCACCTGAAGGCGACGCAGGGCACCATCATCAACATCTCCTCGACCTTCGGTCACCGGCCGGCGGCGGGACTGTCCCATTACGCAGCCAGCAAGGCGGCTTTGGAGCACCTGACCCGCTGCTGGGCGCTGGAGCTTGCGCCACTCGGCGTACGGGTGAACGCCGTCGCGGCGGGGCCCACGGAATCAGGCGCTCTGACTGGCATGATGGGACTATCCCTGGAACAGGCTGCGGCGATCAAGGAACAGGAGCGCGCGCGCATACCGCTCGGGCGGCGCGGCGTTCCGGATGATGTAGCAGAATGGATCGTGCGGCTTGCCGGTCCCGCTTCGGAATGGATGACGGGCCAAGTGGTCGCTATCGATGGCGGCTTGGGACTGGCTTAGTTGCTGTTGACGTTACGGGTGACCGCATCGAAGCCAGGTGCCGAACGAGCTCTCACAAACGGAATCCTCGCGAACGCCACCTGACGCGAGGCAATGCGACCCGGCAGTTCCCCCGCTGCGCCTGGGTACGCAACGACGGCCGGCCACCCCCGAGGCCGGCCGCCCCCTTTTTGTCGGGCATGCTCTACCTGCGTTGAAGCGTTTCCAATGTGTGCTGAGGGTCAAAAGCGCCGTTTTGGGGTGATGCCGATGACTTCCGGTCTACCCCGATGAACGGACATCTTCAGAGCCGGTCGGCATGTCTCAAACGTGCCAGACGGGGACATCAAGGCGCACCCGTGACTTCCCAATCGCTCCTTTCTCTGCAAAATGGCATCGGTCAAGGATCGTCATTGGGGTGGGAAATCAAATGGCAGAACAGCAAATTCGCTTCGACGATGGAGCCAGCTACGAGCAGATGATGGGAATTTGGAGCCGGTCCGCTGGCGAGATATTCCTTGATTGGTTGGCGCCTCCCTTAGGTATGCGGTGGATCGACATCGGTTGCGGCAACGGGGCCTTCACTGAACTGTTGGTCGAGCGATGTAGCCCCGCGGAGGTCCAAGGGATCGATCCATCCGAAGAGCAGCTCGCGTTTGCACGCACCCGACCTGCGTCGCGCTTGGCAAAGTTTCACCAAGGCGATGCCATGGCCCTGCCTTTCGCCGACAGCAGCTTCGATGCGGCTGTGATGGCATTGGTCCTTGTGTTCGTTCCGGACCCCGCGAAGGGCGTCAGCGAAATGGTTCGAGTAGTTGTCCCCGGCGGGGCAGTTGTGACCTACATGTGGGACATGTTTGGTGGCAGATCTCCGCTCGATCCAATCCACTCCGAGATACAGGCAATGGGCATTGTACCAACGCGCCCACCACGAATGGATGCGTCTCGAATGGAAGCATTACGAGACTTGTGGATCGGCGCAGGCCTTGAGGACGTGCAAACGCGAGAAATTACGGTGCACCGGACTTTTGCAAATTTCGACGATTTCTGGATGACAAATCTCAAATCTCCTGCGCTTCGGCCCACAGTTGCAGCCATGAAATCCGGAGACGTTGAGACGCTTATCTCACGGGTACGTGCGCGCCTACCGGCGGATGCCGATGGTCGCATCACCTATGGTGCGCGCGCGCATGCGGTAAGGGGGCGCCGGCCCAAGTAGCTGATGTCAGCTTTGGGTCATTTTCGGACTTCGGCGCAAGCAACCGCGATGTCCGCTTTACCCCGGTGAGCCGACATCGTCAGCGTGGCTGGTCATGTCCGAAAAGTGCCATGAGCTGAAAGGCTCAAGCGGAGCAAATCTTGTCCGCTTCGCATTCGATAACGGACATCAATCAATCGCGCA
>Ga0208989_10000454_pt1 | contig 11786 bp, 12 predicted proteins | sample MedBloCAOM3_M1_FD_187852 | JGI IMG/M metagenome (GOLD analysis project Ga0208989, IMG submission 187852) | Forest soil microbial communities from El Dorado National Forest, California, USA - Mediterranean Blodgett CA OM3_M1 (SPAdes) (version 2) | ecosystem: Environmental > Terrestrial > Soil >...
AGCACGACGCTCTTCTTGCCGCGGCCCATGTTGCGGAAGAACACCGAGGTGCGCTGGTCGGGCGGGCGGATGTGGCGGCCGGGATCGCCGCCGTCGGGCGGCTCGATCTTGATCACCTCGGCACCGTGATCGGCGAGCGCCGTCGTAAGGTACGGCCCCGGCAGGAACCACGAGAGATCGACGACCTTCAATCCTTCGAGCTTCATGTGCGTTTGCCCAGCAGGGAGTCGTTGTCGGCGCCGAGCGGGGCGCAGGCAGCCTGCGCCGGCCGCTCGCCGTCGATGCGGATGGGATTGGCGATCACGCGCAGCTCGCCCTTCACGGGATGCGGCACCGCCGAGACCATGCCGGCGGCGCGCGCGAAGCCGCTGTCGAGCGCCTGGTCCAGCCGGTGGACCGGTGCCGCCGGCAGCAGCCCGTTGAACTTCTCGAGCCACTGGCCGGTGGTGCGCGTACGGAAAGTCGGATCGAGCGTTTCGGTGAGCGCGGCACGGTTCACAGCGCGGGTGTTGGGATCGGCAAAGCGCGGGTCGTCCAAAAGCTCGTCGCGGCCCATCGCCTTGCACAGCGCCAGCCAGAACTTCTGGGTCATGCACATGATGAAGATCCAACCGTCCTTCGTGGGGAAGGTCTGGACCGGCGCCAGCGACAGGTGCGCGCTGCGCGGCACCCGGGGCGAGACATCGCCCTCATTGAGATACCACACGCCGGGATAGGTGAGCTGGTGCATGGCCACGTCGTACAGGCAGGTCTCGACGTCGCAGCCCTGACCCGTCGTGCGGGCGCGCAAGAGACAGCTCAGCAGGCCGACGATGCCGGTCAGGCCGCTCATGCTGTCGATAAGGGAGACACCGACACGGGTCGGCGGGCCGTCCGGCTCGCCGGTCAGCTCCATCAATCCCGCCTCGGCCTGCATCAGGAAATCGTAGCCCGGCCAGTCCGAGCGTTCGTTGGCGCGGCCATAGGCCGAAATGTGCAGGCAGACGATCGACGACTTGAGGTGCTTCAGGCTCGCATAGTCGATGCCGAGCTTGGCCGGCTGTGTGCCGCGCAGGTTGTTGACCACGCAGTCGGCAGTCTTCACCAGCGCCTCGAACTGCCGCCTTCCCTCCGCCGACTTGATGTCGAGGGTCACGCTCTTCTTGCCGAGGTTCCACGCCTGGAAATATTCGCTGTCCGCGGCACCGAGCTTGTAGGGCCCGACATGACGCGACGGATCACCGTCGGGCGCCTCGACCTTGATCACCTCCGCGCCCAGCTCGGCCAGGAACATGGTGCCGTAGGGCCCGGCGCCGAATTGCTCCAGCGTCAGCACCCGCACGCCCTCTAGTGGCTTCGAAGAGGGAGGCTTGGCGCTCATACGACGGCGTTCCGCTTGATCCATTGCCGGGCGATGATGATGCGCTGCATCTCGTTGGTGCCCTCGCCGATGCAGGTGAGCGGCGCGTCGCGATAGAGGCGCTCGATGTCGTACTCCTTGGAGTAGCCGTAGGCGCCGTGGATGCGCATCGATTCGATGCTGTTTTCCAGCGCTGCTTCCGAGGAGAAGTATTTCGCCATGCCGGCCTCGAGGTCGCAGCGCTCGCCGCGATCGAAGGCGTCGGCGGCATCGAGCGTCAGGAGCCGCGCGGCGCGGGCGCGCGTCGCCATCTCACCCAATTTGAGCTGGATCGCCTGATGCTCGCAGATCGGCTTGCCGAACGTCTTGCGGATCTGCGAGTAGCTGGTGGCAAGCCGCAGCGCGCCCTCGGCGATGCCGACGCCGCGCGCCGCGACATTGATGCGGCCCAGTTCCAGCCCGCCCGCCACCTGGGTGAAGCCGCGGCCTTCGACCTCGCCGATCAGGTGATCGGCCGGCAGGCGGTAATCCTCGAAGATGAGCTCGGCCGAATCGATCGACTTGTAGCCCAGCTTCTCGAGCTTGCGGCCGACCCGGAAGCCCGGCCCCTTGGGAGCGATGAACAGGCTCATGCCGGAATAGCGCGGCTGGGCCTGCGGGTTGGTCTTGACCAGGAGCGCGAAGCACGAGCCCTCGATGCCGTTGGAGATCCAGGTCTTGGTGCCGTTCAGCACGTAATGGTCACCGTCGCGCCGCGCGACGAGCCGGATCGCCTGCAGGTCGGTGCCGGCGTCGGGCTCGGTCAGCGCCAGGCCGCCGCGCACCTCGCCCGAGGCGAGCCGGGGCAGCCAGTGGCGCTTCTGCGGCTCGGTGCCGAACTTCTCGATGGCGAGCGCCAGCATGAGGTGGGAGTTGAAGATGCCGGTGAGCGCCATCCACACCGACGACACGCGCATGACGATCTCGGCATAGGTGCGCGCCGGCAGACCGAGACCGCCATAGTCCGGGCTCACCGTCGCGCCGAACAGGCCGAGTTCCTTCATCTGCTCGACGAGCTCCGCCGGCCAGCGGTCGGCATGGTCGAATTCCTTGACCCTGGGCGCCACCTCGCGTTCCACCCAGCGGTCGATGGTCGCCAGAAGCTGCGCTTCGTCCGCCTTGTCGATGGTGTTTGATGGCCCGTTCATTGAGTCCTCCCGTGCGACCATCATGCCCGATGGCGGAAGGTGGACAAGGCCGAGGAGCCTCAGGCCGAAATGTTGATGTCATCACAAATCGTCTCGAAACCACACCGCCTCACCCTGAGGAGCCGTGCGGAGCGCGGCGTCTCGAAGGGGTGGGCAAAGGGCGAGGTCTGTGGCCCACCACAGCGGGGGTTACCCCGCGCGATCGAGATGGCGCTTCGCGCCTCCTCGGGGTGAGGCGTTTTTCGACAGCAGAGCCCGAAGCTGGCGCGCCAGTTCGGCGTAATCGTAAGGCTTGGCCAAGATCGGGACGTGCGCGTAGAGGTCGCTCGCGTCCTTCGCCCCCTGCGCCGCGCCCGAGGTCAGGATGATTTTCAGGCGGGGCCGCTCCCGGCGCAGCCATTGCGCCAGGCCGAAGCCGTCCAGGCTGCCCGGCATGTTGACGTCGGAGAACACGATATCGATCCGGATGCCCGCTTCCAGGACGCGGACCGCCTCGTCGGCATTGCCCGCCTCGACCACGTCGAAGCCGCAATCGCGCAGGTAGGCGGCAATGACCGTACGCACCAGGATTTCGTCTTCGACCACCAGGATCGTGGGAGGCGGAGCCGGAACCGGCTCATCCGAGACGTTACGCGACGCGTTCATGGCAGGTGAACGTACCCTGTCGTCGATTGTTCCATTCGGGCGCCAAAGCCTCTAGGCGTGTCGCAACCGCTCATGCATCATCGATGAAGAGAGCGTCGTCGATACCAGGGAACAGCGACATGAGGAGACGCCAATTCGCTGCCGCGCTCGGCGCGCTGCCGCTGGCAGGGCGGGCGGCGGCGCCACCGGCATGGGCCCAGGGCGACGACTGGCCGGCGCGCAGCGTGCGCATCGTCTGCCCGTTCACGCCCGGCGGGTCGCAGGACAACATCGCGCGCCGGCTGGGCGCCAAGCTCGGCGAGTATCTCGGCCAGTCCTTCGTCATCGACAACCGCAGCGGCGCCAGCGGGTCGATCGCCGCCGACAATGTCGCCAAGGCAGCCCCCGACGGCTATTCGGTGCTGCTCGGCAATATCGGCAGCCACGCGCTGGTGCCGCATCTCTTCGCCAAGCCGCCCTACAACCCCTTCACCGACTTCGAGAGCGTCGTGTGGATCGGCACGCAGCCCAACCTCCTGTGCTGCCATCCCGGCTTCGCGCACGACACCGTCCCCAAGCTGATCGCCGCCGCCAAGGCTGAGCCCGGCAAATACCAGTATGGCGGCTCGGGCATCGGCACGTCGCCGACGCTCGCCATGGAGCTCTTCAAGCAGAAAACCGGCGCCGACCTCACCCTTGTCAGCTATCGCGGCGCCTCCGCCTCGATGGCCGACGTCGTGGCGGGCCACCTGCCGCTCTGCGTCGCCAACATCGATTCGCTGATGGGTCAGGTGAGCACCGGCAAGTTGAAACCCGTCGCCTCGACCGGGGCCCAGCGCTCGCCGGTGACGCCCGACACGCCGACCTTCGCCGAGGCGGGTTATCCCGATCTCGTGGTCACGTCATGGTCACTGTGGGCCGTGCCGACCGGCACGCCGGCCAAGGCCAAGGAGAAGCTCAAGGTCGCGACTGAGCGCGCGCTTCAGTCACCCGACGTCATCGACAGCATGCGCCAGGGTGGCTTCGAGCCGGGCGTCCTGCCGCTTGCCGAAGTCGATGCCTTCATCAAGGCCGAATACAAGCGTTGGGGCGAGGTCATCCGTGCCGCGGGCATCCAGCCGCAATAAGCATTTGGTCCCTGACCTGCTGGCGCCAGGCCTCGACCTGGTGTTCTGCGGCACCGCGCCCAGTCCTGCCTCCTTCAAGGCGCGCGCCTACTATGCCAATCCCGGCAACGCCTTCTGGCCGACGCTGAACGCCGTCGGCCTCACGCCGGAGCGGTTCTCGCCCGACCGCTATCGCGAGCTGCTGGCACTTGGCATCGGTCTCACCGATCTCAACAAGACCGAGTACGGCTCCGACCACGAGCTTTCTGCCCAGGCCATGGATGCGCGCGCGCTGCACGCCAAGCTGCGCCGCTTCCGGCCGGCCGCCATTGCCTTCACCAGCAAGAACGCCGCGTCGCTGGCGCTTGGCGTCAAGGCGCCGGCCTACGGCCGGCAGGCCGAGCTGCTGGAAGGCGCAGTCGCCTTCGTTCTTGCCTCGCCGTCCGGCCGCGCCCGCTCCTTCTGGACGCTCGCGCCGTGGCGCGACGTCGGAGCCTTCGTGGCCGAGCGCCGGCAGAGACGCGAGCGCGCGGCATGAGAACGCGCAGCTCGAGATTGGGACGCCGCACCCTCCTGGCCGCTGCGCTCTCAGCGCCGACGGTCGCGCGCGCCCAGGAAAGCCCCGTGGCGCTGCGCGAGCTGGCGCGGCGGGCCACGATCTATCTTTTTCCGGTCTACGAGATGTACCGCACGCGCTGGCAAGCGACGGTCAACGAGGCCAACCCGCAGCGCCAGAAGCTGAACCGCTTCCGCCACCTGCCGGACCTGGCCGACCATCGCGCGCGGGCGGTGACGACGCCCAATCCCGACACGCTCTACTCGTCGGCCTGGCTCGATCTGTCGATCGAGCCGCTGTTCCTCACCGTGCCGCCGGTCGGCGACCTCTATTACAGCTATGCCTTCCTCGACCTGTTCACCAACAACTTCGGCTATGTCAGCCACCGCCTGCATGGCGGCCAGCCGCCAACCCACATGATCGTCGGACCGAAGTGGAACGGCGATGCGTCGTCGGAGGTGAAGCTCTTGCGCGCGCCGACCAACTCGGTGTGGCTGATCGGCAGGATCCTGGTCGACCGACCCGAGGAGCTCGACCGCCTGCGCATCCTGCAGGCCCGCGTGCTGCTCGAGACGCCCGACATGAGGAATGAACGGCGCATCCTGGAAACCCGCGAGCTGATGCGCCAGCGCACCATTGCGCCGCCCGAGTCGGTGGCGGATTGGCCCGCCCCCAATCGCGGCGATCCGTTCGACCTGTTCGAAGTCGGCGCCCGCGCGCTGGGGGAAAGCCCGCTGTCCGAGCGCGATCGCGCGGTGCTGGAGGGCTTTGCGCCGCTGCGACTTCGTCCCGGGCGCAAGTTCGACCTGCGTGCCTTCAGCGAGGCCGAACGTCGCGCGCTGCGCGCCGGCATCGAGCAGGGCCACGCCGACATCCGCGCCGCCGTCGGCCACTCCGGCAAGAGCGTGGACGGCTGGACCTACGGCGAGCGCCATCTCGGCAATTTCGGCGACGACTATCTTTATCGTGCGGCGACCGCCCTTGGCGGGCTGGGCGCCCTGGAGCAGGCCGAAGCAGTCTACGTTTCCTGCCACACCGACTCCAACGGCCGGCCGCTCCTCGGCGCCAACCATTACGAACTCACCTTTGCGGCCGACGGCCTGCCGCCGGCCCACGCCTTCTGGTCGCTCGCCGTGTACGAAGTGATGCCGGACGGGCGCGCGTTCTTTGCCGACAATCCGATCGGTCGCTACGCCATCGGCGATCGCACACGGGACCTGCAGAAAGCGAACGATGGCTCGCTCACGCTTTATCTGCAGCACGACCGGCCGGCCGGCGAGCGCGCGGCCAACTGGCTGCCCGCGCCGGCCGGGCCGATGTCGCTGGTGCTGCGCGCCTATGAACCCGATGCCGCGCTGAGCGAGGGGCGCTATCGTGTGCCGGGGTGCAGCGCAACTCTCCTCCGTGAGCGGCGTTAGGTTCCGAATAAGCGGTATTCAGGAGCCCCCCTATGCCCGATATCTCCCGCCGCGCCGCCTTGGGCGCGGGTGCCGGCCTGTTGGTCGGCGCCATGACATTGCCCGCCAGCGCCCAGCAAATGGCCGCCGCCACGACGCCCAAGTTCCGGGTCCAGCCGCTCAGCTTCAATCCAGAGAAGATCAGCAGCCTGTCGGCCAAGGCGATCGCAAGTCATCACGGCGAGCACTACGCAGCCGCGGTGAATCGTCTCAATGCCTTGAGCGAACAGCTCGCCAAGCTCGACTTTGCCGCGACTCCGGCCGCCACGATCGGCGAGCTCAAGCGTGAGGAGCATAGCGTCTACAATTCGACGATTCTGCACGAGCTCTACTTCGAGAGCCTGGGCGAGGCGCCGACCCGGCCGTCGGGCGTGTTCGCCGAGGCGTTGGCGCGCGACTTCGGCAGCCTCGATCGCTGGAGGGCGGAGTTCGCCGCCACCGGCAAGGCGCTGGACGGCGGCTCGGGCTGGGTGATCCTGACCTATGCGCCGCGCGACAAGCGGCTATTCAATCACTGGTGCGCAGACGACGGCATGGCGCCGGCCGGCGGCGTGCCGCTGCTCGTGCTCGACATGGACAAGCACGCCTACGCGACGGACTACGGCGCCGAGGTCGGCAAATACGTGGACAGCTTCATGCCAATGATCCGCTGGACGACGCCCGAGCGCCTGTATCGAGAGGCGATTCGAGTTTAAGCGCCGCAATCTTCACAGAGACCTCATCCTGAGGAGCGGTCCGCAGGACCGCGTCTCGAAGGATGGGATACATCACGACTGTCACCCATCCTTCGAGACGCACGCCTTCGGCGTGCTCCTCAGGATGAGGTTATTTTTGTTGCGCAGCCCAATGACACTAAGCGCCCGGCTGGGCGCGGCGGGATTCTTCTTCGGCCTTGGCTTCGATCGCTTCCATGTCGTCGTCGCTCAGGCCGAAATGATGGCCGATCTCGTGGATCAGCACGTGGCGCACGATGTGCGGCAGGTCTTCGCCCGATTCGCACCAGTAGTCGAGGATCGGACGGCGATAGAGGAAGATGCGGTCGATGTCGTTGGCGACATGGCCCGCGCCGCGCTCCATCATCGACACGCCCTGATAAAGTCCCAGCAGGTCGAACGGCGTGTCGAGCTCCATCTCCTGCTCGACCTCGTCGGACGGGAAGTCGTCGATCTGGATGCGGACGTTGCCGACATGCCGGCGGAACTCCTCGGGGATCGTGGCCAGCGCCTCGGCGGCGATGGCCTCGAAATCCTCCTGGGTGGGCGCCGTGCTGAAGCAGGGCGTGCGCCGCGGATTGGTGAAGACCGGCATGACTCCCCCATATAGGACGATGGCGCGCGCGCCAAGGGGCCGAAGTGGACGAATCTTTGCCGAATTTTTCTTGCCGGTTGGCGCGGGATTCGCATGGTCGCGTTTCGGATCGATCCCCTCTAATCTCGCTTCGGCAACATGCTCCAATTTCTCGTCCGCCGCCTGATCGTGGCCGTGCTCGTGGCGGCCACCGTAATGACACTGGCCTTCATCTTGACGCGCCTGTCCGGCGACCTCGCGATTTCCATCGCCGGACCCAACGCCACGCAGGCCGACGTCGAGGCCGTGCGCAAGGCCTACGGACTCGACCAGCCGCTCATCACCCAGTTCTTCAATTGGGTCGGTAACGCCCTCTCGGGCGACCTGGGCGACAGCTACTTCTTCAAGACCCGCGTCTCCTCGCTGATCGCCGAACGCATGCCGGTGACGCTCACCCTCGGCCTGACCGGGCTGGTGATCGCCCTCGTGGTGTCGCTGCCGCTGGGCATCCTGGCGGCGGTGCGCGAGAACACCGCGTTCGATCGCGCCGTGCAGGTTGTGACGCTGCTCGGCCAGGCCATGCCGTCCTTCTGGCTGGGGTTGTTGCTGATGATCACCCTGGGCCTGCAGCTCGGCTGGCTGCCGATCTCGGGCACCGGCTCGTGGGAGCACTACGTGATGCCGGGCATCGTGCTCGCCTTCTCGGCCATCCCCGCCCTCACCCGGCTGACCCGTGCCGGCATGATCCAGGCCATGGGCTCGGACTATATAAGGACGGCGCGGGCCAAGGGCCTGTCGCGTGCGTCGATCCTGCTGAAGCATGCGCTGCGCAATGCCGCCATCCCGGTCGTGGCAATTGCCGCCGTCCAGCTCGGCTTCATGCTGGGCGGCTCGATCGTGATCGAGCAGGTCTTCGCCCTGCACGGCGTCGGTTTCCTCGCCTGGGAGAGCATCGGCAAGAACGACTTCCCGGTGGTCCAGGCGGTCGTCCTGGTGCTGGCGGTGATCTACGTCGCGCTCACCATGCTGGCCGACCTGATGAACGCCGTGCTCGATCCCCGGCTGCGCGGTCCATGAGCGTGGCTGCCGTCACGGCCGGCCCCAAGCGCGGCTGGCGGAGCGTCAGCACCTGGACCGGCGCGCTGATCGTGGCCGCCGCGGCGATCTGCGCCGTCTTCGCGCCGCTCCTGGTACCGCACGATCCCTTCGCCCAGGACCTCGGCAAGCGCCTGCTGGTGCCGTTCTGGATGGAGGGCAACAATCCCGACTACATACTCGGCACCGACCAGCTGGGCCGCGACTACCTCTCGCGGCTGATCTGGGGTTGCCGCATCTCCATGCTGATCGGCGTCACAGTGACCATCGTATCGGCGCTGATCGGCATCACGATCGGCGTGCTGGGCGGCTTTTTGGGCGGCCGTGTGGACGACGCCGTGCTGTTCGCCATAACCACACGGCTCTCCATCCCCGTCGTCCTGGTGGCGCTTGCCGTCGTCGGCCTGCTCGGCAGCTCGATGACCTTGCTGGTCATCACGCTCGGCCTCCTGCTGTGGGACCGCTTTGCCGTGGTGGCGCGCTCGACCACCATGCAGGTGCGCAACCTTGACTTCGTCGCCGCCGCCTGGTGCGCCGGCTGTTCGCGCTTTCGCATCCTGAGCCGCGAAGTCTTGCCCAACATCGCAAGCCACCTTGTGGTCGTGGCCACGCTCGAGATCGCCCTCGCCATCCTGCTCGAAGCCACCCTCTCCTTCCTCGGGCTGGGCGTGCCGCCGCCGCTGCCGTCGTGGGGCCTGATGATCGCCGAGGCCAAGGACTACATGTTCTTCAGCCCCTGGGTGATCGTCATCCCGGGGGTGGCGTTGTTCGTGCTCGTCCTGGGCGTCAACCTCCTGGGCGACGGCCTGCGCGACCTGTTCGGCGCCCGGACCGATCCATGAGCGCGCTGCTGGAGATCGAGCAGCTCGAGGTGAGCTTCGGCGGCCGCACCTCGGCGGTCCGCGGCGCCTCGCTCAGCGTCGAACGCGGCGAAACCCACTGCCTGGTGGGCGAGTCCGGTTGCGGCAAGTCGGTGACGGCGCTCTCGGTGATGAATCTCCTGGCGCGCGGCGCACGCCGCTCGGCCAGGCACCTCGCCTTCGAGGGCCAGGATCTTCAGGGTCTCTCCGACCGGGGCATGGCGCGTCTGCGCGGCAACGCCATGGCCATGATCTTCCAGGAGCCGATGACCAGCCTCAATCCCGCCTACACGGTGGGCTCGCAGATGACCGAGGTCCTGCGCCGTCACCGGCACGCCAGCCAGAAGGTCGCCACCGATCGCGCGGCGGATCTGCTCGCCCGCGTCGGCATCACCGCGCCGGGGATGAGACTCGGCCAATTCCCGCACCAGCTCTCGGGCGGCCTGCGCCAACGCGTGATGATCGCCATGGCGCTGATGTGCGAGCCCAAGCTCCTGATCGCCGACGAGCCGACCACGGCGCTCGACGTCACGGTGCAGGCCCAGATCCTGCGCCTGCTCGCCCAGCTCCAGCGCGACCTCGGCCTCGGCATGCTCCTGATCACCCACGATCTCGGCATCGTCGCCCGCGTCGCCCATCGCGTCTCGGTCATGTATGCCGGCGAAGTGGTCGAAAGCGCTGCGACCGCCGAGCTTTTCGCCCATCCGAAGCATCCCTACACACAGGGGCTGCTGCGCTGCGTGCCGGTGCCGGGCAAGACACGGCGCGACGAGCCGCTGGGTTCGATTCCCGGCACCGTCCCGCGGATCGGCCCGGGCTTCGAGGGCTGTGCCTTCCGCGAGCGCTGCGGCTTCGCCGACCAGACCTGCGCCCACACCATCCCGCGCCACGCTGCGGGACCTGATCACGAGTTCCTCTGCCGGCTGCCGGCATGAGCGCGTCCGCTCCCGCCATCGAGGTCAAGGCCGTCCGCAAGACTTTCAAGGTGAAGGGCGGTCTTCTGGGCACCGACCGGCACGTCGTCGCCGTCGACGGCATCTCCTTCGCCGTGCCGACCGGCGGCGTCTTGGGCGTCGTGGGCGAATCGGGCTGCGGCAAGTCCACCCTCGCCCGGCTGATCCTGGGCCTGCTCCAGCCCAGCGCCGGCGACATCGCCGTCGAAGGCCAGCGGGTCATCGACATGGATCGCAAAGCCCGCGCGCGCCTGATCCAACCGGTGTTCCAGGATCCCTTCGCCTCGCTCAACCCGCTGGCGCGCGTGCGCGACATCGTCGCCATGCCGCTGCGGGCCCAGGGCAATATCGACCGCAGCGAGACCGCAAAGCGGGTCGACGAGATGCTGGCGCGGGTCGGCCTGTCGAGCGAGATGGGCCAGCGCCTGCCCACCGAACTGTCGGGCGGCCAGCGCCAGCGCGTCGCCATCGCCCGCGCCCTTGTCCTGCGTCCGCGCATCGTCGTGTGCGACGAGCCGACCAGCGCGCTCGACGTCTCGGTGCAGGCGCAGATCCTGAACCTTCTGGCGGAGCTGCGGCGCGAGCTCGGCCTCACCTATCTCTTCATCAGCCACAACCTCGCCGTCGTCGAGCATGTCGCGAGCGAGGTGGCGGTGATGTATCTCGGCCGCTTCGTCGAGCGGGCGCCGACCGAGACCTTGTTCCGTACGCCCGAGCATCCCTACACCAAGGCACTGCTCGCCTCGGTGCTGACGCCCGAGCCCGGTTTGGGCGTGCCCGACGTCGGGCTGGGCGACATCCTGCCCGATCCCGCCAACATCCCGCCGGGCTGCCGCTTCCATCCACGCTGCCCGATCGCCGAGCCGCGCTGTGCCATCGAGACGCCGCCGCTCAGGCCACGACCCGCGGGCGGAGTGGAGTGTTTGTTAGTGCCTTAGAGCGTGCGCTATTTCCACTTCGCAAAGTAGAAGCGCGGCAGCTCGTCAGGGTAGGTCTTGAAGTCGAGGCTCTTGCTGAAGGCGTAGGCGTTCACGTAGGTGAACAGCGGCATCCAATAGGCCTTCTCGGTCATCAACTTGATGGCCGCCGAATAGGCCTTCTTGCGCATCGCGGGGTCGCCGGTTGCGCCGCCCTCCGCCACCAGCTTCTCGAGCTCCGGATCTCGCGAGTAATTGTCGTTGGCGTCCTTGCCATACATCACCGGAAAGATTGCCGAGACGTCGTTGATCGAGTAGCTGCCCCAGCTTTGGTGATAGAGCGGCGCCTCGCCGCGCCACGCCTTCTGGATCGACGGCGCCACCTGGAGCTGGGTGATCTTGGTG
>Ga0208989_10000455_pt1 | contig 11767 bp, 10 predicted proteins | sample MedBloCAOM3_M1_FD_187852 | JGI IMG/M metagenome (GOLD analysis project Ga0208989, IMG submission 187852) | Forest soil microbial communities from El Dorado National Forest, California, USA - Mediterranean Blodgett CA OM3_M1 (SPAdes) (version 2) | ecosystem: Environmental > Terrestrial > Soil >...
GGTGCCAGGACCACACGGCTTTGCCGTCCGCAACAACATCGTTCGTCTGCGCGCCGTTCGATCGCTCACGGGTCTTTCGCCAACCCGCCCTGCGATCACATCGCGCGCCCGACGCTGCCGCGTCCACCGCATCCCATCCCGCGTCCGTGACGATCGCGATACGCCCCTCTTTCGGGACAGGACGGCGAGGCTTCTAGATCTGATTTGGGTCAAACGGGAACGGAAATATTTTTGCAATCAGGACTCGACTGCTAGAATCAACAGACCGACCAGTTCAACAAAATCACACCGTCTTGCTCATAAGCCCTCGGCTAAAGAACCAGCATCCGCCCGGCACGAACGCGCGACGATAATTCGACATGGGGCGCAGGATAGCGCAGGCTGCATTGACGTTGTAACCGGAGCGGCGGATTACGCCCTCGGCCAATCCACCCTACGACTTTTGCGCACTAGTCGTCCTCGAACTCGTCTTCCTCGTTGACCCCAACGCCCTGCTTGTGCCGATGCGGCGGAGCTTTCCGGCCGCCCAGTGATCCCGTGACGAACGGCTCGCGCGAAGCATAAGGGTTGCGTCGCGACGCCCGCGCGGCGATCTCCTCGCCCGAGGCCGCGGCCGGCTGGCAGATGACGCGCTGGCTGGCGCGGCGCATCAGATCGACGTGGATGTGATCGTAGTGATAGACGTTGGAGCCCGGCGCCAGCACGGTGCTGAACTGCTGGCAGGCCGCAGCCTGCACGTCGCGCAGAAAGGCCTGCTCTTCCGGCATACCCCTCCAGCCGTCCTTCACCGAAACGTGCCGTCCGTCGGCGAGCGTGAAGCCTGCGATATCCAGCGCATTGCCGAAGGCGTGCTCGGAAATATGCGCGCGCGAATTGCCGTTCATGCCGCGGCAGGAATAGGCGGAGATCTGCCTGATCTCGACGACGCGCGCACCGAACCAGCGCATCGCGGCGGGCTGCACGGAATCGGCGAGCCAGCGATCGAGCGCCGAGACGATCGGACATGCCAGCGTGGCCGCCGGCTTCATCGCCACCGGACCGAACGCGGCGACGGAATTTCCCTGCGCAGGGCCAAGCCGCGGCAGGCGTTCTGGCTGCGGCAGGCCGGGGGCGGCATCGGGGCGCTGCGAATAGGGCGCCGAAGTGCGGTCGCGCTGCGGATAGGCCTGCGTCCCCAAATATGGCCCGCGGGCTGAGGGCCGATTCAACCCAGGCGTGCCCTCGGGCGGCAGATCGATCTCGTCTTCGTCCGGCGCGACGCCCGGCGGGGTCAATGAAATCGGACCGTTGGATGGCGCGCCGTAGCTTGGCTGGCGCATTGCAGTATCGGGATAAGGCGGCGCTTGTGATGCGGCTGGAGGCGGCTGCGAGACCGGCCAGCGTGGCTGATTGCCAATACTTGCGGGCGGCCGGAGGCTATCATCCGCAAAACCGAAGCTGCCGCTGCCTTCGCCGAGCGCCGCGACCTTGAGCGGATATTCCGCGCCGCAAACTCCGGGGCCGGAAATCGGGCTGATCCGAACCAATTCGGCATTCTCTTTGACGGCGCCGGACTTCAGGCAGGCGATCTCGGCCTCGGCCCGCCACGGTTCGCGCTCCGCGAACTGAAAGAATCCGCGACCGCAACCCGCTAGCGAGACAAGGACGAAGGAGCCGACGAGATACAAACGAACTCCGCGCGTCATCCGCGCACGTTCAACGAATTTATTTAACGACTCTTCAACGGGTTGATTTCACGAATCTTTAACCACGTTGCCTGCGGTTTGGCGCCGTAGAGATTGGGATAGACAAAAGCGCTGACTTTCCGGCTGGAACGGTTTGCCAGCTCTGGCGTTAGAGCGGGCAGCGACGTGAACCAGCGAGAGGTTTCCCATGACTTTGGCCAGCAGACTGAGCGTTGTTGCCGCTTATGTCGCATTCGCCTTTGTCGGCGCCATCGTGCTCGGCGTGTTCTAGCTCACGCACCACAACCCCTAAATTTTTATGGCGCCCGGCGGAAACCCGTCGGGGGTTGGCTGATTCTCAGTTCCCGACCTTCGGCCAAGGATATTTCAAACGTGTGACGTCATTGATGTGTAGATCGTTCTTTTTCGGGCCGGTTCGAAGTTTTTCGTGTAGCGTGGCAGACAATGTCAGACCCCAGCGAAAATCCCGGCGTGTCCCGCAGAAGGCGGAAGACGAAGAGCTATGCGCTGCTGGTGCTGGCCGCCGGCATTTTCCTTTTCGGCGCGGCCGCCGGCGGATTGTATTTCGCTTTGCGGCCGGTCACCTTGCGGATCGCCGTCGGCCCTCCCGGAAGTGACGACCACAAGCTCATTCTGGCGCTGGCACAGACCTTTGCCCGCGAGGGAGGTCCGGTCCGGCTCTCACCGATCACCACGCAAGGAGCGGCCGAGAGCACTGCTCTTCTTGCAGCCTCGAAGACCGACCTTGCGGTTGCGCGCGGCGACCTGGACTTGCCTGCCAATGCCGAATCCGTCGCCATTCTGCGCAAGAACGTCGTTGTCCTATGGGCACCTTCCGGTGTTGCGCCCAAAGGCTCCAAAAAACCACCGGCCCCAAAAATCAAGGAGATCGACGATCTCGCCGGGCATCGAGTCGGCGTGCTCGGCCGCACCCAAGCCAATGTCACATTGCTACGCGTGATACTTACTGAATCCGGCGTCAATCCCGAAAAGGTGGCGATCACCCAGTTCGGGACCGATCAGATTGCCGAACTGGCGCGCGACCCGGCCATCGACGCCTACATGGCCGTCGGTCCGCTGGACAGCAAGATCACCACAGAAGCCATCGCATTGACCGCCAAGGCCAGGGGTGAGCCAAAATTTCTGTCGATCGATGTATCGGAGCTGATCGCCCAGAAGCATCCGCTGTATGAATCCGAGGAAATACCCGCCCGCACCTTCAGTTCATCGCCTCCCCGCCCGGATGACAAGGTTGACACGGTCAGTGTCAACCACCTGATCATCGCACCAAAGTCCCTGTCCGAGACGGCAGTCGGCGCATTCGTCCGGCAACTATTTGCCGTTCGACCGCAACTCGGCAGGGAATTGCCCAGCGCCGCAAAAATCGAGAAACCCGACACCGACAAGGACGCCGCCCTGCCGGCGCATCCGGGAGCGGCGGCCTTCATCGATGGCACCGAACGCACCTTCCTCGAGAAATACAGCGACTACATATGGGGCGCTATTCTCCTTCTCTCCGGGCTGGGATCCGCCGGCGCCTGGCTGCGTCACTACTGGAAACGGAATGAAAGAGAACAATACACATTGCATCGCGACCATCTGCTCGACCTGATTTCCAAGGTGCGTCAGGCGGATTCCGCGGAAGAACTGGGGACGATGCAATGCGAGGCGGACGGCCTCTTGCGGGAGACGCTCGACTGCTACGACGACGGCGCGATCGAGGAAGGCGATCTGTCAGCCATCGGTCTAGCGCTTGAGCAGTTTCATCATGCTGTTGCCGACAGACGCGTCACGATCGGCGTCCCCGCACCCGATCTGGCGCGCCTACGAGCCCGATAGACACCGATTAAGAGAAACGGCGCGGTCTACGCGCCATCTTGTTTCTGACTGGCAATAAGTCGAACACGTTCCCGCCCACGCCGGGACCTCCGTGTCGTCTCTTATTAGTGACCGAGGTGCCCCCTCCCCCGCTCTGGCGCCGCCGGAACCCGCCCTGTAGACTCTCCGGCTCAATCAGTCCGGGGACATAATGCGTCTGGCGGTGCGTCTCAAAACGATTCTGCTCGCGATCGCGGTGGTAGCGGTCTCGTTTTTCGTGAGCCTGAAGACCATGGACTGGCTATCGCCGCGCGGCATGGTTCGTGCGCCGGTGCTGGTCGAATTGCCACCGCTGCCGTCGGCCCCGCGCAGTTCCAGCATCATTGCGCCGGTCGCGATTGCGCTTACTGCTATTCGCGATGCCGCCGATCGTGGCGCGCCGCGCACCCTCGCAGGCAAGGCCGACAATCCGGTGTCGCAAATTCTGGAAAACGCCGACATCGGCTGGACCGCGTCGCGCGGCGCGATCACGGCGACCGGCGCCCAGGATGTATTGTCGCTGGCGACGCCGCTGACGGGAACGCTGAATGTGACGGGCTCGCTGTCGTCAAAGGCGACGGGAGCGGTCGGTGACGCGCTCAGCGGCCTGCTCGGCGGCAATGTCGCCAAGCAGATCGGCAGCGTCAACATCAAGGCGCTCAATGCCAGCGCCGAGATCAAAGGCAATGTTACCATCACCGCGCGGCCAAAGCTCGCCGCGGCCTGGCGCATCGAGCCGAATTTGGCCGCGCAGGTCACTTTGGGCGACAGCAGCCTTTCGGTGGCGGGGGCGCGCGTCAACGTCCCGGCGCAGGTCAAGCCGCTGATCGACAAGACCGTCGCCGATCAGCTCAACGCGGTGCAGGCGCGAATCCACAACGATCCCGCGTTCGAGCAGAACGCGCGGCTGCAATGGGCCAAGGCCTGCCGTTCGATTCCGCTGCAAGGCACCGCCGCCGCCTCGTCGCTACCGCCGCTTTGGCTGGAGCTGCGGCCGACCCGCGCGATCGCAGCCCAGCCGCGCGTCGATGCTTCCGCCGTCACGCTGACGCTCGGCATCGAGGCGGAGACCCGCATCACCTCGGTGCAGACCAAGCCCGACTGCCCGTTTCCCGCTGTCATCGCCATCGTTCCGCCGACTCCGGGACGGGTCAACATCGGCGTGCCCATCGATATGCCGTTCACCGAGATCAACAAGATCGTGGAGACGCAATTCGCCGGCCGGACGTTCCCCGAAGACGGTTCGGGCTCGGTCGGCGTCACCGTGAAGCGCGCGACCGTCGCGGCGTCGGGCGACCGGCTGCTGATCTCGCTTTTGGTCAACGCCAAAGAGAAAAAGAGCTTCTTCGGATTCGGCGGCGAAGCCAATGTGCATATCTGGGGCAAGCCTGTGCTCGATCAGGCGCAGCAGACGCTTCGGCTGTCCAACATCGAACTCGCCGTGGAATCGGAGGCGGCGTTCGGACTGCTTGGAGCTGCGGCGCGCGCGGCCATGCCGCACCTGCAACAGGCCCTGGCGGAGAAAACCACCATCGACCTGAAACCGTTCGCAACCAATGCGCAGAAGAAAATCGCGGCCGCGATATCAGATTTTCAGAAGAACGAGGACGGCGTGCGGGTGGCGGCGGAAATCACCAGCCTGCGCCTCGCCGACATCGCCTTCGATTCCAAAACGCTGCGTGTGATCGCGGAAGCCGAGGGCGCGATCAATGTTTACATCACCGCGCTGCCGGGGTTGTAAGGTTCGCCTCTTCTCCCTCGCCCCCGCTCTTCGCGGGTCGAGACGAGCGAACCTCGCTCTTAGAGGGTTGGGGTGAGGGGCGCTCTCCGCGCATTCTCTCTCGCGGAGACTCCCCTCACCCGAAATTCGAGCTCTGCTCGAATTTCTTACCTCTCCCGGCAAGCGGGCGAGGTAAGAAACTGGCTCGCGCCCCGATCGCTTTGTTAATCCTCGAATTTGAACGAGACGTTGAGCTTGGCGCGGTAGGCTTCGATCTTGCCCTGGGCATCCAACTGCAAATCGAGCTTGACGACCTCGGCCACGCGAAGATCCCGGAGAGTTTTCCCCGCCCTCTCGACCGCTGCCGCGGCCGCATTTTCCCATGAATCGTTGCTGGTACCGATCAGCTCAATAACTTTGTAGACGCTCTCAGGCATGTCGTCCTCCCGTTCGTTATTAGGCAGGACGCAGGTGGTCCTGCTGCCGACGAGCCTAGCATCGCGATATCGCCGCCGAAAGGCGTAATCCGGAAGCGGTGGAACGATCCTGCATGCCCAAAAAGTCGGCTTTGCAGCCGCCGCCCAGGCCGGATAGAAGACGTGCCTCAACCGAAGCCCTCAACAAAAAAGCCAGGGAGAAGAACTATGAAGTCACCTGCAGCCGCGGTCGCGGCCCTCATCGCTTTCGCCGTGTCCGGCACTGCAGCAAACGCGCAGATTTCCGACGACGTCGTCAAGATTGGTGTGCTTACCGATATGTCCAGCCTCTATGCCGACGCGACTGGCAAAGGCTCGCTTGCCGCGGTCCAGATGGCCGTCGCCGATTACGGCGGCAAGGTGAAGGGCAAACCCGTCGAGGTGATCTCCGCCGACCATCAAAACAAGCCCGACGTCGGCGTCGGCATCGCGCGTAACTGGTATGACAACGAGAAAGTCGACGCGATCTTCGACGTGCCTACCTCGTCGGTCGCACTGCCGGTCTCCGCACTGACCCGCGAGAAGAACAAGATCAATATCAATTCCGGTGGCGGCAGCTCCGATCTTACCGGCGTTGCCTGTTCGCCGAACACGGTTCACTGGACCTACGATACCTACGCGCTGTCCAACGTCGCCGGCAGGGCGATGGTCAAGCGCGGCGAGGATACATGGTTCTTCGTCACGGCGGATTACGCATTCGGCATGGCGCTCGAACGCGATGCTGCGAACGTCGTCAAGGAGAGCGGCGGCAAGGTGCTTGGAAACGTCCGCCATCCGCTCAATTCGTCGGACTTCTCGTCGTTCCTGCTGCAGGCCCAGGCCTCCAAAGCCAAGGTCGTGGCGCTCGCCAATGCCGGCGGCGACACCACCAATGCGCTGAAGCAGGCTTCGGAATTCGGCATCACCAAAGGCGGTCAGAAGATGATCGCGCTGTTGCAGGAGATCACCGACACGCACGCGCTCGGCGCCAAGGAGACGCAGGGCCTGATCGTCACCGACGCGTTCTACTGGGACATGAATGACGAGACCCGCGCCTTTTCCAAGCGCTTCCTCGACAAGGTCGGTCATATGCCCACCATGATCCAGGCGGGGCTGTATTCCGCGACGATGCATTATCTGAAGGCGATCGAGGCGATCGGGTCAGATGAAGCGCAGAAGGTGATGGCGCAGATGCGGGCGACGCCGATCAACGATTTTTTCGCCAAGGGCGGCAAAATTCGTATCGACGGCCGCATGGTCCACGACATGTATCTGTTCGAGGTGAAGAAGCCGGAAGAGTCGAAGGGCGAATGGGATCTCTACAAGCTGATCGCCACCGTGCCTGGCGACGAAGCGTTCCGTCCGCTCGAGAAGGGCGGCTGCCCGCTGGTCAAGACGAATTGAGGAAGCCGAACAGCAGAAAGCGCGCCCGGCGAACCGGACGCGCTCTTGCTTCGAGTTAGACGTTGCCTCAGGTCGAATATTTGAACTCAGGCATCGCCTTCAGCTCATCCTTGGTCGCGTTGAACACCGCATGGTCCGGGTACCACGGATTGGGCTTGGACGCCGTCGCCGAGGCTGGCGGGTTCGCCGCGCCTGTCGTGCTTGTCGATGACGCCGGCCGGCTGCCCGCGGTGTTCGGACCGGCCGCAGCGCTGGTGTAAGCGACAGGCTCGTTGACGAATTTTATTTTCTCGAAGGGAACGGCGACAAGATGCTCGCCGACGCCGAGGAAGCCACCGACGCCGATCACCACCGCTTTGATGTTCCCGTTCTTGTCGGTCAGGAGATCGTTGATCGAGCCGAGACTTTCATTGTTGTCATTGTAGACGTTGAGGCCGACGATTTTCGACGCGCGCCAGTTACCCTGGAACGATGAGTCGGACGCCGCCGCCGGCGCCGTGTTGGCGCGGTCGGTGGTCGCCGTCGGGCTTTGCGCAAACGCGACGGTCGCCAGCAACGCGGACCCAACCAAACCGGCTGTCATATATTTCGCGAACATATGGTTTCTCCCTCGTAAGACAATCGTGAGGAGAAAACACGCCAATGCCTCCGCTGTTCCAGTTGCGCGAATGCATTTTCGGGTTGCAATGAGTAATGAGGCCCACGCCGGCGCGATCACGCGCGCACAACAAATCTCTGCGGCATTTGCCGCGCTTTGCGCGACTTTCAAACGGCGATCAGAAACCGCCCCAGTACGGCGGTATTCCGTAATAACGATGCAACTCCGCTTCCTGCGAGCGATCGCCCCAGTCGAAATCCTTGTCCGCGCGGAATGACGGTGCGCGCCTCAACTCGTCATCGTCGATGTCGAGCTCGTAAGCCTCGAACCTCGGGCTGTAGGTGAGACGCGCCCATGGCAGCGGAAGCAGGTTGGTCCCCATGCCGAGGAACCCGCCGAAGCTGAGGATTGCGTAGGACACCTTGCCGGAAATCTTGTCGATCATCAGCCGTTCGATATGGCCGATCCTGTCGCCGTTCGGCCGTCTCACCGCGGTGCCTTCGACGCGGTCGCTCGCAATCAGCTGGTGCGGTTTTGCCATGACGTCGGTCATCATCACCCTCCTTCGGGTCGATGAAAAGGACTAACGCCGTCTCCGCCAAGGAGTTCCGTCAGGCCGCGAGAGCTTCTCGATCCGGCTCGGAATTATCGAAGAAGGCCACCGCCTCGAACCGGTAGTCGCAGGCCCGGCAATGCCAGAGATATGAGATGCGGTGCGGGCCGCTTTCAACCCACTCCGGGGCGGCGATCGGCTTGCCGCATTGGGCGCAGGGATTCTCGTGGGGTAAGTAGCCGAAGTCTGTTCTGGCCATGGCGCATCTCCCTTTGCTCTTTTGGTGCTTCAAGGCAAATTGGACAGCATTGCTGTCGGACACGAGCGTTCCACCCTGCCGCTTGGAATTCTTGGAAAGCAATTTGTCTTTTGAACGGCGGTGAAGGCCGGGGTGGCTACATATCATAAAACTCATAACATAACGACCAGCCTAACGACGTCGGCGAAATTTATTTCACCTTCGGCTTAACCGCGGGCTCGATCGCATGTACCGCGCCGGGCCTGCGGAGGTGGATCGTGGCGATGTCATCGGCATACACTTTCTGCCAGCCGTCGACATGATCGAGCAGCTTGGTCGCGGCGCTTTGCGTCCGCATCAGGGTCGCCTCGATCTTGTATTCCTCAAGCAGCCGGAACAGATTTTCCGGCTCCATCAATCCGCTGGCGGCGTTGTGATCGACAAAGAATTTCTCGCCATAGAGTTCGGTGCGGCCGTCGATGAACGGCGCCACGCCGTTGGCGATCAGATAGCCGCCGAAATCGTAATCGTTGAACACCCGCGCAAGATTCAGTTTTTTCAGCGCGACTACGGCCGCGACCGGCGAGCCGCGGGCGTGCGGTTCGAAATGATGCACCGACGCATAGACAAGCGTTCCCGCGACCAGCACGATCGCGACGCCCGCGAACAACACGACGCGCATCGGCGGCGCGGCGACTGAATTTGAAACCTCGACGCCGCCGATCTGCTTTGCAAGCGGGGCAGCGAGAAAAAGCGGCGCGAGCAGCGCCAGAATTTCAGCGCTGCGTTGCTGGCTCAGCGCCATGTGCAGCAATCCCAGCAGCAGCACGATGCGCAGCGGGGGCAGCTTGACGCCGCGAAATAGCGCGAGGCCGATTCCCAAGAGCAGGCAGACCTCCAACGCACCGATGCTGCCGAAATCCGCAGGCCGCCATTCCATGATCAGCGGCAACGCGGCGCCTAGGCCAAGAATCTTCTGCGATGCCAGCAGCGAATTCCAGCCATAGGGCGTGCAGCAACTTGCAACCAGCGCGGCTACGCCGAACGCGGCCCATCGCAGCGCCAGCGATTTGCGCAACTTCACATCGGCGTTCAAAACTGCATCGAGCGCAATCGGTGCGACCAGCATCAAACCCAGTACAAAACCGCCGTGCAGATTGGCCCACAGCGTCATCAGCGGCAGCAGCCAGAACGACGGCGCGCCGCGCCGATCTGCGGCTGCGATCATTCCGCCGACCCACGCCACCGTGATCGGCAATGCCAGCACGTGCGGCCGCGCCAGCAGATGCGGCACGGTCAACGCCAGCGCCGCGGCAACGAACACCAGCGTCGTGCTTTCGCTTAGGCGGCGGCTTAAGAATTTTGCTGATAACGCGAACGTCACCGCGATCGCGCTTGCTGCCAGCACCACAGGCCCGCTCCAGCCAGCGATCGCGTAAGTTTTCGCATAGGCGACCTGCGCCAGCCACTGCGTCGAAATCCACGGCTGCCCGCGCATGGTGAAGGAATAGACGTCGATTTCCGGCACCGCGCGATGCTCTGATATCCACTGCCCGACGGTGATCTGCCACATCGTATCGGGATCGATCAGCAGCCGGTTTCCGGCCAAGAGAAACAGCGCATAGATGCCGGCACCGACCCACAACGGCAGCAGGCCGCGCATCGGGCTTGCATCGTCAGCGGTATTGGCAACGGACATGGTCATCGGCGCGGCCGGATCTCTCGGTTTCCCGGGGGATCGAAGCACGCCAGGGCATAATTCTTGGTAAATCGGCTGCTATGGAATGTGGGCGAAAGCCTAGGCCGGGTTTTGGCCACATCAATGCCCGGTGATTGCGACAATCGGGTGCAAAGTATTCCACCGCCGTATCCACGCCGCCCCGAGGCCATTTTCCCGATGAAACGTTCGTTATCTCTCGCATGCCTTGCCACCATGGCGGCGCTGCATTTTCCGGAAATCGCGTTAGCCCAGCACGCCGAATATGATGCGCTGGTCGCCACCCACGCCAGGGCCAACGCCATACCGGAAGCCTTGGTGCATCGGGTGATCGTGCGTGAGAGCCGGTACCGACCCGCACTGGTCGGACGCGGCGGCACCATCGGCCTGATGCAGATCAAGCTCGCGACCGCGCGCGGCCTCGGTTACGCCGGCACCGCCGATGGACTACGCGATCCCGACACCAATCTCACTTACGCGGTGAGATATCTTGCCGGCGCCTACCGCGCTGCAAACGGCGACCACAACCGCGCCGTGCACTATTACGCCAGCGGGTATTACGCAGCCGCCAAACGCCAGCGGCTCGAACGCATCGCCCATCCCGAACCGATGCTCGCCAGCGCGCCGCCGAAAGAAGCTGACAAAGGTCCCGCCAACGCCAAGCAGGTTCCCAAAAAGTAACCGTCATGGCCGGGCTCGTCCCCGCCATCCCCGTCTTGGAACCAGAATAAGACGTGGATGCCTGGCACAAGGCCGGGCATGACGAGCCTGTGTCCGTTGACACCTCGCCGCATCGGCCTACATTAGCCCTGTTCCGAGGGGAGCTCCGATGAGGAGCTGAGAGACCGCAAGCTCAAAGCCCTGTTTGATGCAGGGGTGCGAGACCGCGGTGACCCTTTGAACCTGATCCGGGTCATGCCGGCGAAGGGACAGGGATGTACCAGAGTTCATATGCTCAGCGCGGGCAAGGGCCCGTCGCGCCAAGGGGGGAATCCTCCGTCTCCGTCATAGGCGCAGGCATTGCCGGCGCCTGGCAGGCGCTGCTGTTCGCGCAAGCCGGACGCGCGGTCACGCTGCACGAGCGCAGCGGCGCGACGATGACGGAGTCGACCAGCTACTGGGCCGGCGGCATGCTCGCGCCCTGGTGCGAGGCCGAGACCTCGGAGCCCGTGATCAGCCGGCTCGGCATCCGCTCGCTCGACCTTTGGCGCGAGCATTTTCCGCACACGCCATTCAATGGCTCGCTGGTCGTCGCGCATCCACGCGACCGCGCCGACTTCGAACGTTTTGCCAGGCTCACGACCGGCCATCGGCGGCTTGATGCGCGCGCGTTAAGCGAACTCGAACCGTCGCTCGACGGCCGCTTCCGCGATGGCCTGTTCTATGCCGACGAAGGCCATGTCGAGCCGCGCCGCGTGCTGCCGGATTTGCACGAGCGCTTCGCCGCCGCCGGCGGCACCATCAAATTCAACAGCGAAGCCACCCCCGACGATATCGACGGCATCGTGATCGATTGCCGCGGGTTGGCCGCGCGCGACAC
>Ga0208989_10000463_pt1 | contig 11685 bp, 8 predicted proteins | sample MedBloCAOM3_M1_FD_187852 | JGI IMG/M metagenome (GOLD analysis project Ga0208989, IMG submission 187852) | Forest soil microbial communities from El Dorado National Forest, California, USA - Mediterranean Blodgett CA OM3_M1 (SPAdes) (version 2) | ecosystem: Environmental > Terrestrial > Soil >...
GCTGCGCGCCGGTGTATTCAAGCCACCGGAAGCGCGCGCGAGTCCGTCTGTCACGAGCTTCGCCGCACCGCCCGCGCGAGCGCGCGTGGTGAGTCGCAGTTTCATCGAGGTGAGCGCCGCCGACGATGTCGATATGACGACGGCCGAGTTCATCCTGGCTATCGGCCGCGGCATCGGCGAGCAAGCGAACGTCGAACGCTTCCGGGAGCTGGCGGAGGCGGTCGGTGCGGTTCTCGGCTGCTCGCGCCCGATCGCCGATGCCGGCTGGCTTCCCAAGAGCCGCCAGATCGGCCAATCCGGCAAGACCGCGAGCGCCTGCAAGCTGTACCTGGCGATGGGCATCTCCGGGGCGATTCAACACCTTGCAGGGATGAAGCACGTCAGCACCATCGTCGCCGTCAACGCCGATGCGGGCGCTTCGATCTTCACCGTCGCCAAGTACGGGATCGTGGGCGATATCTTCGAGATCGCGGATGCGCTGCACAGTCATTTTGCAAGCTGAGCGCCCGCCCGCTCATCCATCGAGGAGGCACACCATGGCGGGCCGAAGGCCGGCGGCGCGAAGGTTCGGCCCCCTGTGTCGTTTGAACAACGGCGACAGTGTTGACCGGTGTTCGCTCGGCGTGGTATTCGTGCGCAAAATAATTCACCGTCATGCAACTAATATCGTCCGAGGCAGAGTCGTAGACATGGTCGCGCCGCCGTCCTTGCGGAACTGCTGAACCCGTTTCATGGATTCGCAGACGCCACCGAAGCCTCTCGCACGCGCGCTCGCAGCGCTCGAGCGATTCGTGTTCGGCCGGCGCCTGCTGGTGCTGACCGTGCTGGCTGCTTTCACGCTGCTGATGGGGTTCTTTGCCCTGCAGCTGCGGATGACCGCCGGGTTCGAGAAGCAGATGCCCGTCGGCCACGAGTATGTGAAGACGTTCGAGCAGTACCGCAGCCAGCTGTTCGGAGCCAACCGGCTGACGATCGCGGTGCGCTCGATCGACGGGACCATCTGGACCAAGCAGGGGCTGACGAGGCTCTACGACGTAACGCAGGCGATCATGTCGATGCCGAACGTGGATCGCGTCGGCGTGCAGTCGCTGTGGACGTCGAACACCTGGATCAACGACATCACCCCCGAAGGGTTCAAGATCGAGCGCTTGATTCCCGACACGGTCGAGCCCGCATCGTTGACTCCCGAGGTGATCGAGACGATCCGGCAGACCACCACGCGCGGCGGCTTCGACGGAACCCTGGTCGCGCGCGACCAGTCGAGCGCGCTGGTCACCGCGGAGCTGAACGAGTACGACAAGAACGGCGTCAGACTCGACTACATCGCCTACAACCGGATGCTCAACGAGCGCATCCGCGGCAAGTACGAGGATGAGCATTACCGGATCGAGATCATCGGCTTCGCGAAGCAGGTGGGCGAGATTGCCGACGGTGCGCAGGCGGTACTGACTTTCTGCGGGATTGCCTTGCTGCTGGTGGCGGCGGCGGTGTACTGGTACTGCCGCTCGATCCGTTTCACCGTGCTGCCGATCGTGTGCTCCCTGACGTCGCTGGTGTGGCAGTTCGGCACATTGCATCTGCTGGGATTCGGGCTGGATCCGCTGGCGATTCTGGTGCCTTTCCTCGTGTTCTCGATTGGCGTCTCGCACGGAGTGCAGCAGATCAACTACATCGTCCGCGAGATCGCCCACGGCAAGAGCACGTTCGACGCGGCACGCGCCAGCTTCTCGGGGTTGCTGGTGCCGGGCACGCTGGCGCTGGTGACCGCATTTGTCTCCTTCATCACGCTGATCCTGATTCCGATTCCGATGGTGCGCGAGCTGGCGGTCACGGCCGCGATCGGAGTCGGTTACAAGATCGTCACCAACCTGGTCATGTTGCCGGTAGCGGCGTCGTACTGTCATTTCGACCGAGCGTTCGCCGAAAGAGCCATGCTGGAACGCGAGCGGCGTGCGCGCTGGCTCAGGCAACTGGCCCGCGTCTCCGAACCGCGGAACGCGGTGATTGTCGTGTTCGTGACGGCCGCTGTTCTGGCGCTTGCCGCCTGGCAGAGCCGCGATCGCGTGGTCGGCACGTTGCAGGCTGGCTCCCCGGAGCTGCGGGCCGACAGTCGCTACAACCGCGACGCGGTTGACATCGCGAACAACTACGATGTCGGCCTCGATTGGCTGAGTGTCGTGCTGGAGACGCCGCCGTCGCCGGAGAACTGCGATCGCGTGGCTCTCGGCCCCTTCGAGCAGGACCTGGTCTGGACGCTACAGAACGCGCCGGGCGTGACGGGCGTGACTTCGTTCACGTCGATGATGCGCACCTACAGTGAGGGCTACAACGAAAACAACCCGAAGATGAGCGTCGTGCCCATCGATCCGAACTACTACGCGGCGCTGGCGATCGAAATCAACCGCGTGCGCGGTTTCGTCAACGTCGACTGCAGCATGACCGCCGTTCACGCCTACCTGGCTGATCACAAGGCAACGACCATCACCCGGGTGATCGATGCCGTCAAGGACTTCAGAGCGACGAATCATCTGGATGGGGTCAAGGTGCGGTTGGCATCGGGCAACGCCGGCGTGCTGGCCGCCATCAACGAGGAGGTCTCGCGCAGCGAGCTGCCGATGATGCTCTATGTCTATGCGGCTATCGCGCTCCTGGTGTTGATCGCGTACCGCGACCTGCGGGCCGTCCTCGCCTGCTGTCTGCCGCTTACGGTGGCGACTTTCGTCGGCTACTGGTTCATGAAGGAACTGCAGATCGGTTTGACGGTGGCGACGCTGCCGGTTATGGTGCTGGCGGTCGGCATCGGCGTCGACTACGCCTTCTACATCTACAACCGGCTGCAGGCGCACCTTGCGCAGGGCGAGCCGATCGTCGCGGCGCTGGAGCATTCGATCCTGGAAGTCGGCATGGCCACGATCTTCACCGCGATCACGTTGGCGATCGGGGTCGTGACCTGGTCGTTCTCGGCGCTGAAATTTCAGGCCGACATGGGCAAGCTGCTGGCGTTCATGTTCATCATCAACCTCGTGATGGCGATGACCGCGCTGCCGGCCCTGGCGGTGGTGCTGGAGCGCATTTTCCCGCGCCGCAGGCCGGTCCACATCCCGGGCGTTTTGCAACACTGATGGCGCACTCCAAATGAACCGGCTCGCGATCCGATGGCTCCTCCCGGTGATGGCAGTTGCGCTGCTGCCGATCCTGCCTGCCTCGGCGCAGCTCGTCGGCGCGGGCGGCGGGGGCGCGGGCGGCGACGTGGCCAAGTTCGTCAAGGAGCTGCACCAGCTTCCGGCGATGCACCTGGCCTCGCCTACGCGCGCCGGCATGCTGAGCGCCACCAGCGCCGGGAAGCGCATCGTCGCGGTCGGCGATCACGGCACGGTGCTGCTGTCGGATGATGACGGCAAAACCTGGCGGCAGGCGCATGACGTGCCAACCCGTCTGATGTTGACTTCGGTGTGCTTCACCGACGATATGCGCGGCTGGGCGGCCGGTCACTGGGGCGTGGTCCTGCGTACTCAGGACGGCGGCAACACCTGGAAGCTGCTGCGTCAGGACATCCGCGTGGATCAGCCGCTGTTTTCGGTTTATTTCATGGATCGGAATCAAGGCTGGACCGTGGGTCTGTGGTCGCTCGCATTGCGCACCGGTGATGGCGGAGAGCACTGGACATCCGTCAAGATGCCCGCACCGCCCGGAAGTGAGAAAGCAGGGCCGAACTTCTACCAGATCTTCCCTGGCAGAGACGCTGGCACCCTGTTCATCGCCGCTGAAATGGGGATGGTCTACCGATCCGATGACGGGGGCCAGAGCTGGAAAATGATCCAGACCGGCCAGCGCGGCTCACTGTGGACCGGTCTCGCGTTGCGCGACGGCTCGCTGCTGGTTGCGGGGCTGAATGGCCAGATGCTGCGCAGCAGCGACGGCAGCGCCTGGACAGCGCTTGCGAGCGGCGTCGACCGCTCGATCACGGATCTGGCACAAGGACCGGATGGCAGCGTGATCGGTGTTGGGCTGGCGGGGACCATCGTCGAGAGCAGTGACGGTGTCAGCTTCAAGGCCAACTCCCGCCGCGACCGGGCGTCGTTGACCGCGGTGCTGGCGACTGCGCACGGCCCCCTTTTATTTTCCAAAGACGGCGTAGTGAGGTCAGACTCATCCGATGGCGGATAACCTTGCGCAGGGCCTTACGGGGGGGCCGCGGAAACGCTGCGGCAAAGCGATGTTGGGCGCTGCTGGGGAATTGCCAAGCAATTCGATCTCGGAAATTTCTAGAGTGGAGCGGGCAAGAATGAAAAGCTTAGCGCATCTAATTTGCTCTTTAGCCACCGTGCTGATTGCGGCGAGCGCCTCAGCGGCCGTCACGCCGGAGGAGGCCGACCACCTGGGGAAGGATTTGACGGCCTTCGGGGCCGAGAAGGCGGGCAACGCGAACGGCACCATCCCGGCGTGGGAGGGCGGTGATACACCGCTGCCCGGCTGGGAGTGGGGCAAGGTCCGCAAGGATTACTGGAAGTTCAAGGACGAGAAGCCGCTGTTCTCGATCGACGCCTCCAGCGTCGACAAGTACGCCGCCAACCTGACCGATGGTCAGATCACAGCGCTGAAGACGGTGAAGGGCTACCGGATGGATGTCTATCCGACGCACCGGACTTGCGCAATCACGCCGACGTACGCGGAGCGCACCAAAGCCAACGCGACGGAAGCCAAGATTGCCGCCGACGGCTGGTCCCTGCAGCACGCCAGGGCCGGCGGCGTGCCGTTTCCGATCCCCAAGTCCGGCGTTGAGGTGATGTACAACCTCAAGATGCGCCCGGCAGGCATCGGGGCGCTCTATCAGGATGGCACCAGCGTCATCAGTCCGCGGCCCGGCACCAACGACTTCACCTGGTACCAGTGGTACCTGGAGCAGTACTGGCCGAGCAAGCGCGCCGACAAGCCGAGCGTCGAGTCCGATGGTGGCGTTGACTTCTTCGTGTACTACGCCTACTCCAAGCCGGCCGCGCTGGCCGGCCAGGGCTTTGTCGGCACGATCGGGATGAACAAGGATCCCGAGCAGTACTACTACTTCCCGGGCCAGCGCCGGGTACGCCGGCTGCCGACCTACACCTTCGACACGCCGCTGATCGGCTTCGAGAACCAGTACCTGGTCGATGAGCAGACCGGCTTCTGGATGACGCTGGACCGCTACGACTGGAAGCTGGTCGGGAAAAAGGAGATGTATGTCCCCGCGAACATGTTCGGCATGTGGGACTACAAGGCGGACCCGAAGGTCGTGTTTGATAAAACCTATATCAACCCGGCCTACCGCCGCTACGAGCTGCACCGCGTCTGGGTGGTCGATGCGCACTTGAAGCCGGGCTTTCGCCACCTCGCGCCGCACCGCACCTATTACATCGACGAAGACAGCTGGAACATGGTGCAGCTGACCGACTACGACAAGACAGACAAGGTGTGGAAGGACGTTTCGCAGTTCCCGATCCCGGCCTGGGAGGTGGGTGGTCTGTGCACGGCCATCAGCACCAACATGTGGGACTTGCAGGGCGGCCGCTATGTGACGGACTGGATGTCGATCGGCGGTGGCCGGGACATAAAGTGGGTCAAGGAGAGCGATCCGGAGGCCAAAGCGCCGTGGATGAAACCGGACCACTACACGCCGGAAACCCTGCGCGCGCTGTCGGAGCGCTGAGCGGATAAAGACGAAAGAGACGCCTGCGGCAGGTGCGCGGGGTGGCAAACGAAACGAAATGGCGCTGCAGCAGCGCGCGGGCCGCTGCAGCTAGAAAACGGGGAGGGCTAACATGCGAGCAAATCAACGCGAAGCGCGTGCGGTACGGCGTTACGCCGGGCTGGGTGCGCTGATCTCGGTGTTGTCGGCACCGGCGTATTCGTTCGATTTCACTCTGGGGGAGACGAAGGCCAGCCTGATCACGCTGGTCACCGCCGGGTTCGGCCAGCGACTGCGCTCCCAGAATGCAGACCTCATCGCGGCGCCCGGTACGCAGGGTTTCCTCACGGGGTTTCAGGACGCGCATTCGGGGGACCTGAACTACAACAGCGGCGACCTGTTCGCCTTGTACCTGAAAGGCAGCGAGGAGCTGCTGTTGAGTTTTCCGGACAAGTACAAGCTGTTCGCCCGGGCCGGCTGGATACGGGACTTCAAGGCGGCCGACACGCGATTCGTCCCGCTCGCATCTCCCGCCCGCACTCAGGCAGCGCACGACCTGTTTCTGTTCGACTTGTGGGCCAGCAAGGATTTCGAGATGTTCGGCCGCACCTCACGCTTGCGGGTGGGGCGGCAAGTGGTCAACTGGGGCGAGAGTCTGTTCATTGCGGGGGGCGTCAACGCCACCGCCGCGATCGACCAGTACCGTTTGACTTACCCGGGAGTCCCGCTGAAGGAGGTGGTACTGCCCGCGGAGATGGTGAGCCTGGCCTTCTCACCGGTCAGCGGCGTCAATGTCGAAAGCTATTATCAGGTCCGCTGGCACGAGAACCGGGTGGTGCCGGTGGGCACCTACTTCAGCACCAGCGACTACATCGGCAAGGGCCCGCAGCCGGCGAACTGGTTCCTCTTTTACGACCCAAACTATGCGGCCATCCACGGCGGTGTGTTTGCGCCGCAGACCGGACCCAACGCGTACACCGGCACTCCGATCACCAATCAGGCGCAGGCGCTGGCCACGGCGGTCGCCAACAATTACTCGTTCTGCTCGGCCGTGAACGTCGTAAGCAGTCCCACGGGCAATACCTGCGCCCTCGACCTGGGCGCTCCGTTCCTGGAACGCGACAAGAAGCCAAATGCCGGCAACCAGTGGGGGATCTCGATCCACTACAAGCCGGAGGGCGCCGCCGTCGACCTGGGCCTCTACTACGAGCGCTTTCATGAGAAGCAACCCTTCCTGAGGTATCTGCCAAGCTCGGTCCCACTGGGTCTGGGTCAGCGATTGGAGTACCCGCAGGGACATGAGCTATTTGGCGTGAGCCTGAGCGCGCTGCTCGGCAAGTGGGCGATCGGCAGCGAAGTGTCGTATCGGCCCAAGGATCCGATCCTGGTCGATCCGTTCTCGTGTGCGGATCTGGGGGGCGGGGGCGCCGACTGCGCCGGCAACTGGGCGACGTACCGGGACGCGCACAAGCTTCAGTGGAACACGACCTGGTGGCGAGCCGTGAACCCGAGCGATGGCGACTGGTACGCCGCCGGGGTGCGTGCGTTGGGCGCGCAGATCTCGAATATCCAGGGTGAATTCGCGCTGATTCACTACCCCGGCGTCAAGAACCATTCGTACCAGGGGCTCGGTCTGCTGGCCGACCTGAGCTACGACATCTCGAAGGCCTCGAGCGGTGTCGACAAGAATGCCCAGCACTTCGGCTCCGCCGACTCCTTTGGCATCGTCCAATACTTCGACCTCACGTACGACGGTACGATCATCCCGGGCTTTCAGGTGATTCCGAACGTCACCTTCGCGCTGGGCTTGAGCGGCGACACGCCGAATGAGAACTACACCTGGTTCAAGAACGTGTTCGCCACCACCTATGCGCTGACCCTGACGCAGAACAAGCAGCACTGGTCGGGCAGCCTGCTGTACGTGACCTATCGCGGCGGCAGTCCGACGCTACTGCGCAACTTCTACGCGGATCGCGACTGGTGGGGAGCGTCGCTCACTTATACGTTCTGATCTCGAGGGACCTCGCCATGAAAAGACCTCTACTGCTGTTCGCCGGCGTGTTGGCGCTGGCACCGTTGGCTGCGAGCGCCGCCGAGCGGCTGCACCTCATCGAGCACGCGGTCAACGAAAACACGGTGCACGTGGGTGCGGGTGCGAAGGGCGACTCGCTCGGTGACCTGATCGTCTTTGCGAACCCGGTGAACGATGCAACCGACAAGACGCAGGCGGGTACCGACAACGGCTACTGCGTGCGCGTGGTCGTGGGCAAGAGCTGGGAATGCTTCTGGACGCTCAAGCTCAAGGACGGGATGATCACCATAGAGGGTCCCTTCTATGACAGCGGGGATTCGGTCTTCGTCATCACGGGGGGCACGGGCAAGTATGCCGGCGCGAAGGGGCAGATGAAGCTGCATGACCGCGGCACCAAGCCCACGAGCTACGACTTCGTTTACGAGCTGCTCTAACAGCCGCGCCCGTGGCGCGCACCGACCTGGATCATCGGCGCCGGAGCATTGGGCGCTGATGTCAGGAGTGAAACCATGGCATTGAGTTGGCGTACCTCCGTTCTCGCTGATCGTCATCGCGCACTGGGCTCGAAGCTCGAAGACTGGAACGGCATGGGCACGGCGTGGACCTACGCCAAGGACATGGCGCTCGACTACGTGGCGATTCGCACCAAGGCGGGCCTGATGGACGTCTCTGGCCTGAAGAAGCTGTATCTGACGGGCCCGCACGCCTCGGCCATCCTGCATCAGGCGACGACCCGCGACGTTACCAAGATATATCCGGGCAAGAGCGCCTACGCGTGCATGCTGAATGATGCGGGGCATTTCATCGAGGACTGCATCCTGTATCGCACCGGGCCCAACACGTGGATGGTGGTTCATGGCGCCGGCGCCGGGCACGAGACCCTGACGGGCGCCGTGGTCGGGCGGAATGCCGCCATGGTGGTCGATGAGGATCTGCACGACCTGTCGCTGCAGGGGCCGGTGGCGGTCGATTTCCTGGCCAAGCACGTGCCTGGGATTCGCGATCTGAAGTATTTCCATCACATGCCGGCGCTGCTGTTCGGTCGCCCGGTGTTGTTCTCGCGCACCGGCTACACGGGCGAGCGCGGCTATGAGATTTTCTGCAAGGGCGAGGATGCCGGGCTGATCTGGGATACAATAGTGAGCGAAGGCCGGAGTTTCGGAATCGTCCCGACTCAATTCGCCACGCTCGACATGCTGCGCGTGGAGAGCTATCTGCTCTTCTATCCATACGACATGTCGCAGATGTATCCCTTCGAGAAGGATCCCCCGGGTGACACCCTGTGGGAGCTCGGGCTCGATTTCACGGTCAGTCCGGGGAAGACCGATTTTCGCGGCGCCGACCAGCACTATCGACTCAAGGGGAAGGAGCGTTTCAAGATCTTCGGTCTGCTCGTCGAGGGCAATGTCGCCGCGGACATGGGGGATCCCGTATACGCCGGCAACAACAAGGTCGGCGTCGTGACCTGCGCGATGTACTCGACCCTCACCCGCAAATCCATGGCGATCGCCCGACTCGACGTGCCGGTGGCCGTGCACGGGACGCGTGTGGAAATTCGCGGCAAGAACGTCAAGGGCCCGGCGACCGCGCACACGCTGCCGTTCGATGATCCGGAGAAGAGCAAGCGCATGGCCGTCGGGTAGGAGCTCATCATGCAAACCAAGCTTCTGATCAACGGCTCGCTGGTGCAGGGCGAAGGCCGGCCCGAAAGTGTGCTCGATCCGGCGACCGGCAAGCCGATCGTGCAAGTTGCGGAGGCGAGCCGCGCTCAAGTGGATGCAGCCGTGGCGGCGGCCGAAGGCGCCTTCGACGCCTGGTCGCGGACCACACCGAAGGACCGTGCAGCCCTGTTGCTCAAGCTGGCCGATCGCATCGAGAACGACGCTGCGGCGTTTGCCGAGCTCGAGTCGCGCAACACCGGCAAGCCGATCGCGGCGATGCAGAATGATGAGATCCCCGCCATCACGGATGTGTTCCGCTTCTTTGCGGGCGCCGCGCGGACCCTCCACGGACCCCTCGGCGGGGAGTTTCTGCCCGGATTCACCAGTATGGTCCGCCGCGACCCGGTGGGCGTGGTCGCCTCGATCGCGCCCTGGAACTATCCGTTGATGATGGCGGCGTGGAAGCTCGCTCCCGCGCTCGCGGGCGGCAACACCGTGATTCTCAAGCCCTCGGAGCAGACGCCCCTGACGGCGCTGAAGCTGGCGGAATATCTTCTCGAGCTGTTCCCGAAGGGTGTCGTGAACATCGTCTGCGGGCGCGGAGAGAGCGTCGGTGCGCCGCTGGTAGCGCACGCGCGCGTTCGCATGGTGTCCCTCACGGGCGATGTGGCGACCGGCCAGAAAGTCCTGAGCGCGGCGGCCGGTAATCTGAAGCGGACGCATCTGGAGCTCGGAGGCAAGGCGCCGGTTATCGTATTCGACGACGCGGACCTGGAAGCGGTCGTCAGTGGCGTGCGCACGTTCGGCTTCTACAATGCCGGGCAGGACTGCACGGCCGCCTGCCGGCTGTATGCCGGCACAGCGGTGTACGAGAAGCTCGTCGCTGATCTGACGAGCGCGGTGCGCTCCCTCAAGGTGGGGTCGCAGACGGAGGCCGGCGTCGAGATGGGTCCGCTGATCTCCGCCGAGCAGCGCACCCGCGTTGCCGGGTTCGTGGAGCGTGCCGCAGCGCAGCGCCACGTTTCGATCACCACCGGAGGTAAAGTGCGCACCGGCGGGGGATTCTTCTATGAGCCGACCATCGTGGCGGGCGCGAAGCAGACCGACGAGATCGTGCAGCGGGAGGTGTTCGGCCCGGTCGTCTCGGTCACTCGATTCACCGACGTCGATGAGGCGATCGGCTGGGCCAACGAGTCCGAATACGGTCTGGCCTCGTCGGTCTGGTCCCGGGACATCGCGCGGGCCATGGGAGTCGCCGCCCGACTGCAGTACGGCTGCACGTGGATCAATACGCACTTCACCCTCGTGAGCGAGATGCCGCACGGCGGATTCAAGCGCTCGGGCTACGGCAAGGACCTGTCGGTGTACGCGCTGGAGGATTACACCATTCCGCGACACGTGATGGTGAAGCTGTGAGCGGTGCTTGCGGGATCCGGCGACTGACTTTCTTACAGCGTGCTCACATCGGCGCCGTCGGCAGGCCCTAGGCGAGCTTGCGCAGCCACGGCAGCCGGCCGGCGCCGAGCAGCAGCGGCGCGCAGCTGAGGAACACCAGCAAGCCATTCGGGGTCCAGCAATCCATCGCCAGCCCTCCGAGGCTCGGACCCACGATGCCGCCGGCGCAATACACGATGACGAACACGGTGTTGGCGTCGGCCAGCTCGGCCCTCGGGTACGATTCCCCGAGGAGCGCGATTCCCTGGGTATAGAAGCCGTACATCGTTCCGCCCCACAGCAGCAGCAGCGGCCACAGCAGCCAGGGCGTGCCCACCGCGGCTGAGAGCAGGACCGGTCCGATCACACAGACACTCGCGCAGCCGGTCAGGACGCGGCGCCGCCCCAGCCGGTCGGCGAGCCTGCCGATCGGCAGCTGCAGGATGACATTACCGGCGAGAAACACGGTCACGAGCAGCAGCGACGCATGCTCGTCGAGGCCGCGCAACAGACCGAATACGGGCAGTAGCGTCACGTACGCCGATTCCACGAGGCCCGCAATCAACGCCGCGAGCATCACGATGGGCGCGGCGCGCGCGATCCGCAGCCACTGCAGTCCGTCCCGCGGCCCGGGATCTCGCGCCCTTCGTAGAGCCTCTGGGCGACCTGCATCGTGCGCCGCACCGCGAAGCCCAGGCGGCGGGCCGCGGCCTGCTGGAGCTGCGACGTGATGAAAGGCGGCGCCGGATTCTTGCGCCGTTCGGCGCTCTCGACCTTCGTGACTTTCCACGTCGCCCCTTCGACGTTCTCGCGGACCCGCGTGGCGGCCGACTCGGAGTCCAGGCGCGGATCGGTTCCGTCGAATTTCAGCTTCGTCCCCTCGAAGGAGACGAGGC
>Ga0208989_10000464_pt1 | contig 11679 bp, 15 predicted proteins | sample MedBloCAOM3_M1_FD_187852 | JGI IMG/M metagenome (GOLD analysis project Ga0208989, IMG submission 187852) | Forest soil microbial communities from El Dorado National Forest, California, USA - Mediterranean Blodgett CA OM3_M1 (SPAdes) (version 2) | ecosystem: Environmental > Terrestrial > Soil >...
TGTGACGGACTCCGGTGTCGGGATCTCCGCCGAGAACGCCGACCGGCTGTTCAACGCCTTCTTCACCACCAAATCCAGTGGCATGGGCATGGGACTATCGATCTGCCGTTCGATCATCGAAGCTCACGGTGGCCGGCTGTGGACCACGGCAAACGTACCCCACGGTGCCATGTTTCAGTTCACTCTGCCGGTGAACACAGACATTGTGTCGTGAGGTAGCGCCCGTAAGCCGTCCAAAGCAGCACCGGCGGTCCGGCCGCTGGTTCAGCTCTGGGTCAATCTCGTCATTCTGACCATGCGCCGATCACTTCGAATTTGTGCCATTAGCGGCCTCATTCACTGTAACAAATAGCCCTGTCAAGAATCCCGCCGCACGGACACTTCAAATAGATCAAGCTCGACCGTCCATTTTACCGGCGTGCCATGAGCCAACCTGGTGGCGTATCAATGTACCGTGACGGCGGCGCCGGCGGGATGGTGCGAACGGATGGCTCCGGATGCCCTCGCGATTCTTCGATATGTCGTTTTGCGACTACGCGTCAGCCCCGAGGAAATCGATCAGTCCGGCCGCAAATGCCTGCGGATTCTCTTCCGCGACCCAGTGGGCGACACCTACAATCGGAAGGATTATCGGCGCGGTGCTGACCTCCTCCATCATGCCCCGCACCAGCGGCGCGGTGGGACTGCCTTCGCCGACGGCAACGAGCGTTGGAACGGTAAGTTTTCCTTTCGAGGCGAAGAAGTCGCGATTATCTTTCGAATCCTGATCGAACGAGCGGTAGAGTTCGAAAGCAGCGCGCATGGCGCCCGGCGCCGAGTATGCGGTTAGATAGGCTTGAAAATCGGCATCATTGATTGCGGCCGGGTTAGATATCCGGAAGTTGAAGAACCACTGCAGATATTCTCGCTCCCGACCCGAAACCAATAGCTCGGGCAGATCTCGAACGTTGTGGAACGAGAACTGCCAGTTTCGCGGGTTGCCCCGCAATTGATCGAAAATCGCCGTACCGGGCAGCGGCGCATCGACAGCGACCAAATGGGTCACGTCCTCGCGATATGCCTGCGCGAACGCATAGGCCACCATGAGGCCGACGTCATGTCCCACCATCGCCACTGGGCGCGTAAGCTTGATTTGTTCGTAGAGCAACCGATGGATGTCTAAGGCCATCGTGCGCTTGTCATAGCCGAGCAATGGCTTGGACGAATTGCCGGCTCCCCGGTAATCCGGAGCGACGACATGAAAGCCCGCGTCGACCAATAGCGGAATTGTGTGGCGCCAGGCGTGCCAGGTCTGCGGAAAACCGTGCAGCAGCACGACCGTCCTTGGTCCCTCGCCAGCAGTGACATAGTGGATACTCACACCCGGCTCGATATCGGCGGTAGCGTGGTTAAGGCGAAAGTTGGCAGTTTGGTTGAGTTTCTCTTTGCGAGCGATCGGTCGTTCCATTTTAGCTCCTGCTTTTCCACCAAGCGCGCCGATGTCAACGACGCATCATGGAATCGTCTCGAAGAGGACGAAAGAACGCACGAATGTCCTCAGCCAATGCCTGTGGATCTTCCATTGCCGCGAAATGCCCGCCGCGCCTCATCAAACTCCAGCGCTGGACATTCGCGCATCGCGCGAGCCACGAGCGTGGTGGATTGGGCACGATGTCTTTCGGAAAAGACGCGCAGGCGGTGGGAACGGCAATGAAGTCGTTCGCTTGCGAGCTGGTCGGGGAATCGCGTAAATCTTAGCCGCTCGCGTAAGTCGGCGAGCGCCTCGTCGGACACCTGAAGCTTCCACGGAACGATCAGACTTTCCTGCAGCACGGTTGCCTCTTTGGTATCGACGGGCTGCGCGGCCGACGTAGGGCCGATTGCCTTTTCGATGGTCAATAGGGCGCCCGTTCCCGGGAGACTACGACGCGACATCCGATCGAGGTTCATCCTGGCTCCATGCGCCAACGCGCTCAGATTGACAGCTGCAACAGGGATTGCGTGCGTCGCTAGAACATCCCGTTCGTATTGGCGGCGGTTTCGGGGATGGGTTGGCGCACGTCCCAATGTTCGACGATCTTGCCGTGTTCAAGCCGGAAGATTTCCGCGATCGCCAACCCCAATTCTTCGGGCTGAAGCTTGACGTGGACATGGAGTATCACAAAGTCACCGTCGGCGAAGACGCGTTTGACATCGCTGCGAAGTCCGGGGAATTGCTTTTTCAGGTCCTGCAACAACGAGCGAAATCCCTCGATCCCATCCTTGCTCCTGGGATTGTGCTGGATGAAATGCGGCCCGAAATAGGCCGCGGCTTCGTCGATGTTCGACCGGTTCAAGGCCGCATCGTAGAACGCCAGGACGGTCCGTTTGTTAGCCTCGCGGACATCGTCTGCGGCGTGCGCCGGCGTGGCGCCGGCTGCTGCTGCTGCTGCTGCTGCTGCTGCTGCTGCTGCTGCTGCCAAGCTAAATCCGAAGGCTCTTCGATCAGTCATCATCTTTCTCTCCTTTAGTGCACAACAAAATTGCCCGTGCGTACGGACGGAGTTGTGCCGCCTTGATCGTTACTCTGGCGATGACACCGCCGGCGCAGCGGCAGGCCGCACGTTGGCTCGGACGGCGCTCGGCAATTTCAGAGACAGAAGCGCGCCTGTTATCGACAACGCCGCCGTCAACAGCAGTACCGCGGCGTAGCCGTTCCTTAATGTCTGGGCTGTCGCCAGGCTCCCTGAACCGCTGAATACCGCGACAGCGGCGGCCGCACCGCATGCCCACCCGAGCTGACGCATGGTGTTGTAGATGCCGGACGCTTTGCCCATGTCGCGCGGAGCGACCGAACCGAGCACGGCGCTCTGTACCGCGGGCATCGCCAAAGAGATCCCGACACCAGCCAGCATCAACGGCGGCACCCATGCGCCGTAAGAGCTGGCACTGCTGCAAAGAAACGACATCCATGTCAGCGCGGCAGACTGCAGGAGTAGACCGGTCACGGCCGGCAGCCGCTCGCCCAAACGGCCGGCCAGAATTCCGCCGATCGGCGCGACGACGAAGAGTGACACCGTCCACGGCATCATCCGCCATCCTGCACCCGATGCGCTCGTTTGCTGGGTGATTGCGAAATACTGCGCCATGAAGATGAGCGTGCCCATCATGCTCATGAACATGAGGAGGCAGACCAAGTTTCCGGCGCGAAACTGGATGGATTGCATCAACCGGCCAGGCACCAGCGCGTCGAGCGACTTCGTTTCCCAGACAAAGAAGGCGATAGCTGCCACGGCGCCGATCGTCAGCGCAGATACGATGGCAGTGCTCGACCAGCCGGCGGCGTTGCCTTCCGACAAGCCCCAGACGATCGCGGTCATGGCAACAGTAAGCAGTATCACGCCCGGCCAGTCGATCTTCGAGACGAGGCGGTCGTTGCTTGGGATCCGCAACCTCGCAAGAAATGCGGTTGCGACGCAGAGCGGGACGTTGACCCAAAACACCCAGCGCCAGCCCAGACTGTCGACCAGTAACCCGCCGATGACAGGTCCGGACAGCACCGCAAGACCGGTGAGACTGCTGAACATCCCCATCGCGCGTGGCCGCTGCAGCGGGGTTACGGCGGACCCCAGCAGCACCATCGCGATCGGCACCAGGATGGCGGAAGCCGCGCCCTGAAGCGCACGTGCGAAGACCAGCCAACCTATGGAAGTGGCCGCAGCGCAGCCCGCCGATGCCAGGGCAAATACCAGCAGCCCGAAGACGAACATCGACCGACGGCCGAAGCGGTCACCCAAAGCAGCGCCCGCCATCAGCAGGGAGGCGAAGCTCAAGCTGTAGGCCGTCATCGTCCAGTGAAGGTAGGACAGCGGCGCCGTAAGGTCGCGTCGGATCGAATCGAGCGCCGTCGTCACGACCATGCCGTCCATCACGGCGATGAATGACGCCGCCGCGGTCAGTCCGAGTACCCAGCGCTGTGGGGTCGAAAATCTTTGCTCGTTCATGGACGCTTCCTTAAATTACGGACCATATGGTCCATAATATGACAAAAAATTTTATACGAGGGCCTTCATTATCGTTGCGAGGGTCTTCTTTCGTGCATCTGCTTCGATATTGGCGCGACCCAGAACCTGCAGCCCGTAGACATTTGCGACAAGAAAGGTAGAAATCACGCGCGCATCGGCATCCGCGGCGAACTCTCCGGCTTCCTGTCCCCGCACGATCGCGTCTCGGTAGGCTTCTTGGAATAGTTCCAACCCGCGCCGAACGCGCATGCGAACGAGTTGATCCTGTCCGCCAAGTTCGATCGCGCAAACCTGGAGAAAGCAGGTTTTAGACGAGGGCTGGAACCCGAGCACCTTTTCGAAGCTCCTGATGATCGCTTCGCGGGGTGGTCCACGCCGCAAATCGTCGATGTTTGCTCTCAGCACAGTGTCGATGTAGCGGTCGAGAGACGCCAGAAGCATTTCGTGCTTGCTGCCGAATGCACCGTAGAAGCTGCTTTTGCTGAGACCCACTTCGTTAAGCAACCCATCGAGCGAAGTTGCTTCATAGCCGCCGCGCCAAAATAGCTGAAGCGCGCCATCCAGGACCTGCTCGTAGTCAAATTCTCTCAGGCGCGCCATTTTTTTGGACCGTTTAGTCCTTAATTTAATATCTCGACGGGTTAGAGGAGTCAATCTCTCATCCGAGAAAGTTAGGCTCTTAGCCGCTTCATCCTGCTTGACCGCCCCTTAAGGACTAAAGCCTGAGTTTTTTCGGGTCCCGGCAACCAATCGCCTTCCTTGCTTAGAGCCCCATTGCGAAATTTGTTTCCGTCCGTGAGCAATTTTGGAAGGAAAATTAACTCGCCCGGATCAATTGAAAGGTCCACGCGCGCTTGTCCGGCACGCAGGCGCATCGCCTCCACTGAGATAGCGTGTCAGAAGGAGCGCAGCGGCGATCACCGTCGCAGAACGCTACGGCCGACTGATCGTCTGACCACTTCATCTGCGCAAATCTTCGCAAGCCTTGGGGTTCGACCTATCCCATTTTTTACGCCATCGTCGCCGATTTCCACCCCGCGTTCAGTATCTCTTCTCCAAACCAAGATATTCGGTTTTGATGAGCTCGCACCTCAGTAGGTCCGGAGCGGTGCGGGGGAATACGACAGCGGATCAAGAGACAGGCGAAACAGGCGATCGGAAAGCGAGCATCACAACGTGTAAAGCAGCCCATTTGTCAGAATGAAATCCGACCCTCTCGCTTAAGTCTTTGAGCTTAAGTCTTTCAAAAGGCTGGAGCGGGTGAAGGGAATCGAACCCTCGTATTCAGCTTGGAAGGCTGCTGCTCTACCATTGAGCTACACCCGCGCGCGGCCGATCAACTATCACGGCAGGCAGGCCGCCTCAACCGCCATCAGCGGATTTGGCCCGCTCGGACGGCCCTGTAAGCGACCTTTGTTCCCTCGCCGTCCTTTGCGCCCGGCGGGGCCCTTAACACGGGCCGATTCGGTGCCTATACTGAGTGTTCCATCAACAACGAAAGGAGGTGATCCAGTGTCTTACACCAAGCGCTGTCACCTCGCTGGGATCGCCCGCTAGGCTTGTTTAAGCCTGGCACCAGGGCGCTCTCAGCGCCTGGACCAGCGAGTTACAAAAGTTGGGGCGCGACGGGAGCCATCCCGTCGCGCTTTTTTTTGATTTGGAAGAGTTCTTCATGGCGCGGCTGCTCCAACGCCTCAGCGCGTCGCGCCACCGATGACAGGCTCCGCGCTGAACCTGGCTGAACCCGAAAATCCGGAAATCATCATCCCGCGATTTCCGCCTTCATGCGGATGCGGGATTGTCGGGATCGGCTCCGCCAAAACGTCCTACCGGCAAACGCAATTGCGTGATCCCTTAAGGATCAGCCAATCCCGCAACCGAAAAGAGGTCCCGATGCTTTACGCCCTGCTGGCCTATCACGTCGAAGCGGATGTTGCATCCTGGACACCGGAAGAGGATGCCGCTGTCATGACCGATCTGCATCGGGTCCACGACCGACTTGATCAAAAGGGGCGCCTCGGTCCGGCGGCGCGGTTGGGTTGGACCAAGAAGGCCCGCACCCTGCGGGGCCCGGGCGATGGCCTTGTCATCGACGGTCCGTTTGCCGAAACCAAGGAACAGTTGCTGGGCTTTTACGTCATGGACTGCGCCACGGAAGAAGCCGCGATCGAGGCGGCGCGCGACCTGCGCCGCGTCAATCCTTCAGCGGTGTACGAGATCCGCCCCGTCTCCCTCTATGTTCCCGGAGTGGCTTTTCCGAGAACGGAGGCTGCGGCCGACGATCAGGCCGGCGGGATTTGAGCGAAAGCGCATTTGCGCAATCTCTTCGCAGAAGCTTGAGAGGCACCATGTTTCGCGACAGCGATGGACGCGAATCTCGCCGAGCGTTCCGGTCCGTCTACGCTTTCGCTTCGCTCAAGCTGCGCCGGACACGCCTCCGCCTGACGATCTCCGCCTGGCTGCGCCGAGTAGCCAGTGAGGGCGAAGCGTGGTGGGCGAAGAAGGACTCGAACCTGCAACCAGACCGTTGTGAGCGCCGGATCATTGATTTTGCTGCATTTTCGTTTGAGCTCGATCGCGTTCGTGAGTTTTGCGAGGTCGTGTCTGGTGCGAAACTGGTGCGGTTGCCCGACATGCTCGACAAACGGATAGGATGAGAGACTTCTTCGTTTCTCGAACTTCGCCAACGTCGGGCGTGTCGGTATCGCTTCGAGAAACCCCAGGCCACCAACGGCCAGCGCCGCTGAAGCGCATGGGCGCGAAATGAAACCGTGTCGCCGTTCCTTTCCCCAGTCGATGGACTTGGCGGTTTTGCGCTCCGCCTGCACCGGCCACGGACGAGGGCGCGCCGCTCGATCACGAGGGTCTGCAACGAGTAAGCTTGAGGCGGATTGTCATTGCAGATGTGGACATTATATGGTACATGCACATTATATAGGGCGGGATGTCAGGTAGCGGCCCCCACAAGATACCCGTCGTGTTTTATCGCACGCACGGCGGGGCTGAGGTCGTGCGGGACTGGCTGCGGAGTCTGGACGACGTCGACCGCCAAGCCGTGGGCCTCGACCTCATGCGCGTTCAATACCGCTGGCCGGTGGGGTATGCCACTTTGCCGCGCGCTGGGCGACGGCTTGTGGGAGGTGCGCACGTCGCTGCCGAGCAACCGGATCGCTCGCGTCCTGTTCAGCGTGCGGCAGGGCCGGATTCTGGTCCTCCATGGGTTCATCAAGAAGACCCAAAAGACGCCGCCGGACGATCTGGCCCTTGCGCGCCGCAGAAATCGAGAATTTGAAAAATGATGGAAACCGATATGGCCACGAAGAAGAAGTTAATCCGTTCTACCGCCAAACTCACCACGCTCGATGATTTTCTCGGCAAAGAAGGCAAGCGCGACGAGTTCGAAGCCGTCGCCGTCAAGGAAGTCCTCGCGTGGCAGATCGAGCAGGCGATGAAGGAGAAGAATATATCCCGCAACAGCCTGGCCCAGCGTATGAAGACCTCGCGCAGCCAGATTGGGCGCCTGCTCGACCCAAAGGACGGCAATGTCACGCTAACCACGCTTCAGCGCGCCGCGCGCATGGTCGGGCGGTCGCTCCGGCTAGAACTGGTTTGAGAGGAAGACGGCGCGCATTGCTGCGCCGGTTCGTGGACGCCCAACATGGGCAAGAGATTGATCGTATTCGTTGCGTTCTGGTGAGATCGTTTCTGGTGCGAAACTGCGGACGACCGCCGGGTGGATCGACCCAATGACGCTTCACGTGCCTACAGATCGGATACGTACTTCTCTACCCGCTTCGCAACTTGGACGAGTTTTTGACGCTCAAGGATGTCGATGAAGTCTGACGCTGAAACCCGGGTCTTGCTCAGATTCCGTCGCGCATTTGCCAGAGAGCTGATCACCAAACCCGGGATTTTGTCGAAGACGCCAGAGAGAAAGGCGTCAGGGGTCATTCTTCGGAGGCCGAACTTCTTCAGCTCGTTTGCCGGAAAGTGACGCAAGTTCCACGTGAGAACGTGCGATGCGTTGGCGGCGATTCCGGCTGCGACGACATGACGATCATCTGGATCTAGAAGCGTTACCCTCGGAATGTGCTCCTCGTACCCGCGGATCGTGGCGGTCGGTAGTGCACTATTCATCAACTGACGGGTAACCTGGAGGCGCTCCAACGGAATGGCTGGCACTTGGACCATTAGGTTCCGCATCCATTCATCATGGATCTCATCCGTCCAGTGCGCTTCGACCAACCGATCGACCGCGGCTTGAACGATGATGTTTCTCAGGTGAAACGGATAGAGGATGCAGGAGTCGAGGACGGCAATCGATGGCTCAAACGCCATAGCGCCGCCTGAGGTCCTCTGCGTCGTCGGCGAGCGATTCCATTGCCGATCGTTGCGCGTCAGTCCTCGCCTTCAGCGCCAATACGTCCTTAAGCTTCGCACGGCGATGCTTGCCAACATATCGGAACGGGAGGTCGCCTCCGTCCATGCGATGCACGACCAGCGGTCGCGAGATTCCCAGGATGTCTGCCGCGTCGTTCGGGCTGAGTTCCTGATCCTCGGCGAGGATCGCGACACGCTCCCCCTGGAGGAGATGGCCGAGGGCAGTCTCGAGCAGGGCTGCAGCCGCCGGGGGCAGCCTGACAACTTGGTCCTGGCCCGACTTGCGGCGGACCTTGACCTCGACATGATCGCCCTTGGCCAGCTTGTCGAGAGGTTTGGCCGCCTTGCGCTCTTGGTCCGAGAGCTCGACGAATTGCAGCACATGGGTGGTCATAGCCGGTTCCTTTCCAGCCAAATATAGAGGTGGAGGCCACTAACTGCAATATCTGAAACTCGGCCCTCGCATTGGCGGACGTCAATCGGCGACAAGCCTGTGCGAATAAGCTGTTCGTGTTCTCTTTTGGTTCTTGTGCTGACGGAGATAGCATATAGCGTTCGAATCACCGAAAAGGCGAATCAAGTCAACGTCGAGATCGGAACAAGGTGTGCCCATAATGGCTTAGGCGGCAACGTACCGATTTTTGGAGGCTTCGATTGCGATTTATCGGATCGACAAATCTTCCTGCTATTACGGGATTTCCAAAATATGCTCTCCTTTGGCGGGAGGGCGCTGGAAATGCCAATCTTTGAGGGAAAATACGATTTCCTAGCTAGAAGCCGGTCTCTCCGATCTTAGCTACGCTGAGATTGGGAGCGCGCTGACTCATCAGGAATACAAGGAAATCGCTGAGTCTTTTTCGGCTAGCCTTAATAGGCTTATGTCTTTCTTCGAACTTCCTCTCCAACTGATTTATTGGTCGTCAAGAGTAGCTGTAGTTAAGCAAAAGGCTCGATATCGATGCGGCGTTAGTCCCGAAGATGATTCACGCGATCATGCCCCCCCGATAAAACAGATGTTCCTGAACGTTTTTGAGGAGGCAACCAAGGCCGGAGGCAACGAGCTAAAGTTCAGCGCTGGCGTGCTGGCTGGATTATTGGGTGATCAAAGCGGGCCTGGAATTCCACCTGCCCGCGAAGGCGTTGAGGCCGTACTCGCGGCGATGGTAATGGCATCATACGCGGCTTTCGAAACCTTAGCTGCTGATCTTTGGGTTGCGGCTCTCAATCGTCATACGGTGCTAGCCGATAATTGGGCCGACAAGAACAAGGATAAGCAGATTACGATGAAAGATATGTCCGGCTACGGATGGAACTTGTCAAAAAGCGCTGGGACTCTATTGCGCCAGTCTAAGCGCATCAGCTTTGAATCTCTCAACGACATTAGACAGGCTTACTCACAAGCCTTTAAGGGAGAGCATGATCGCGTTTTCGAGGAATGTCCTGAATTGATAATAGCGGAAAAAACGCGCCATCTTTTTGCGCATCGCGGCGGACTCATGGATCAAAAATTTATCGAGCAAATGAAGGGCAATCCGCAGTACGCAAGTGCCGCGGCCGGCGAAAGATTGCGTCTGACAGGGCCGATTGCTGGATCGCACGTTGCCGCTTGTACTGGGTGCGGTATTTCTCTGCTTAAGACGGTTGATGATTGGAGCCTCGCACAGTCATGACAAACAAGCCCCAAATTGACGAAAATACGCTGCGGACGATGCAGGAATTGCTGCGCCAGGCGCCGAAACCGCACGATGAAATGAAACTTGCAAAGCCTAGGGGCAAAAAGGCCGCGAGTCCCAAGGTTAAAGGGCGACCCGCGCCTAAGAAACAGCGCCAATGACAGAACTAATTGCGCTCAGTAGCGCGGAGATTCCCGTCCAAACAGCCGCTCGACCGTTTAATTTTCCGCTGCGCCGCAAGATATCCTGACTAATTCCTAAAAGAATACGACGGTCGATATCTTTTGCATACATAACGGAATCTCCCGTTGGATATGGAAGAGCGCTAGCTTTGAACCAGTACCGCGCAGCAATTGCGGCTGTGACAAATCCCAAAAGCGCGAAGGCAACCGAAGCAAATTTGTAAGCAGTCATAGCTATTTGGTTTCTGCGAGTGCGTTGTGGGGGGCGACATGAGGGGTGTTATGAATTACCCCGATGTCTCGATCTTCCAACCCGTTTTGGCCACTAGATGCTCTCCCGGCTGATCAAGCCATTGCGGCTCGCCGTCGAATGGCAGAATTCCATATCCATATCCGAACTGTTCGCAGGCGACGATTAGTTGACCAAGCGCGGCGGGACTTTTGTGAAAGTCAATTTGCCAAATGTTATGGGATATTTCTCTTACTGCTGGATTGTCTCGTACTTTGGGAATCGCAGCGGAAAAGTTTGACCAACGTGCTCGTTCGACTTGGCTGTCGGGGGGTAAGGCGATAGCTAGCTAAAATAGCGCTGTGCATTGACATGCCCTCAATGGGCCAACGCAAGGCTTGACGTGAATCGCGAACGCGACGATACACGAAGCGCGACTATCGCACCGCCCTGCATTGGCGGTTAAGTTTGCGCCGGGATGTTGCAAGCATCCCGGCGTTTCTACCTTAGCGCGATTCGCGGCTTTTGGTTTCGGTGTATCAAGCGCTTTTTTCGCTTTCGCCAGCGCAAGAATCGGCGAGCGAGAAGCTTAGCCGATTGCCTTGTTAGTCGGCCGGTACGTGAGACGCTTGCCCTCGATACCCTTCATGGCAAGCACCGCACGTTCCCCATCGTTGATCCCGAGAGCAATACGGTTCGAATAGCGGAAATCGAATTCGGCAAGGTAGCGATGCAAATGCTTCTCTTTGCAATGCTGGTAGACGCCTTTCATGCCGCGCTTGAAGATCGAATAGTAGCCGTCAACCGTGTTCGTGGTGACATCACCCCGGACGTATTCCTTGACGCCATGGTTCACCGCTTCATGGCTCGCAAACTCTTTGCCAACCGCCTTGTAGAACTGCGCTTCATCGGTCATCAGCGCGGTTTCGCGGGCAATGTTAGCGCGCAGGATTGGCACCACCTGAGCAATCGAAGTGTTGTCAATGTGGAAGCTGCGGACCGATCCGCCGCGCCCAACAATTGTCGGAGGATGCCATGCATTGCGTCACGATCGGCGACCCCCAATGCGTCCGCCATGAGCTGTTCGCCAAGCTCCGGATCTGGATGGTCGATGCAGAATCCATGTGACAAGAGCTTTATCCGCGGGGCTGCGGCGGCCGTGGTTTGACCGGTTGCGGCTAGTGCCGTTGCCTTGTTGAGGTCTGGAACTGTGTTCACGTCGATATCTCCTC
>Ga0208989_10000465_pt1 | contig 11678 bp, 8 predicted proteins | sample MedBloCAOM3_M1_FD_187852 | JGI IMG/M metagenome (GOLD analysis project Ga0208989, IMG submission 187852) | Forest soil microbial communities from El Dorado National Forest, California, USA - Mediterranean Blodgett CA OM3_M1 (SPAdes) (version 2) | ecosystem: Environmental > Terrestrial > Soil >...
CCGACATCGCTGTCGTGCACGAGACTCGAGCCGCCGGAGCGCGCGTGGCGTTTGACCTTGCGGTCCTTGTGGCCGAGATTGTGGCGCCGGTTCGCCGCGTAGCCCTTGAAGCCCTTCGCCGTCTTGCGAAAGCGCTTGGCCGCGGCCCGGTTGGTTTTCAACTTGGGCATCGAAATCACTCCTCGTTGTGTAGCCCCGTTCGCTGGATGCTTGCGCACCCGCTGCGGGCGAACGCTCCACAGGCCTTGCGCCCTGTCTGAGCGTTACTTCTTTTTCGGTGCAAACACCATGACCATCTGTTTGCCCTCCATGAGCGGGTTCTGCTCGACCACCGCGTGCGGGGCCAAGTCGCCCGAAACCCGATCAAGGAGCTTGCGCCCGATGTCCTGGTGCACCATCTCACGGCCGCGGAACCTCAAGGTCACCTTGGCCTTGTCGCCCTCGGTCAGGAAGCGCGTCAGATTACGCAGTTTGATCTGGTAATCCGCCTCTCCCGTGCCGGGCCGAAATTTCACTTCCTTGACCTGAATCTGCTTCTGCTTGCGCTTCGCAGAGTGGGCTTTCTTGTTCTGCTCGAACAGGAACTTCCCGTAATCCATGATCCGCACCACCGGCGGTTCGGCGGTCGGCGACACCTCCACCAGATCAAGCTCGGCGGCGGCTGCCATTTGCAGGGCGTCGTAGCGGGACATCACCCCGGCCTGCGACCCATCGGCCGCGATCACACGCAGTTGCGGCGCGCTGATGTCTTCGTTGCGCCGCACCCGCTTTGTTGCACTAGCGATTCGTCAACCCTCCAATACCTGGCGCCCGCGGCTTTCGAGCTCGACACGGAGCCGTTCGGCGAACGTCTCCGGGACCATCGTGCCCAGGTCCTTGCCGCTTCGTGTGCGCACTGACAACAGATTGGCGGCCACTTCCTTGTCGCCCACCACCAGAAGATACGGAACACGCCGCAGCGTGTGCTCGCGAATCTTAAAGCCGACTTTCTCGTTGCGCAAGTCGGACTCGACCCGAAAGCCCTGATTTTTCAGGGTTTCCGTAACGCGACGGACATATTCATCCTGCCGGTCGGTAATGCTGAGCACGACCGCCTGTAGCGGCGACAGCCACGCGGGGAGTTTGCCCGCATGGTGCTCGAGCAGGATCGCGAAGAAGCGCTCCAGCGAGCCGAAAATCGCCCGATGCAGCATGACGGGCGTGCGCTTGGCGCTGTGCTCGTCGATGTAATAGGCACCCAGGCGCTCGGGCATGTTCAGGTCAACCTGCAAGGTGCCGCACTGCCAGTCGCGCCCGATGGCATCGCGGAGCACGAACTCGAGCTTCGGCCCATAGAAGGCCCCCTCCCCCTGGTTCAGGGTGTACTCGATGCCCGCGGCGCTGGAGGCCGCCTTGAGCGCCGCCTCCGCCCGATCCCAGATGTGGTCGCTCCCGACCCGCTTGGGCGGGCGGTCGGCGTACTTGATGTGGACGTCCTCGAAACCGAAGTCGCGGTAGATGTCTAGGATGAGTTTCGTAATCGCCACCGACTCGGAGGTGATCTGATCCTCGGTGATGAACACGTGACCGTCGTCCTGGGTGAAAGCCCTTACGCGCATCAGGCCGTGCAGGGCTCCCGAGGGCTCGTAGCGGTGCACCTTGCCGAACTCCGCGAGCCGGACCGGCAGTTCGCGGTAGCTGCGCAGACCGTGCTTGAAGATCTGCACGTGCCCGGGACAGTTCATGGGCTTGATCGCGTACAGCCTCTTATCGGGGGTCTGGGTGAGAAACATGTTTTCGCCGAACTTCTCCATGTGGCCGGACTGAGCCCAGAGACTCGCGTCCATGAGTTCCGGCGCACTCACCTCCTCGTAGCCGGCCGCGTTCTGGCGCTCGCGCATGTAGCTGATGAGTGCCTGGAACACGGTCCAGCCCCTGGGATGCCAGAACACCGCGCCCGGGGCCTCTTCCTGCAGATGGAACAGGTCGAGATCCTTGCCAATGCGCCGGTGATCGCGCCTCTCCGCCTCCTCGAGCCGGTGCAGATACTGGTCGAGCTGCTTCTTGTCCGGCCAGGCGGTGCCGTAAATGCGCTGCAGCATTTCGTTGCGCGAGTCGCCGCGCCAGTAAGCCCCCGCGACCTTGGTGAGCTTGAAGGCCCTGAGCTTGCCCGTGGAGGGCACGTGCGGGCCGCGGCACAGATCGACCCAGTTGCCCTGCCCGTAGAGGCTGATCTCTTCCTTGTCCGGAATGCTGGCGATGATCTCGGCCTTGTAGATCTCACCCAGTCCCCTGAAGAACTTCACCGCCTCATCGCGCGCCATGACGCGGCGCGTGACTTTCTCGTCCGCCCGGGCCAGCTCGGTCATCTTCGCTTCGATGGCCGCGAGATCCTCCGGAGTGAAGGGGCGCTGGTAGGCAAAGTCGTAATAAAAGCCGTCCTCGATGACGGGGCCGATGGTCACCTGCGCCTCCGGGAACAGCTCCTTCACCGCCTGCGCCAGCAGGTGCGCCGTGGAGTGGCGGATGACCTCGAGCCCTTCCGGGTCCTTGTCGGTCACGATGGCGAGATTGGCGTCCTCGGCAATGACGTAGGAGGTGTCGACCAGCTTGCCGTTCACGCGCGCGGCGAGCGCCGCCTTGCGCAGCCCGGCGCCAATGCCGCCCGCGACCTCGTCTACGGTCACCGGGTGGTCGAAGCGGCGCTGACTGCCATCGGGCAAGGTAACAACGGGCATAGCGGAGATTTCAGGTGTACTTAAGACCTCAAGCCGCAATGAGCTTCCGTCGACGCCACAATAAAGAGGGCGCTCCCGGCTTCCTGGCAATCGGGAGCGCCCTCTTCACTCATCTGGTAGGCGCGAGTGGGATCGAACCACCGACCACCACCATGTCAAGGTGATGCTCTACCACTGAGCTACGCGCCTGAAGAGTCTTGCGGCCATGAGGGGCGCGAACGATACAAGAGAGAGGGAATCGAAGCAAGCTAATATCTGACATTCCAAGCACTTACGCTCGCATCAACGGCACCGGCAATCCGAGCTCCAGTTGCTTGAGGCGCTCGATTTCATCGCGCAGGTGGGCGGCGTCCTCGAACTCGAGGTTGCGCGCTTTCCTGAACATCTCGGCCTCGAGCTTCTTGATCTCCTTCACCAACGCCTCGGGACGCAGGTCGGCGGGCGTGACGGGCTTGGCGCCGCGCTTGCGCCCCGGCGCCGGCGCTTCCGAACGTGCCCCTTCCATGATGTCGGTGACGCTCTTGTGAATGCCCCGCGGGATAATGCCATGGGTGGCGTTGTACTCGAGCTGCTTGCCGCGCCGGCGGTTGGTCTCATCGATCGCGCGCTGCATCGAGCCGGTCATGCGGTCGGCGTACAGGATGGCGCGCCCGTTGATGTGACGGGCGGCCCGCCCGATGGTCTGGATGAGTGAGTTGTCCGAGCGCAGGAAGCCCTCCTTGTCCGCGTCCAGGATCGCCACCAGCGCCACCTCCGGCATGTCCAGTCCCTCGCGCAGCAGGTTGATGCCCACCAGCACGTCGAACTTCCCCAGGCGCAGATCGCGGATGATTTCAGTGCGCTCGATGGTTTCGATGTCGGCGTGCAGGTAGCGCACGCGCGCGTCGTGCTCACTCAGGTAATCGGTCAGATCCTCCGCCATGCGCTTGGTGAGCGTGGTGATCAGCACGCGCTCACCGCGCGCGGCGCAGCGCCTGATTTCCGACAGCACATCGTCCACCTGTGTGCCGACCGGCCGCACTTCGACTTCCGGATCGACGAGACCGGTGGGACGTACCAGCTGCTCGACCACTTGTGAGGAGTGCTTCGCCTCGTAGCCGCCGGGTGTCGCCGACACGAAAATCATCTGCGGCGCGAGCTGCTCCCACTCCTCGAACTTCAGCGGCCGGTTGTCGAGGGCCGAAGGCAGCCGAAAGCCGTACTCGACCAGCACCTCCTTGCGGGAACGGTCCCCACGGTACATCGCCCCGAGCTGCGGGATGGTCTGGTGGCTCTCATCGACGAACAGCAGCGCATTGGGCGGCAGGTAGTCGAACAGGCACGGCGGGGGCTCCCCCGGCGCACGCCCTGACAGATAGCGCGAGTAATTCTCGATGCCCGCGCAGTAGCCGACCTCCTTGATCATTTCCATGTCGAAGCGGGTGCGCTGCTCGAGCCGCTGCGCTTCCAGCAGCCGCCCCGCGTCGCGCAGCTCCTTCAGGCGCACGCGCAAATCCTCGCGAATCTGGTCCACGGCGCCCACCAGGCGCTCGCGTGGCGTCACGTAGTGGGTGCCGGGGTAGACGGTGAACCGCGGCACCTTGCGGGCGATTGTCCCGGTGAGCGGATCGAACAACGTGATCGAGTCGATGGTGTCATCGAACAGCTCGACCCGCACCGCCTCGCGCTCGGACTCGGCCGGGAAGATGTCGATCACATCCCCGCGCACGCGGTAGGTGCCCTGGGTGAGATCCAGCTCGTTACGCGTGTACTGCATGTCGGCGAGGCGCCGCAGCAGCTGGCGCTGTTCGAGGCGGTCGCCGCGCTTCAGGTGCAGCACCATGGCGAGGTAGGCCTGCGGATCGCCCAGGCCGTAGATCGAGGACACGGTCGCGACGATGATCGAATCCGAACGCTCGAGCAGCGCCTTGGTCGCGGAGAGGCGCATCTGCTCGATGTGCTCATTCACCGAGGCGTCCTTCTCGATGTACGTGTCCGAGGAGGGTACGTAGGCCTCGGGCTGATAGTAGTCGTAGTAGGAGACGAAGTACTCCACCGCGTTGTGCGGGAAAAACTCACGGAACTCCCCGTAGAGCTGCGCGGCGAGGGTCTTGTTATGCGCCAGCACCATGGCGGGGCGCTGCACGCGTTGGATCAGGTTCGCGGCAGTATATGTGTTGTGTACGAACATCCCTCCCCAACCTGCAAGAAAGGTCTGCGGACCGGGGACTGAAAGATCGTAGACGTGGGGATGCGGGTAATTGATCGGCTCGACGCTCGAGACCTGTGTCCAACGTGCCGCACACAGGGCACGCATCTCCCGCCATCGGATCCACCACGAAAAGTCCGAAACCACGACATTTCGGTACTCGGATGCGAGCGCCTGCAGCACCCGCGACAGCAGCTGCCGGCTCGGCCGCCGCAATCCGCTCTCAACGAGGCTCAGCATCGGCCGAGAACAGCCTGCCAGTCTTGCCAGCGCCTTCATGGACAGGCCAACGCCAGTCCGCAAGGAACGCAGCGCGGCCGGTTCCACAGCGACCACATCGACATTGGTGTCTGCACGGCGGCACAGAAACGTTTTCAGGCGCGCCAGTTTTTCCTGGTGGTCGAAGCCAATGTGCTCGGCATATCGTCTTAGGTCAGCTTGGCCGGAAACGACAACATAGAAATAAACGCCGCCGGCATGCTTGCTGTTCGTTGCCCGCTTAAACGCCTTACGCAAGCGCGCGTGGATTGCGAACCGTTTAAGGGCGTAGGCTAACTCGCATGCCAGGTCCTCGCTGGCGGTAGTGGCGATGACCTCACCGCCGTACCCGACCGTGCCGTCACCGTCGAAATACGCTCTTAGCAGTACGCCCAGACATCGATCCGAAAGCTGCGGCCAGAAATCCGGTAACCGCTTACGATCCGCCTTGCACCCGCAGAGCTTCGCCAGCAGCGATCGCAAGGCCATCGAAGAGACCTGGTAGTCGGAGCTCCGACGGACAAAGAATGGCAGGCCAAGTTCATGCAGCGCCGCCTCGATGTTTTCCCTGATGATGCGGTGATGATTAGAGATGATGATGTACTTCGCCTGAGCGTTTCCTTCGGCGATGTAATAGCCGAACAACGCGAGTACGGAATCAGACAGCGGCAGTCGGGCCGGGAGTCTGCAAGCAACCTTCTGGCCACCGACGGACAAGCGGGACTCACTACGTCGCCCGCCTAGGTTATTGGTGGCCGACAGCAGAGTCAGGAAATGCCGGACCTTCAGTCCGCTGCCGCGCAGACCGCGGCGTATCGCATAGAGCTTCCCGCCGGGTTGCAGCCCGCAGGTAGCAATCGTTGACGCGAACTGCGCGCTGCCCGCAACCGCCATGTACTCCAGAATCGGGACTTCTGCGTGAACCGAGAGCTGTGTGTCCGCCAGGTAGGGAAGGATATCCAATTCTCTCAATCCCTCGGACAGGGCGCTTACGGCTTCGGGCACCGGAAGCAGATCGCGAGACCGGATATCTTCCGTTTTGACCTGGGTCGGGCGGCCATCGCGAAGCACCCAGAAATTGTGATCTGCAGTCACGCTGATCGAACGGCCGCAGGTCGTCGACACGCGAAACATCCGCTCGGGGGCACGGTGCCGCAGCAAGGCGGCAACCGGGTACCACGCGGTCTCGCCATTAGACGGGTTGTAAGCCGGCGCAAGGTACGCGTGTTCAGCCAAGGCAAACTGCTCCGTCTCTGCTCCATCGACCCGCTGCAAACCGCGACTTCTCATGAGGTCGTCGATAAAGGGGCCGGCCCTGACGAGGCGCATATGAATCTCGCCAGCAAGGCACTCTGCGATCAGAAGCGGATCGTCATACCCAACGCTCTTCCCGCTGCCCGTCCCCCCGAGCAGCGTCTGGTGCGCGAGCCCCTCCGTGAGCCCTTCGACGAGCTTCTCGATCGCCTGGGGCTGATCGCCCGCAGGGGCGTAATCGGCTTCCAGCTTGAAAGGCTGCTGTTCCACGCGAATATATTCCCGATGGCCGGGCCGGACACAATCTCTTAATATAGCGGGGCTGCCCAATCTCAGGCGAACTGCAGGAAATTCAGTGACCTTGCCTGTCGCGCGACGCGTGCAACGCGTCAAACCCTCGCCGACGCTTGCCGTGACCGCCCGCGCTGCGCGCCTGCGGGAGCAGGGCAAGGACGTGATCGGCTTGGGCGCGGGCGAGCCCGACTTCGACACGCCCGCCCACATTGCGCAGGCCGGCATGGACGCGATCCAGGGCGGCTTCACCCGTTATACCAACGTCGACGGGATCGATGAGCTCAAGGACGCGATCATCGCGAAGTTCGAGCGCGACAACGCTCTCACCTACGAGCGCTCGCAGATCCTGGTCTCCGCGGGCGCCAAGCAGACCCTCTACAACCTCGCGATGGCGGTGATCGATCCGGGCGATGAGGCCATCATTCCCGCCCCTTACTGGGTGTCGTATCCGGACATGGTACTGCTGGCGGACGGCCTGCCGGTCATGCCGTTTGCCGGGATGGCACAGGGGTACAAGATCACGCCGCGCCAGCTGGCCGCGGCCATCACCCCGCAGACGCGCCTGCTGCTGCTCAACAGTCCCTGCAATCCCACCGGCGCTGCGTACACGCGCGCCGAGCTGCGCGCGCTCGGGGAAGTGCTGCTCGAGCATCCGCGCATTCTCATCGGCACCGATGACATGTACGAGAAGATCTACTGGGAGCCGGAGCCGTTCTGCAGCCTCGTGACAGCGGTTCCGGAGCTCTACCACCGCACGGTGACGATCAACGGCGTCTCCAAGGCGTACGCCATGACCGGCTGGCGGCTCGGTTACTGCGGGGGGCCGAAGGAAATCATTGCCGCGATGAGCACCATCCAGGGCCAGTCCACGTCGAATGCATCCAGCATTTCGCAGAAGGCCGCCACCGTCGCGCTCAACGCGGATCAGACGTGCGTCGCCAAAATGAACGAGGCGTTCAAGGCGCGCCGTGACTACGTGGTGCGGGCCCTGAATTCACTGCCCGGCGTGAGCTGCCTGCCTGGCTCGGGCACCTTCTACGCGTTTGCGGACGTGTCGCGCGCGATCAGCGCGCTCGGCTGCCGCGACGACGGCGAGTTCGCGGAGCTTCTCCTGAACGAGGCGGGCGTCGCAGTGGTTCCCGGCTCAGGTTTCGGCGCGCCCGGCCACATGCGCCTGTCGTTCGCGTGCAACATGCCGACGCTGGAGCAGGCGCTGAACCGTATCGCGCGCATTCTCATTGCGCGCGTCGACGCGGCCTGAAGCCGGCACACATCGCGGCCAATGATCTGGTCGCTGCTCGCGGATGCTCTCGTCGTCGTCCACTTCACCTTCACCGCGTTCGTCATTTTCGGCGGCTTTCTCACCTGGCGCTGGCGCTGGACGGCGCTGATACACCTGCCCGCACTCGCGTGGGGATGCTGGGTGGAGGTCTCGAGCACGATCTGTCCGCTCACACCCCTGGAAAATCACGTGCGCTACCTCGGCGGCGAGGCCGGTTACAGCGGCGGATTCCTCGCCCATTACCTGGTCGCGGTGCTCTATCCGCCCGGATTGACCTGGCGCATACAATGGGTCCTGGCCGGCCTGCTGGTGGGCATCAACGCCGTCGCCTACGGCCGGCTGCTGCTGCAGAGGCGATCCCGGTGAGAGCGGTTTCCTTGACTCCGCGGACACCGTTGCCGGAGAATTCGCGCCCTTCGCAAGTCCCGTCTGTTCCCCGGTAGCTCAGCGGTAGAGCATCGGACTGTTAATCCGTTGGTCGTTGGTTCGATTCCAACCCGGGGAGCCATTTCCTTATTGTTCAGTATGATACGAAATGTTTCTATTGTTATTTCGCGCTTGATACGCCCGCGGGGCCGCTCAAGCTCATCTCTGCCTCCGCCGGGCTACACCAAGACAATCCTGCAGGGTCTTGCGGAACCGCCGACTCAACCGCAACCGCACATTTGATTCCAGTACGACTTCATATTCACCGTCGTCCTTGAGTTCAAGCCCACGGATGCGGTCGAGATTCACGATGATCGAGCGGTGAATGCGGCAAAACATCTCGGCATCCAAATCCCGCTCAAGTTCTGACAAAGGTCGACGCAATAGGTGCGTCTGATTCCCCACGTGCAAACACGCGTAGTAATCAGCAGCCTCAATCCAGTCAATCTGCGCGACCTGTAGGAACACCACTTGACCGACGCTTCTTATGACGAGCCGCTCGACACGCTGCGGTCGGTGCTCAGCGTAGTGGGCGAGCTTATCCTTGGCACGATTCACTGCTCGATTGAAGCGCGCGTCGTCGAACGGCTTCAGCAAATAGTCCAGCGCCCCCGCCTCGAAGGCGCGAAGCGCGTACTCATCGTGGGCTGTCACAAAGACGACGGCCGGTGGCACATCGCCACCCAGCAACTCAAGAACATCGAAGCCATCGCATTCTGGCATCTGTATGTCGAGGAACATCAGGTCCGGCGTGGTGCGGCGAATCGTCTCAATCGCCGCCGCTCCGGATTCACATTCGTCAATGAATCCGATGTCCGGGTCGCGGCGCAGCAGCACCACGAGATTGCTTCGCGCCAGAGGTTCATCGTCGACCACTAACGCACGTATCGGCCTCAAGCGCTTATTCAGAGGCATCATCATTCGCGCGAGACAGGCAGCGACACCAGAACCTCCACTCCGCCCGCCTCCTGAGACCGTAGATTTAACTCGAATCGAGTCCCGTACAGGATTTCCAGGCGTGCGCGCAGATTAGATAGTCCAATGCCAGCCTGCTTCGCCACCCACCCTGCCGGGAGACGCGGACCGCTGTTGGAGACGGTGAGACTGAGCCGATCATTGGAGCGCGAGCCAGCGACCCTAATCACGCCTCCTTCCGCGCGTCGTGCGATGCCATGCTTGATCGCGTTTTCTACCAGCGGCTGCAGGATCAAGCTGGGAACCGCCAGTTCTAGGAGTTCCGCCGGAACGTCCACGCTCACTTGCAGGCGTTCGGCGAATCGAATCTTCTGAATGTCGAGATAACGACGCAGATACTCCACTTCCTCCGCAAGCGCGACCAGCGGCCGCGGGGAATCTTCGGCCGCGCGACGGAGAAACTCGCTCAGCCCCACGATCATGGTCACGGCCTCATCGTTCCTGTTGTCGCGGACCAGCCCGGAAATGGCATTTAGGGTGTTAAACATGAAGTGCGGCTCCATCTGCTGCCGCAACGCGTTCAGCTGCGCCTTGGAGAGTTTCTCATCGAGCCGCGCCGTCTCCGTTTGCTGGCGGGCGATTCTTTCTCTGGACTCCATAACGGCAGTCATCGCTACGATGAAGGCGTAGACGATCATGGAGGTCAGGAGACCGTAACTGAACTTGGAGAGCCAGAGCTCTGTGAAGGGGCCGGGCGGCTCAGACTGCGCCCAGGGGTTTAGCAGGATTTCGAGCAGGGCGCCCCACGCGGCGAAAATCAGCCCGATCGCCGCAACGGCCCCGAGATGCGCGGAGACTGCTTTGGGGCTGGACTGATGAAAAAGTGGATATCGGCGTCCAAGTCCGATGACGACGGGCGTCGCCAGAGCCCATGGGAGCCAAGACACTACCAATGTCACGAAGAGTCGGACCCACGCGTGATGCATCCCTTGCGCCCGCATTGGGAACACCGTTTGACTGGCGTCGATCAGCCCAATTCCGAACCAGATCGCTGCAATCCCTAGCCAACGTGTCGACCGTGCGCCCGTGCGGGGTTCGTCCATGCCAGCAATCGTACGCCACGGCATTGCAGCGGTTTCAAGAATGCCGTGAGTCGCCGGCTGCGTGCAGTAAGCGGTCTGGTTCGGTTTACCTATGGGCGCAATACTGCAAGCGCCATGCGGCTACCACAACGCCCATGACAGACGCGCCGGCGAGGGATGACAAAGGAGTCCACATGAAGAGAAGATACCTCTTGCAGCTGTCAGCGGCCTTCGGGCTGACCACGGCTCTCCCGCGTTCCGCACTTACGGAGTCAAAGACAGACTCCGCCGCATCAGCGAGTTCGGCCGCACTGAATCCGCTTCGGCCTCCCACGCAAGGGCTCATTCCTGTTGCTTTCCTGCTCTCCGAGGGCGCGGTCGTCATAGACTTTGCTGGACCGTGGGAAGTTTTCGGGAATGTCCACTCAGGCGCCGTGCGGCACCCATTTCAGCTGTACACAGTAGCCGAAACGACCGCACCGATACACGCAGGTGGCAGCCTGACAATTGTCCCGAACTACACGCTCGCGTCAGCACCCGCGCCTAGAGTACTTGTGATCCCCGCGCAAAGTGACCCGAGCGATGCGGTCATCGCCTGGGTGCGCAACGCCACACGAACCACCGACGTCACGATGTCCGTGTGCACTGGCGCATTTCTGCTGGCTAAGACCGGGTTGCTGTCTGGCAAAGTCGCGACGACCCATCATGGCGCCTACGCGGAGCTGGCGATGGCCTTTCCCGACATTTGGGTTAAGCGCGGCGCGCGATTTGTAGAGTCGGGAAACCTCGCGACCTCCGGTGGGCTCTCTTCCGGGATCGATCTTGCGCTACGCGTTGTGGAGCGATACTTCGGTCATGCCGTGGCGTTGAGCACCGCTGACAACCTGGAATATCAAGGCTTGGGCTGGATGAACCCTGACTCTAATCAGACTTACGCCAAAAGGCGCGTTTCGACGGATCAACACCCGCTATGTGCTGTGTGCGAAATGGACGTGGACGCTATGACAGCCCCGAAATCGATGTTTCGAGGCCGGACGTATTACTTTTGCATGGACGCCCACAAGAAGCTGTTCGATGAGGGTCCCGGGCGATTTGTGGACGCCTAACCTCGACGAATTGAGCCCAGCTTGATGCAGGTTAGAATTCGCGTCGCTCAACGATCGGTTAGCACCCAAGGGAACGCCGCGTATCACGCCCGCCCTTCGCAGCGCACTGCTCGGAGGGTCGGCGTAGGGGTAGCTCACTCGCGGAAAATTGGGAAA
>Ga0208989_10000467_pt1 | contig 11661 bp, 13 predicted proteins | sample MedBloCAOM3_M1_FD_187852 | JGI IMG/M metagenome (GOLD analysis project Ga0208989, IMG submission 187852) | Forest soil microbial communities from El Dorado National Forest, California, USA - Mediterranean Blodgett CA OM3_M1 (SPAdes) (version 2) | ecosystem: Environmental > Terrestrial > Soil >...
GGTCCGTTGCTCTCCGGCGCATTGCGCGACTGGAGCGGCAACTACACCGACTCGCTGCTGGTGTTCGGCGTCCTGGCGGGGCTGGCGGCCGTAGTGGCGCTTGCGGCCCGGCGACCCCTCTCATAGGCTTCGCGCGGCTCGTAAGAGGCTGCGCCCGCTGGACAACGGCGGCAGCGCCACGAGGAATCAAGCTTTCGCGTCAGAGACTATTACCGTTGGCAGATGCCTTCGCAGAGCCTGGAATGGCCTGTGAGAGGCGGCGCTCATGGGAGAAAACACCTCACGCGCCGCCCTTGAAGGAACTGCGGCCTGGCTCTTGGGTCGCCTGCGGCCAGTGAACGAGGAGAGCAAGCGCACGCGTTACGAATAAACAAAAACGATCATGAACAGGAGGAGGCGATGGACCTTCGAACGGGACTACGGGCTGCCGGCCTTGGTCTGGTGGTTGCGATCGCTGCCGGCCCAGCCGGGGCGACAGCGCCCAAGCGGGGCGGAACGCTTACCTACATGATACCGGCGGATGCGCCGCCGAGCTTCGACGCCCACCGCGAAACCACCTTCGTCACCGTGCACGCCGCAGCGCCGTTCTACAGCGTGCTGATCCGGGTGCCGCCGGACAATCCGGCCTCGGCCACGGAGTTCGTCTGCGACCTCTGCACCGAAATGCCCGTGCCGACCGATGGCGGCAAGACATATACCTTCAAGATCCGCCAGGACGTGAAGTTCCATGACGGCAGCAAGCTCACCGCGCAGGATGTCGCCGAAAGCTGGAACAGGATCGTGTTCCCGCCGCCCGGCACCACCAGCGCAAGGGTCAGCTATTACGCCATGGTCGACAAGATCGAGGCGCCTGACGATGCCACCGTGGTGTTCAAGCTGAAGTACGCCACGACTGCCTTCCTCCCGGCGCTCGCCGACCCCTACACCTGGATCTACAAGAAGGAAATCCTCGTCAAGGACCCGCACTGGTACGAAAAGAACATCATGGGCTCCGGTCCCTTCAAGTTCGTTGCCTATGAGGTCGGCCAGTCGATCAAGGGGGAGCGCAATCCGGACTACTATCACAAGGACCGGCCTTACCTCGACGGGTTCGTCGGCATCTTTGCCGCCAAGCAGTCGGTGCGCGTCGAGGCCATCCGCGCCGACCGCGCGGCCATGGAATTCCGCGGCCTGCCGCCGGCTGCGCGCGACGAGCTGGTGAAGGAGGCCGGCAACGCCGTCGTCATCCAGGAGAGCGACTGGAACTGCGGCAACATCGTCACGCCAAACCACAAAAAGAAGCCGTTCGACGATGTCCGCGTGCGACGCGCACTCGCCTTGGCCGTCGACCAATGGAAGGGCGCGCCGGCGCTGTCCAAGATCGCGACGGTGCGCACCGTGGGCGGCATTGCCTTTCCCGGTTCGCCGCTGGCGGCGACCAAGGAGGAGCTGCAGGAGATGGCGGGCTACTGGCCGGACATCGAGAAGTCGCGCGCCGAGGCCAGGCGCCTGTTGAAGGAGGCTGGCGCCGAAGGGCTGAAGTTCGAGCTGACCAACCGCAACGTCGACCAGCCCTACAAATTCGTCGGCACCTGGCTGATCGATGAATGGAAGAAGATCGGCGTGCAGGTCGAACAAAAAGTCCTGCCGACCGGCCCATGGTTCCAGGCCATGCGCTCGGGCAGTTTCGACGTCGTTCTCGAAGCGAATTGCCAGAGCATCGTCAATCCCGTGCTCGATACCGGCAAGTACCTGCCGCAAACCGCCTATCCGGAGAACTATGGCGGTTACGAGGATGCCAAGTCGATCGAGCTCTACAACAAGATGCAGTACGAGACCGATCCCAAGGAGCAGCGCGTCGACATGCGTGCTTACGAGAAGTACACGCTCGACACGATGGTGCACGCGATCGTCACGCCCTACTGGTATCGCATCGTCCCCGAACGTTCCTACGTCAAGGGCTGGAAGATCAGCCCCAGTCACTTCTTGAACCAGGATCTCGCCGACATTTGGCTGGACAAGTAACCCGCAACGCGAAGCGACATCGACCCGAAGCTGCGGGCCGGATAGACTCGGCGTCCGCAGACAAGGCAGGCGGACAATCGATGGCAGCTTCATCGTTCACCACGCGCAGAGCCGTGGCGCGCTCGATCCTTCTCGGGCTGCCGGCCACGGGCTTGCTGGGCGCCGGCTCCCGGGCGGAAGGCAAACCCGCTATCATCCCGGGCGCCGATTGGGAAAAAGCAGCATCGCCGGAAGCAGCGGGCTTTCGCGCCTCGGGCTTCGAGGCGCTCGAAGCCGCGCTCGTCACCCTGCCGACGACGGCGTTCATGGTCGTGTCGGGCGGCTGCGTCGCCTATACCTACGGCGACGTGGCGCAAGCGAGCTACCTTGCCTCGGCACGCAAGAGCGTCCTGTCGATGCTGTTCGGCAAGTACGTAGCCAATGGCACGATCAACCTCGACCGCACGATGGCCGACCTCGGCATCGACGAAGCCGACGGCCTGCTGCCGATCGAGAAGACGGCGCGCATCCGCGACCTCCTGATTGCGAGCTCGGGCGTCTATCACACCGCCGGCAGCCCGGGCGACGATCCCAACACGCCGCCGCGCGGCTCCAAGCAGCCCGGCACGTTCTTCCACTACAACAACTGGGACTTCAACGTGCTTGGCGTCGTGTTCGAGAAGCTCAGCGGCAAGACGGTTTTCCAGGCGCTCGACGAGGAGCTCGCCAGGCCGCTGCAGATGCAGGACTTCCAGCTCTCGCGTCAGCGCATGATGGGCTTCGAGAACCAGTCGCGCTTCCTCGCCTATCACCTGTTCCTGTCGGCGCGCGACATGGCCCGCCTCGGGCTGGTGATGGCGCGTGGCGGCGACTGGAACGGCCGGCAGGTCGTGCCGGCGGCATGGGTCAAGGAGAGCACCGAGCCGCACGTTCCCGCGAGCAGCGTCGGCCGCGGCGGCGAGCTCAGCTACGGCTATCTCTGGTGGATTCCCGAGACGCGCAAGACGGCGCCGTGGTTGGGCTCGTTCATGGCGAGCGGCCAGTTCGGCCAGTTCATCCTGGTCCTGCCGGCCATCGATGCCGTGATCGTCCATCGCCGCGTCGTGACGGACGAGTACGCCGTGGCGCGCAATCTCGGCAAGACCAAGTTCGAGCCGCCGCGCGTGCTCGGACCGGATTTCCTCAAGCTCGCCGACATGGTCGTGGCGGCGAAGAGCTAGTTCTTCTTCGCCTCGACGTTCTTGTTCAGCCAGCCGACCAGCCAGGCGGCGATCTCGAGGCTGTTGCGGTCCTGCATCAGCATGTGCGAGTTGCCCTTGACGCCGATCTCCGGCAGCACGACCAACTCGGTCTTGCCGCCGGCTTTTTTCATCGCTTCGGCGAACGCGCGGCACTGTTTTAGGCGCGGCGCCCAGCGGGGGGCCAGGTCGACATAGTCGCCCCACAGCACCAGGATCGGGATCTGCATGTAAGGTTTCAGGTCGCCGTCGGCGGCGGGGCAGCCGCCCGGCTCGATCGACACGATGCCGGCGATGTCCTGGGTGTTGAGCGCCGCGGTCTGGAACGGATAGATGCCTGACTGCGAATGGCTGATCAGGATCGTGCCCTTGAGCTTGATCGCCAGCTCCGAAAGCGCCCGGCACGGTTGGGCGTGGGGAAGGTGGCGTTCCAGTCGCTCACCATCTGCTTCCCGAACTCACCTTGTGTCTCGAGCGGGAACTGCATGCCGTCGAAGACCTTCGGGTATTCGGGCTCGAAGCGGAAGATCGCCCACGCGGCCTCGTGGCCGGCCGAGAAGATCGGCGGGATCTGGTCGGGCGGCGTCTTGCCGAGCTTGACGCTGTTGAAGGTCGACGGATCGGTCGCCGAGCGGCCGCGCGCCACCTGGTCGATCACATAGGTTGGAAAGCCCTGACGGACGAAATACTCGTCCCAGCCCATGCGACCGTCGGGCGTCGTCTCCCAGGTCTTGCCGGTGAGGCAGCAGCCATGGATCAGGGTCACTGGCGTATGCGAGGCGCCGGCCGGGATCTGGTAGCGGACATACATCTGGCCGACGGTGATCGTGCCCGACGGCGCGTAGGCCGGCAGCGTGGAGAGCGTGTCCGACTTCACGTCGTGTCCGCCGATGAAGAAGCTGCCCTGCTTTTCGATGCTGAGCGGCTCCGCCACCGCCGGCGCTGCGGCGAGCAGGGCAAGCAGGCCCGCGTAAAACACCTTGGCGATCATGCCCATCTCCTAGCGCGTGGCGTTGCTGCGGATGAATCCGAGAACGGCCGCATTGAACGCCTCGGGCCGCTCCCACTGGATGGCGTGACCCGCATCCGACACGATCACGACCGTGCTGTTGGGGATCTTCTCGCCGACCTCGCGCAGCAGGAAGGGCGGGATCCAGAGATCGGCGTCGCCGGTCATCAGCAGGGTCGGCACCCTGAGCTTGCCGAGCGTCTCCCAGGTGAACTTGTTCTTGAGCCGCGCCGGCGCGCGCTTGCCGGAGCGCTCGTGCCGCGCCTTCCATTCGGCCAGTCCCTCGGGATTGGCGACACGGTAGGACGGACCGACTTCCTGGACCTCGATCGCAATTCACTGAAGGGTTTGGGGCGCAATGCCTCCAGCGTCTTCTGGTAGTCGGGCTCGGCGATGCCCATCATGCTCGAGGCCAGCACGAGGCTCTGCAGCCGTTCGGGCCGCGAGAGCGCGACATCGAGGCCGATATAGCCGCCCAGCGCACTGCCCACGGCGTGGAACTTGCCGACCTTGAGGTGATCCATGAGGGCCAGCAGGTCGTCAGCGGCGAAGAACCTTGGCGAAAGCGGGCTGCTGGTAGGGGAAGAATTCGGCGCTGCCGGAGCCCGGATGCAGGAACACCACGACCTCGCCCGATCCGCCGGTGTCCCAGTACCAGAGCTTCACGTTGCCGAGATCGGCGAGGGCCTCGGTCATCGGGGCTTGCGTCGGCAGGGGCGTCCTGAGGCCCATGTCCGGCTCGGCCGCCATGGCCGATCGGGCGGCGGCGAGGCACGAGCTGGAGGCGACGGCGATCGCTCCTGCCATGACGGAACGGCGTCGCGTGATCATGGCCGGCATTGCGTGCTTCCCCCTGTGCAGCACTGCAGGAAAGCAGGATTTTCGGGCAGCGTCACATTGCGTCCGCGATACTTTGGATTGCATCTAGTAAGCATCTGCAGAAGCGGCTAGAACGGGATCGGAGGAGACTCACATGCATCTCTTGATCCCCGCGCGCGGCGTGCTGGCCGCGCTCCTGGCACTCTCGTTCATCGGCGCGGCGTCGGCGCATTCGCTCTGGTTGGAGCGCCAAGGCGACGGACTGCGACTCTATTTCGGTGAGTTCGAAGAAAACCTGCGCGAAGCCTCGCCCGGCCTGCTCGACCGGTTGAGCCCCCAGGCGAAGGTCGCCGTGGCGGGCGAGGGCGACAAGGCGCTCAAGGTCGACAAGACGGCTGGTTTCTTCACCGTTGCCGGAGTCGTCAGTGTCGACGACAGCGTGGTCGCCGAGGATGTGCGTATTGCCGAGCGCCGCACGGCTGAGAAGGTGACGCGCGTGCTGGCGCGCCTGGGCGCGCGCTACGTGGCCGACTTCAAGGAACGCCTGCCCCTAAACACGCTCGACGTCGTGCCGGCCGGCAAGCCGGGCGCGTTCAAGGTGTTCTATCAGGGCAAGCCGCTCGCCAAGGCCAAGCTCGAACTGATCGCCGAATCGGGCTGGAAGCGCGAATTCAAGACCGACGAGCAGGGCGCGGTGGAAGTGCCCCTGCCGTGGCGCGGGACCTATGTCATCGAGGTCCAGCACACCGACGCGACGCCGGGCAAGCTGGGCGAGGAGGCCTACGACACCCTGCGTTGCGCGAGCACGCTGTCGTTTCGCCTCGCCGACGGGCCGCAGGGACCGCCGATGCCGCCGGCGGCAACGCCCAAGAAGCCCTAGGCCGCCGGCGCGAAGGTGCCGTGCAGCGAGAACGGCACGTGATGCTTGAGCGGCGCCACGAATAGCGGTCGTGCCGCGAGGTCGCGCGCGTCGAGGCCGACGATGTCGGTGCGCCGGCGGGCCGCATCGAACACCAGGCTCACCACGACGCCATCATCCTCGGCCCCTCCTGGGCGCGTGGCGATGAAAACCGGCTCGCCAGGATAGCCGCCCGGGCGGAAATCGTGCCGCGCCACGGCGCCGGTCTGGAGGTCGACGCGCGCGAGCTGCTGCTGCAGGCCCATCGCCTGGCCGGACGGGTTGCAGGCGATGTACGCATAGCGCTGGCGCTTGCCCGAGTAGGCCGGATTGATGCGCGGGAACTCGTTGGCCGTGCCGCTGTCGTAAGTCCGGCTCTCGATTTTGCCGGTCGCCAGGTCAACCCGCATGCGGGTAAGGACCGCCATGCCGTCGCTCGGCCATTTCGATTTCCAGTAATCGCGCAGCGCCTGGCCGATCGTCTGATAGTCGGGATAGCGCGCCAGGTCGAGAACCAGCGCGCCGTCTTCCTCGAAGCCGTTGGCGAAGTGGAACTGGAAGAAGGAGTCGGTCTCGATGATGCGCGGCTTGCCGCTTCCGTCGCGCGGCACGAGCAGGATCAGGGTTGGTATCCGGTTGTCCCAGAACAGAGCGTGGTCGAAGCTCTTTTGCCCCAGCACGAAGGGACGCTTCCACAAGATGATCGGCCCCAGGCAGAACACCAGGTAGCGGGTCGTGAGCACGAAGTCATGGTTCATGAACGCATGGGGCAGCGTCACCGGCGGCAGGCGCGTGATGATTCCCTCGTCTATGCGATAGGGGGTGAGCGTGGTCTTGGCGCCGTAGTCGATGCCGAAATTGAACATTTCGCCGGTGTCGGGATCGATCTTGGGATGGGCCGAGAAGGCCTTCACCGTGCCGCCGAACGTTTCGATGCCGCGTGTATCGAGCGTGACCGGATCGAGTGCGAAGGGCGGACCACCTTCCCACAGCGACAGCAGCCGGTCGCCCTGCATGACGACGGAGGTGTTGGAGACGTTGGCCGGCTGGCGGAAAGCGTTCCCCAGCATGCCGTGCGGCCGCTGCTTGCCGAAGCCGCGGTTGACGATGTGGCCGGCGCGCGTCTCGTCGCGGTAATTCTCGGTGGCGACGTAGCGGTTGCGGTAATGGATGCCGCGATCGTCGAAGCAGATGGCCGAGATCATGCCGTCGCCGTCGAACCAGTGGGGAAACCACTCGCCGCCGATGTCGTTGCGACCCGAGCCGTTGCGATACAGCGTGCCGCGCAGGCCCGGCGGCACCTGGCCCTCGATCTCGTCGATTCGATAGTCGTGCTCCTCGGCGAGCGTGCGAAAGCCGCCACTCCAAGGATACGCGTCTCCCTCTACTTTCTCGTTCACAAATCGGCCTTTCCCAATAACGGCCGGAGCCTATCACATCTTCACGCACAGATTGTCGGCACCATCGAAGCGGCAAAGGCCTTGAGGTCGCCGGCCTTGGCGCCGAGCCGGGCGCGGATGGCGATGGCGTACAGGATGGCGCCGGCCATATGCGCGCGCGCGGCAGGCGAAGGCTTCCTGGGCAGATCGCTGGCGGCGAAGGCGCGCTCGAGGCTCTTCTCGATCGCCGCCAGAAGCTCGTTGGCGACGGCGGCGATTTTCGGATGGCTGGGCGATTCGACGGCGGCGGTGCCGACGATCATGCAGCCCGGCCGGTGCGGCGGCGCGGTGTAGAGATCGATCGCGGCCTTGTAGACCTTGCCGAGGCGCTGCTCGATCGTGCCCGGCCCGCCCAGGATCGCCTCGAGGCCTTCGACGCTCCGGGCGCCGTAGAAGCGCAGGGTCGCGATGTAGAGCTGCTCCTTGTCGCCGAACGCGGCGTAGAGGCTCGGCCGGTTGAGGCCGGAAGCGGCGGCAAGCTCGTCGAGCGAGGCGGCGGCGAAGCCTTTTTCCATGAACACCGTGCGCACCCGGTCAAGTACCTCGGAGGGAATGAAGGCGCGCGGCCGGCCGCGTGATCGCTTCGTTAATTCTGTACTGGTTCGCATAATTATCCTTGACGCTCTCGGTCCTTTGGATTTCTGTACTGTATCGCACAAAAACAAGGAGGACATTATGGAACTCTTCGCCTCACCGATGGCCTGCTCGCTCGCCTCGCATATCACGGCGCTCGAGGCCGGTCTGCCGGTCAAGGTCCGCTTCGTCGAGAACAAGAAGACCGACGACGGCGGCGACTACTACAAGATCTCGGCCAAGGGTTACGTGCCGGCGCTGCGGCTCGACGACGGCCAGGTGCTGAACGAGGGACCGTCGGTCCTGCAGTACCTGGCCGACCGCAAACCCGACTCGGGGCTGGCGCCGGCCTGGGGCACCCTCGAGCGCTACCAGCTCATCGACATGCTGAACTACCTCTCCACCGAGCTGCACAAGCGCATCTTCTACAACGTGTTCAACCCCAACGCGGCGGAGCCGACCAAGGCGGCGGCGCGGGCGCTGTTCGAGCCGACCTTCGATCATCTCTCCAAGAAACTCGGCGGCGGCGACACTCTCGTGGGCAACAGCTTCACCGTGGCCGATGCCTACCTGGTGACGATGCTGAACTGGGCCGTCTTCCTCAAGGTCGACCTCGCCAAGTGGCCGACCCTCGCCGCCTACCACCAGAAGCATCTCAAGCGCCCGTCGGTCGTCCAGGCGATGGGCGTCGAGATGGCCGAGCGCCAGCGCCGCGCGGCTTAGGCCGTCTTCTTGTTCAACACCGCGAATCGGTCCTTCGGGGCCTTTTCGCGGGCCTTGGGGCCGTAGGTGCCCATCTCGATGCGGTGCGGGATGGTCAGCATGTAATTCTTGAAGGCGTTCTCCATCGCCGCACGCCAACCCTGTGCGTCCTGCGTCTCGTTGACCGAGGCCTTGGCGAGCTTCAGCGCAAAGGGATCGCGCTCGGCGATGCGCTGGGCGAGCGCCATCGTCTCCTCCTCGAGCTTTTCCCGCGGCACCACGCGGTTCACCAGGCCGGCCCGCTCGGCCTCAGCGGCGCTGATGAAATCGCCGGTGAAGAGATATTCCTTGGTCTTGCGTGGCCCGAAATCCCACGGCATCGAGAAATACTGCACATGGGCGCCGCCCCACTTCACGGCGCGGTCGGCGAACTGCGCATCATCGCTGGCAATGATGAGGTCGCAGGCCGACGCGATCATCATGCCGCCCATGATGCAGTAGCCCTGGACCTGGGCGATGGTGGGCTTGGGCAGGTCGCGCCAGCGCATGGTGTTCTCGAAGAAGCGCTCCCACAGCCTGCGATACTCGCCCTTGAAGCCGGGCTCGAGCGGCGTCTTCTTCTGGTCCTCCATCTCCTGCGGGCTGCCGAGGTCGTGGCCGGCCGAGAAATGCTTGCCGGCGCCGGCCAGGATGATCACCCGCACCGCCTCGTCGTCGACCGCGCGCCTGAAAGCGTCGTCGAGCTCTTCCAGCAGGATGCGGCTCTGCGCGTTTAAAACCTCGGGCCGGTTGGTCGTGATCTTCAGCACCGGTCCGGTACGCTCCGTGAGTAGCGTCGTGTAAGCGTTCATGCCGCTGCCCTCAGCTCGGGCGCCAGGCCCGCGCCCATCAGGTCGATGAAATTGTCGCAATAGAAGCCCTGCTTCTGGCGCTCGCTGGTGCCGGCCGCCGCCATGGAAGCCTCGAAGCGCTTGATGGGATTGCGGCCGCCCTCGACATGCGGGTAGTCCGACGAGAAGAGGCAGACGCCGTCCCCCGAGTTCGCGATGATCCAGCCGGCATCCTCGTGCGGGTAGGGCGTGACGCGGACCTGGCGGGCCACGAACTCGCTGGGTTTCAGCGACATCTTCTGCAGCCGCTCCTCGTTCTTGTAGAAGGCGGTGTGCGCCGAATCCATGTTGCGCATCCAGCCCGGCACCCACGACGCACCCTGCTCGATGACGCCGAATTTCAGACGGGGGAAACGATCGAGCACGCGATCGACGATCAGCGCCGTCAGCGCTTTCATCGGCGGATAGGCGATGGCCATGTAGTCGATCGATCTGAAATTGTCGTCACCGCCGTGGAAGTCCGGCACCGGCGGCAGGCCGTTGTTGAACCAGGCCTCTTCCAGAAGCTTGCCGCCGCCACCCACGTGAAACACGATCGGCAGGCCGGCCTCCTGGGCAGCCGCCCACAGCGGATCGAAACCGATATGGCTCGGCGAATGGCCGTCCGGGCAGCGCGACGGGATCAGCAGCGCCTTGGCGCCGAGCGCGATCGCCTCGCGCGCCGCGTCAGCCGTGCGCTCGAAATCGGCCAGCGGCACATAGCCGGTCGGCAGCAGGCGTCTGTCGACCGAGCAGAAGTCGACCATGTGGCGGGTGTGGGCGCGCGCCACGGCGTAGATGAGATCGACGTCGCCTTTGCCCTCGAGCAGCGAGGAGAAATTGAGCAGCGCCGTGGTGAACATGAGCTGGCTGGCGAAGCCTAAAAGATCGATGGAATGCGGGCGGTCCTGCCTGGCGTAGGAGCCGAGCGCGTCCCAGTTCTTCCGCAGCATGATCTGGGATTCGTCGAAGTCGACCGTGTTGTCCGCGCCGGCCTTGTGGGCCTCGGGGCGGAGACGGTGCAGGCCGCGGCCGCGGTCGTCCGGGAAGAGCACTGTGTCGCTCACCTGGGCGCGGTACCTGGCCTCGAGATGCTCCTCGAGGAAGCCCGGCACTTCCATGATGTGCGCATCGGCGTCATGAATGACGCGCCCGCTGGCATAGGGCATTGTTCCTCCGGTTCTTCTGTCGTTTGCGAAAGCTTAGCATGACCGTCGATATTTCCCACGCCGTGCAGGGCCTCCTCGAGGCGCGCCGTTCCGGCATACAAGTCGCACCGCCCTTCGCCTTGCCCGACCGCGATGCGGTCTATGCCATCCAGGACGGCGTGGCGGCCGCCACCGGGCCGGTCGCCGGTTGGAAGGTGGGCGCACGCACGCCCACCGCCGAGCCCAATCCGGCGCCGCTGCTGACCGGCGCGCTGGTGAAGTCGCCGGCGCGCTTCGACGGCAAGGCGATGCACATGATCGGCGTCGAGATCGAGATCTCCTTCCACATCGCGCACGATATCGCGGCGCGCGATAAGCCAGTGAACCGCGAGGAGGCGCTGGCCGCCGTGGGCGATGCCTTCGTCGGCATGGAGGTGGTCGACACGCGGCTGGCCAACTTCCAGCAGGCCGATCCGGAATGGCTTTTGGCCGACAACCAGATGAACCACGCGCTGGTGATCGGCGATGGTGTGAAGGACTGGGCGCGGCTTGATTGGCCGGACCTGCAGGTGAGGCTGGTCATCGACGGCAACATCATCGTCGACCAGCGCGGCGGGCTGGGCGCCGTCGATCCTGTGCGCCCGCTCGCCTGGATGATCGACCACGCGGTGCGCCGCCGCGGCGGCATCCGCCAAGGCCAAGCGATCACCACCGGTTCGTGGACCGGCCTGCGCTACTTTCCGCCGGGCACGCAGGCGCGCGGCGAATTCTCGGGCCTCGGCGCGGTCGAAGCGACGTTCTAGAGCCGGTACTAGAGCGGAGTTTCTTGAGATTGAATTACCCACGGCCTCACCCTGAGGAGCGGCCCGCAGGGCCGCGTCTCGAAGGGTGGGAACCAGTCGTGCTGTCGCCCATCCTTCGAGACGCCGCGCTGCGCGCGGCTCCTCAGAATGAGGCTGGCTTTGGTTCTTGTGAGTTTTCGA
>Ga0208989_10000468_pt1 | contig 11642 bp, 8 predicted proteins | sample MedBloCAOM3_M1_FD_187852 | JGI IMG/M metagenome (GOLD analysis project Ga0208989, IMG submission 187852) | Forest soil microbial communities from El Dorado National Forest, California, USA - Mediterranean Blodgett CA OM3_M1 (SPAdes) (version 2) | ecosystem: Environmental > Terrestrial > Soil >...
CTCACCGACACGAAGACGCTGGCGCATCTGCTCCGGTGGGACTCGGTGCACGGCAAGTTCGACGGGGAAATTAGTTACGATGAGGAGAACATCATCGTGCGCGGCCACAAAATAAAGGTTTTGAAAGAGCGCGACCCGGGGAATTTGCCGTGGAAAGATTTGGGCGTCGAAGTCGTGCTCGAATCGACCGGGTTTTTCACGAGCCGCGACAAAGCCGAGTTGCACATCAGCAAGGCTGGCGCGAAACGGGTGCTAATCTCCGCGCCGGCGAAAAATCCCGACCTGACGATGTGCATCGGGATCAATGACGACCTTTACGATCCGGCCAAGCACACGATTGTTTCAAATGCGAGTTGCACGACGAATTGTCTCGCGCCGCTGGCCAAAGTCTTAAACGACAAGTTCGGCGTTGTGCACGGATTCATGAGCACGATCCACAGTTACACCAATGACCAGCGCATTCTCGATTTCCCGCATGAAGATTTGCGGCGCGCGCGCGCTGCCGCCGTGAGCATCATCCCGTCGAGCACGGGCGCGGCCAAAGCGATCGGCGAAGTGATCCCGCAGCTTAAAGGGAAATTGAACGGCGGCGCCTTTCGTGTGCCGACGCCGGATGGTTCGGTCACCGATTTCACCGCTGTGCTCGAGAAGGACGCGACCGTTGATTCGATCAACCAGGCGTTCAAAGAGGCGTCCGCGGACAAAAGTTACAAAGGTGTGCTTGAATACAGCGACGAGCCGCTCGTATCGCGGGACATCATCGGCAATCCGCATTCGTGCATTTTGGACAGCAAGCTCACGCTCATGCTCGGCAATCGTTTCGTGAAAGTGGTCGGTTGGTACGACAACGAGTGGGGCTACAGCAATCGTTGCGTGGAAATGCTAGCGCTGCTTTCAAAGTAGGAGACGACAGGATTTACAGGATGAACTGGATTTCCGGAATTCTTAATCCTTTAAATCTTGTTAGTCCTGTCTGGTTGTTTTGGGCGACTTAGCGCAAAAGGCATAATGGCGAAATTAACTGTTCGGGATATCGAGGTAAGCGGCAAACGCGCGCTCGTGCGCGTCGATTTCAACGTGCCGACGGAGGAACGCGACGGCAAGATCGAGATCACCGACGACACACGCATCTGCGAAAGTTTGCCGACGATCAATTATCTGCGCGAGCACGGTGCGAAGACGATCCTGATGTCGCATCTCGGCCGGCCGAAAGGAAAACCGGTCGAGAAATATTCGCTGCGGCCAGTCGGCGAATATTTACACACACTCATTAAACAGCCCGTGATCTTCAGCCACGAGACGATCGGCAAAATTCCGGAAGAAATTGTCGCGCACATGCAGAATGGCGACGTCGCTTTGCTCGAGAACCTTCGTTTTCAGCCGGAGGAAGAAGCGAACGATCCGATATTTGCCGAAGCGCTCGCCAAGCTCGGCGACATTTATGTGAACGACGCGTTCGGCGCGGCCCATCGCGCGCATGCCTCGACGGCCGGCGTCACAAAGTTTATCCAACCCGCCGTGATGGGTTTTCTAATGGAGAAGGAATTGAAATATCTGCACGAGGAACTCGACCAGCCGGCCAAACCGTTCCTCGTCATCATGGGGGGCGCGAAGGTTTCCGACAAAATCGGCGTGCTCAAAGCCCTCATGGAAAAGGCCGACACGATTCTGATTGGCGGCGCGATGGCGAATACATTTTTCAAAGCGCAGGGGATTCCGATTGGCAAAAGCCGCGTGGAGGCGGACAAGATCGATCTCGCCAATGAACTTGTCGAGCTTGCGAGAAAGCGCGGCGTCAAGCTGCAGTTGCCGGTCGACGTCGTGGAGGCAAAGGAAATCAAAATTGGCGCACAAATCCGAAATACCCAAAAGCTCTCACCGAAACACGGAATCGACGACGGGTGGCAAGCCGTTGATATCGGCAGCGCCACGATCGCGCTGTTTAGGGATGAGATCACGAAAGCGAAAACTATTTTGTGGAACGGTCCGGTCGGGATTTTTGAAATCCCGGATTTCGCCGAGGGCACATTTGCGATCGCGGAGGCGATGGCCAATTCAGGCGCAACCACCATCATCGGCGGAGGCGATTCGGTCACGGCCGTGAAACAGGCCGGACTGGCCGACAAAATGACTTTCATTTCCACCGGCGGCGGCGCGTCCTTGGAATTGCTGGAAGGCAAAGAACTTCCCGGTGTCGCGGCGCTGACCGACAAATAACCACGAAGCACACGAAGAGCACGAAGGTTTGTATTTGATTTCTTCCGTCCTTCATGGCCTTCGTGGTGGTTTGAACTCATGAGAAAAAAAATTGTAGCGGCGAATTGGAAGATGAACATGACGCAGGTGGAATCGGCGCGCTTCGTCGAATCATTGCTTCTCGATCTTGGCGATATTTCCGACGTCGAAGTTGTTATCATTCCGCCTTTCACCGCGATCGCAAAAGTTACGGAGTCGCTGAGCAAAGCGCAGAACATCAAGGTGGGCGCACAAAATATGCATTGGGAAAAGAACGGCGCGTTCACCGGTGAGATCAGTGCGGCGTTGTTGCGGGATCTGTTTGTGCGCTACGTCGTGCTCGGTCATAGCGAAAGGCGAACACTTTTCGGTGAGACGGACGAAATTGTGAACAAGAAAGTCCGCGCCGCGCATGAAGCGACGCTGCGCCCGATCGTCTGTGTCGGCGAAACGCTCGAGCAGCGCGAGAAAGGAAAAGTGGAAAAGGTGTTGTCGACTCAATTGCGCGGCAGTCTGGCCGGTGTTGAGGCGAAGGAATTGCCGGAGACAATCATTGCTTACGAACCGGTCTGGGCGATCGGCACCGGGAAAGTTCCGACCGCGGAGCAGGCGCAGGAAGCGCATGCTTTCATTCGGCTAACCCTGACCAACCTGTCCGATGAAGCCACCGCAGAGAAAATCCGGATCCAGTACGGCGGCAGCGTCAAACCGGACAACGCGCGACGGCTCATGTCGCAGGCGGACATTGATGGCGCATTGGTCGGCGGAGCCAGCCTCGATCCGCGCATTTTCGCGCAGATTGTGAAGGCGGCGCGCGCCGAAGAATAGTGTCGTGGCGCATGTCCTCGCGCGGAGATATGAAGGATTACGGCTGCCCGCTCTTTCGGGGCGCGACACGGCGACAGAGCTCCGTGGCTACAGCTACTTCTTGATTTCCAAATACGTGCGCGATTGCACTTGGTTCGTGCCGGGTTGGAACTCTTCGATACGCATTTGCTTGAGGAACCAGCGATTGTCGATTTTTTGCGCGGAGATAACTTCGAAGCGCTTCGCCAGTTTGCCGCCCCAATCGTAGCCCTCCATGCGCATAAGGGCGCCGCTTTCCTTGTCGATCCACAACCAGACAACGCCGTATTGCGAATCGCGCGACGGTGGGTGCAGCTCCAACTTCCAGCAGTTGCGCGTGCGGATGTTTTCTTCACCCACAACCTTGGCGTTTGGCCAATAAAGGAACTTCAAGGCCAGATCTTCGTAGGTGAGATTGGTCCCGCGGACTTTGCGATCGAATTGCGCCGGCGAAATTTTCTCCGCGCCCGCGCGCGAGACTTCTTCGAGGCGCGAATCCTTTTCGCCGATCTGTAATTGCAACATTTCGTCCGGATTGGAAAAGATATAGCGAACGGTTGGGCCGCGTTGGATCAAGCGAAACGGCACGACGATCTCGTTCTCTCGAAGTTGCCCGCGCAGATCGATTTGTTGTCGCGCCTGGCGCATGCGCACCGACTCCAGGATCTCGTTCGCAGAAGGGGCCGGTTCGGCGTAAATCGACAAGGTCGACACGAAAGAAATGACGAATGAATAAGGAAAAGAGGCCAAACCTTTCGTCATTTTACGCCTTCGGGTTTGTTTCGTCATTCGTCATTCGTGCTTCGTCATTTGGCACGTAGCGATTAAAACCTAACTTTCCCTTCTGTTCGACCACATGGATCAAACGCTTTTTCATCTAATTAACGAACGGTGGACAAATCCGGCGCTCGATTTGTTCATGGCCGCGATTAGCAACTCCCAGATCTGGAAGCCGGTTTTTGTCGTGATTGTCCTCATCATGGTGGTCTTCGGCGGTTTTAAGGCGCGCGCCTGCATCATTTGTATTCTTTTGTCGTTACTCGTGGCCGAACAATTCACCGGCCTCTTGAAAACCGCATTCGATCGCCGCCGCCCGAAGCAAGTTCAAGTCGTCCGGATGGTGGAACTGCAAAAGACGCGGCCGATGTTTCTCACCCTGTTTAAGGAACCAGAGATTCGTTACTCCGACCAGTCCGATCGCAATAACTCCGGACCGTCGTTTCCCTCCGGGCACATGACCAACAACACGGTCATCGCGGTTTGTCTCACGCTCTTTTATCGGCGGCGCGGGGCGCTTTACTGGATTCCGACCGCAGCCATCGGGTATTCGCGAATTTACTTGGGGGCGCATTGGCCAAGCGACATCTTCGCCACGTTCTTTCTCGCCACCGGCGAGACGTTGCTGATCCTGGCCGTACTCGAGTTGCTCTGGCGATGGGCTGGGCCACGCGTTGTGCCCCCCCTTTACGACCGCCATCCAAGTTTGATTGTCGCGGAATGAGCACGACGCGCGCGGTCTGGTTCTTCGTCCTGGTGCTGACGGCAATTCGATTGTCGATCTTGGCGACGACCGATCTCGAATTCGACGAAGCGCACTATTGGATGTGGTCGGAGCGGCTCGCGCCCGCTTATTTCAGCAAGGGGCCCGGGATCGCGTTCGCAATTCGCGCAAGCACGGCCATTTTTGGCGCGAACGAATTTGGCGTGCGTTTCTTTAGTCCGCTCCTCGGCGCCGGCACGAGCCTTCTGCTCTTTTACTTCGCGCGAAAATTATTTAGCGCAAACGCGGGACTTTGGGCGGTGCTCGCTTTGAATGTGACCCCGATCTTCAATTTCGGTTCGTTTGTCATGACGATCGATGCATTGTCGATCTTCTTTTGGATGGCGGCGATGTTCGCCTTCTGGTTCGCCACGGAAAAGAGTCCGCGGTTTTCCTTCTACTGGCCGTTGACCGGGTTGCTCATCGGCCTCGGTTTTCTCTGCAAGTATACGAACGCGCTACAATTAATTTCGGTCCTGCTCGTGGTCGCGCTCGCTCCGCGGCTCCGTGACGAGTTCAAGCGTCCCGGTTTATACATCCTCCTGGCCATTTTCGCGGTCTGCACAGTCCCCCCAATCGTTTGGAACTCGCAACACGCCTGGGTCACGCTCATGCATCTTCGCTCGCGCGGGAGTATCGAACAAGGTTTCGGATTTCATCCGCGCGAACTCCTCACGTTCATTGGCCAGCACTTTGCCATTTACTCGCCATTGATTTTCGCCGGCCTGGCCTGGGCCGTCATTCGCAGTTGGCGACGCGTGCATCAGCAATTCAAGGTGCTCTTCCTGATGTGGTTCGGATTGCCCGTGTTCGTGTTCTATTTCTTCCTTTCGATAAACAAAGCTGCCTCGCCCAACTGGGATGGACTCGCTTTCCTCAGTTTCGGATTACTCGCCGTCTATTTTTGGCGGGAACGTCTCGAAAGCAGTCTCTGGCTTAGACGCACGGCAGCGGTGGCGTTGCTGCTCGGATTAGTCATGAGTGTGATTGCGCTCGACACCGATCTGCTGCGCACCTTCGGCATTCATTTGCGCAAAGACGCCAGCAACCGCATGCGCGGATGGAGATCCGCCACCGCCACGGTGGAAAATCTTCGCCACGACTTCGAAACGAAACTTGGCGAAAAGCTCTTCTTGATAGCCGACGAACGCGATCGCGCTTCGGAAATATCGTTTTATTTGCGCGACAAACGCACGGAAGGGCCGGGGCATCCACCCGTTTACATCGTCGAGTCGCAAGCGATGGTGAATCAGTTTTCCTTTTGGCCGCGCTACGATGAGTTTGTCGAGGCGCCGCCCAAAAGTTTTCCTTCCGGTGAAGATGTTTATACCGAGGAAAAAGGCACTAATCTCTTCGTCGGCCGCAGCGCGCTTTTCATTCGAGACGGCGATGGAGCCGATGTTCCGCACAACATCCACGCGGCCTTTCAATCGACTGAGCTGATCGGCACGATCGAGGTGCGACGCTACGGCGAGCGCGTGCGCTTGTGGCAGGTCTTTCTTTGCCGAGGTTATCGGACCTTGCCCTTATGAATGAAACTGCGCCGAAGGTTTCCGTAATCGTTCCGCTCTTCAATGAAGAAGAGAACATGTCGATCTTGCAATCGGAGCTGCGCAGAGCGCTCGCCGGTATCGATCACGAAATTGTTTTTGTCGATGACGGATCGATCGATCGCACCGTCGAGAAAATTGAGCGCGCTCCCAATGTTCGCATTGTCCGGATCGAGAAAAACACCGGACAAAGCGCGGCGCTTTACGTCGGTTGCAAGGCTGCGCGCGGCGCAACCGTTGTCATGATCGACGGCGATCTGCAAAACGATCCGGCCGATATTCCGCGATTGCTCGCCGAAATTTCAAAAGGCGCGGACATGGTTTGCGGTTACCGCCGGTCCCGCAAAGACACACTGCTCAAGCGGATCATTAGTCGTGTCGCGAATTTTGTGCGCAGCCGTTACACTGGTGACGGTATCCGCGACACCGGTTGCACACTCAAGGCGATGCGACGCGAGTGCGGCGAGGCGTTCATTCCATTCAAAGGAATGCATCGTTTCATGGCGTCGCTCGTAAAAGGCGCCGGTTATCGCATTGTCGAAATCCCGGTTAACCATCGCCCGCGACGCTTTGGTCAGACCAAATACGGGTTCGGCAGCCGCGGGCTCAAGACGGTGAGAGACTTGCTCGGCGTGCGTTGGCTGCTCGACCGGCATCTGAGCTATAAAGTGCGTAAAGAGTAGACGATTTATGCGGACAAAACACGCTTGTCATACGAAACCCTCACGGTAAGCTTGCGCTCCCATCGGGGAAATTTGCATGTCGCTGGCCAGCCTATTATCTGCCGAGCAAATCATCCCCGAGATGAAGGCGACCGAACGTTGGCCGGCCATCGTCGAGTTGATCGATCTGCTGGTCAGCCTTGGCAAGATCAAGCCGGAGGATCGGGAGAGCATTCTGGCTTCGCTCAAGCAGCGCGAAGAAACCATGAGCACGGGAATCGGGTTCGGGATCGCTATCCCGCACGCGTCCTCCGATCGCCTCGATGAAGTGGTGGCAGCTTTTGGAAGATCGACAACTGGGATTGAATTCGACGCCCTCGATAACGCGCCGGTGAAATTCGTCGTTCTCTTCATCGTGCCGAAGAATCAATTTCAAACGCACCTCCGCACGCTCGCCTCGATCGCCAAGTTTCTGAACGATCGGGCCGTGCGCGACCGTCTGGCCGGCGCCCAATCGGCCCAGGAAATTTTGTCGACCTTTCAGGAACGTCCGCAAACTTAATCTTTAGGCGCCGCGAAGGCGCGAGGTGGATCGAGTAGTCCCTTGCTCGATGTTAAGACTCACGCGCCGTCGGCGCCATTTTTGGCATCGCCCGACGGAGCGGCCGATCCACCTTGTCCGCGAAGCTGCCAATATGGAAATCGACTTTATCTGTGTTTCATCTGTGTGAACCTGTGGCGTAGGAATCATGGAGACGTTTCAATCACTACTCGCGAAAAAGCTGTCCGCCGCACTCGCCAAAGCCGGTTTGCCCGACGCCGGCGAGCTGACCCCGGCAACCGACGCGCGCTTCGGTGATTACCAGACGAACGCCGCGCTCATCCTTGGCAAACAGCGCGGCGAAAAGCCGCGCGACGTCGCGGACAAAATTCTGGCGCATCTCGATGTCGGCAATATTTCCGAAATACCGACCGTGGCCGGTGCAGGTTTCATCAACTTCACTTTGCGTCCGGACGCGGTTGCCAAAAAGGCGGCCGAGACTTTGCAAGACGAACGCCTTGGAGTGGCAAGATCGACATCTCCACGAAGGATCGTAATCGACTTCGGCTCTCCCAATGTCGCGAAACCGATGCACGTCGGTCACATTCGCAGCATTGTGCTCGGAGACGCGCTCGCGCGCGTCGCCACATTTCTCGGTCACGAAGTTATTCGCGACAATCACATTGGCGACTGGGGCACACAGTTCGGCATGGTCATCTGGGGCTGGAAGAATTTGTTAGATCGACAATCGCTCGAGCGCGACCCAATCACAGAGCTTGTTCGTATTTACAAAGAAACGAATGAAAGATCGGCTACCGATCCGGCCGTGCGCGAGTCCGCGCGACAAGAATTGGTTAAGCTCCAAGCAGGCGACCCGGAAAATTTGTCGATCTGGAAAGAGACTGTCGATCTTTCCCTGAAAGAATTCGAGCGTGTCTACCAGCTTCTCGACATCCATTACGACATCCAGCGTGGGGAAAGCTTTTATAACGATCGATTGCCGGCCATCGTGGATCGCCTACTCAAATCCGGGGTCGCCGAGATTAGCGAAGGGGCGGTCTGTGTTTTTTTCCGCGACAGCCCGGAACTGACAGACAAACCAGCGATCATTCGAAAAAAAGACGGAGGATTCAATTATGCGACGACTGATGTCGCCACGGTCGATTACCGCGTGAACGATTTGAAGGCCGATACGATTTGGTACGTCGTGGGCGCGCCCCAGATTTTGCATTTCAAGCAAATCTTCGCGCTCGCGCGTCGCGAGGGTTCCACCGCCGATTTTCGCCACATCACATTTGGCAGCATCCTGGGCGAAGATCGCAAACTCATGAAGACGCGCTCCGGCGAGAATGTGCCACTGCGCGACTTGCTCGATGAAGCGATGCAGCGTGCCCGCAAGATTGTCGACGAAAAGAACCCGGACTTGAGCGACGCGGACAAGATCGACATCGCGCAGAAGATCGGAATCGGCGCGGTGAAATACTACGACCTCTCGCAATATCGCATGACGGACTACATTTTTTCCTGGGACCGGATGTTGTCGCTCCAGGGAAACACCGCGCCGTATTTACAAAATGCTTACGTGCGCGTTCGGTCGATCTTTCGCAAGGCCGGAATCGACGCGCCCAAGATCGACAAGTTGACTTTGAAAGAAGCGGCCGAGATCAACCTCGCAAAGCGGCTCGTCCAGTTTGCCGAAATCATCCCGCAAGTGCTGAACGATTTTCGTCCGAACGTTCTGGCCAACTACTTGTTCGAGCTGGCCAATAGCTTCCATGCATTTTACGAGGCGTGTCCGGTTTTGAAATCGGAAGAGCCGGTCCGCGGCTCGCGCCTGGCGCTCTCTGAATTGACCGGGCGCGTCTTGCAACGCGGCCTCGATCTCCTCGGCATCAAAGTACCGGAAAAGATGTAACCCCGCTAAGATCGACATGTCCGCGATTCCATCGTGACGTTCCGCTAATTTCATCTAATGTCCCCGCTGCGCAGATGCCGCGGAACGATCAGATCAGAAAGATTTTGCTTATCGGCTCCGGTCCAATCGTGATCGGGCAGGGCTGCGAATTTGATTATTCCGGCGTGCAGGCCTGCAAAGCGTTGCGCGAGGAAGGTTATCAGGTCGTGCTCGTGAACTCGAATCCGGCCACGATCATGACCGATCCCGAGTTCGCCGATCGCACTTACATCGAGCCGATCACAGCGGAAGTGATCGAGGCGATCATCGAACGGGAAAAACCGGATGCGCTCCTGCCCACGATGGGGGGACAGACCGCGCTCAATGCCGCCATGGAACTTTATCGTAACGGCGCGCTTGCACGGCATGGCGTAAAGCTGATTGGCGCGAATGCGCAAGCCATCGCCAAGGGCGAAGATCGACAATTGTTCAAGGAGGCGATGCTGCGCATCGGTCTCGACGTGCCGCGCTCCGGCGTGGCCCGTTCACTCGCGGATCTCGATCGCATCGTCCAGGAGATCGCAACGTTCCCGCTCATTGTTCGTCCCGCGTTCACTTTGGGCGGACGTGGCGGCGGCATCGCCTACAATCGCGACGAGCTCAATGAAATTGTCTCGCGCGGTCTCGATCTCTCGCCGGTGAACGAAGTGTTGATCGAAGAATCGCTCGTCGGTTGGAAGGAATTCGAAATGGAAGTCATGCGCGATCACATGGACAACTGCGTGGTCGTTTGTTCGATCGAAAACTTCGACCCGATGGGCGTGCACACGGGCGATTCCATCACCGTCGCGCCCGTGCAAACCCTCACCGACAAGGAATACCAAATGATGCGCGACGCCGCCTTCGACGTCATCCGCGAGATTGGCGTCGAGACGGGCGGTTCGAACATTCAGTTCGCCGTGCACCCGGCCAATGGCCGTATGGTCGTGATCGAGATGAACCCGCGCGTTTCGCGGTCGAGCGCGCTCGCCTCAAAGGCAACCGGTTTCCCGATCGCCAAGATCGCGGCCAAGCTCGCGGTTGGTTACACGCTCGACGAAATCAAGAACGATATCACGCGCGAAACGCCGGCATCGTTCGAGCCGACGATCGATTATTGCGTAGTGAAAGTGCCGCGGTTCACCTTCGAAAAATTTCCGCAAGCGGACCCGACGCTGACAACGCAGATGAAAAGCGTAGGCGAAGCGATGGCCATCGGTCGCACCTTCAAGGAGGCGTTGCAGAAAGCGCTGCGCAGTCTGGAGATCAAGCGCTTCGGCCTGTGCGGCGACGGCGCCGACAAACATGTCGATCTTGAAACGCTGCGCTTGAAGCTCGCGATCCCCAACGCAGAGCGCATTTTCCATCTCGCGCAGGCGTTCGAACAGGGCGCTTCCATCGATGAGGTCTACGACCTGACCAAGATCGACAAGTGGTTCCTGCAAAACATTCGTCAGATCGTGCACGAAAGTAAGAACCTGGCGCGCAAGAATGGCGCGACGTCGATGGATCGCGCGAAGAAGCTCGGCTTTTCCGATCGACAACTTGCGATTGCTTGGGGGCCGTCGGAAAAAACGATCCGGGCCAAGCGAAAAGCCGCCGGCATAGTGCCGACTTACCGCCTGGTCGATACATGCGCAGCGGAGTTCGAAGCCTACACGCCGTACTATTATTCCACCTACGGTGACGAGAACGAGCGGCGCGAGAGCGGTAAACGCAAAGTGATGATTCTCGGCGGCGGACCGAACCGCATCGGCCAGGGAATCGAGTTCGACTATTGCTGCGTGCACGCCGCCTTCGCCCTGCGCGACCTCGGCTTCGAAACCATCATGGTGAATTCGAATCCGGAAACGGTTTCGACCGATTACGACACGAGCGACAAACTTTATTTCGAGCCGCTCACCCTTGAGGATGTGCTCAACATCTACGATCAGGAAAAGCCGGAGGGCGTGATGGTGCAATTCGGCGGGCAGACGCCGCTTAATCTCGCGGATGGCTTGAAAGCGGCCGGCGTTCCGATTCTTGGAACGCAACCGGAGAGCATCGAGACCGCGGAAGATCGGAAATTATTCGCCGCCATGCTCGATAAGCTCGGTCTACGCCAAACACCGAGTGGCTCTGCCGTCAGCGCGCAGGAAGCGGTCGCAATCGCCAACACGATTGGGTACCCGGTGCTGGTTCGTCCTTCATTTGTTCTCGGCGGCCGCGCCATGGAGCTCGTCTATCACGAAGAAGATCTTCGCCGTTACATGGCCAGCGCAATTGAAGTGACACCGGATCGCCCGGTATTGGTCGATCGCTTTCTCGAAGACGCCATCGAGGTCGATGTCGATTG
>Ga0208989_10000469_pt1 | contig 11640 bp, 7 predicted proteins | sample MedBloCAOM3_M1_FD_187852 | JGI IMG/M metagenome (GOLD analysis project Ga0208989, IMG submission 187852) | Forest soil microbial communities from El Dorado National Forest, California, USA - Mediterranean Blodgett CA OM3_M1 (SPAdes) (version 2) | ecosystem: Environmental > Terrestrial > Soil >...
TCATACTTGCCGTCGTCCTGATTTTTCTCGTTCTCGCGGCGCAATTCAACAGCTTCCGTGATCCATTCATCATTCTGCTCGGCTCGGTCCCACTCGCCATGTTTGGCGCATTGCTTTTCACTTTTCTCAAGATGCCGAATGGAAAATTTTTCACGGACGGCTGGACAACCACACTCAACATTTATTCGCAAGTTGGTCTGGTTACGTTGGTCGGTCTCGTTTCAAAAAACGGAATTCTGATTGTGCAATTTGCGAATGAATTGCAACGGCAAGGTTTAACCAAGCTTGCGGCGGTCGCGCAAGCAGCGCGCATCCGATTGCGGCCAATCATGATGACGAGCGCGGCAACGGTTGCGGGTCATTTTCCCCTGGTGTTGGTAACCGGTGCCGGCGCAGCCGCGCGAAATTCAATCGGTCTCGTGCTCGTTGGTGGAATGACGATCGGGACAATCTTCACACTTTTCATCGTGCCATCGCTCTACATGCTGATCGCGAAAGAGCACCGCGAAAAATCTTTGGCCGAGACAGAAGAAGAACCGGGTGAAGACGTCAATCTGACTCCGGAATTTGCCATGGCGCGGGACGGCAACGGCCGCTGGAAGCAGGAGTAACCGAGCTTGCGGATTCTGTAAAAGCAGCCGCGATACCAAGACCTGTTTGTCGCGCAAATCCGGTCGCCGCGGCGACACGGACCTGTCCAAGTAGCGCGCGCGTCCAGACAGCGCCATAGTTGGCGCTACTTTATGAAACGCATCATCTTCGCGACCTTACTTTTATTTCCGGTCGAATTTTCTTTCGCGGCGGACAAATTCCAATATCCGGAGGCGCCGAAAACCGACCAGGTCGACGATTACCACGGCACGAAGGTGCCAGATCCTTATCGTCCGCTCGAAAATCCCGATGCGCCGGAATCGCGAAAGTGGATCGAAGCGGAAAACAAGCTGACCTTCGATTTTCTCAAGACCATCCCGGAACGCGACTCGATCAAGGCCCGGCTGACCGCATTGTGGGACTACGAGAAGTTTGGCGTGCCGTTCAAGGAGAAGAACCGCTACTTCATTTCGAAGAACTCGGGATTACAAAATCAGAATGTTCTCTACTCGACCGCCAACTTGTCGGAGAAGCCAAAAGAATTGCTCGATCCAAACACTTTGGCGAAAGACGGCACGGTTGCGTTGAGCGGCTTGGCCGTGAGCGATGATGCGAAACTGCTGGCCTACGGCCTCGCCACGGCCGGCTCGGATTGGCAGCAATGGAAAGTGCGCGACGTCGAGACGGGGAAAGATCGAGACGACAAGATTGATTGGATAAAATTCTCCGGCGCAACCTGGATGAAAGACGGGAGCGGTTTTTTCTACAGTCGTTACGACAAACCGGACGAGCAAAACCAACTGCGCTCGCAGGTTTACGGCCACAAAATTTTCTTCCACAAGCTCGGCACGCCACAGTCCGACGACAAACTGGTTTACGAACGGTCGGATCAAAAGGAATGGCTCTTCAACGAGGAAGTCACGGAAGATGGACATTATCTCGTCATCACGGTGCAACGTGGCACCGATCCGAAGAACCGCATTTTCTACAAGGACCTGGTCGATCCAAACTCAAAAGTCGTCGAGCTCTTCGACAAAGCGGATGCCGCCTACACGTTCGTCGGCAACGAGGGACCGGTCTTCGCCTTTAAGACGGACTTGAACGCATCGCTCGGTCGCCTCATTTCGGTCGACACAACTAAACCCCTTCCGCCAGAAATCAAAGAAGTGGTGCCGCAATCGGCCGACAAACTCGAGGAAGTGAATCTCGTGGGCGACCGCTTCATCGCGGTTTATCTGAAAGACGCGCACAGCGCGGTGAAATTGTTCAAGCCGGACGGCTCGGCTGATGGCGAGATCGCGCTGCCGGGCATTGGATCGGTCGCGGGTTTCACCGGCAAACGGAAAGATCGCGAGACGTTTTACTCGTTCACCAGCTTCACCACACCGACGTCGATCTTTCGCTATGATTTCGACAAACGCGCGAGCACTTCGGTGTTTCAACCGAAGGTGAAATTCAATCCGGCGGATTACACAACCGATCAGGTTTTCTACAACAGCGCCGATGGCACGCGCGTGCCGATGTTCATCTCCTACAAAAAGGGAATAAAAAAGGACGGACAGAACCCGACCTACCTCTTTGGCTACGGCGGATTCGATATTTCGGAAACGCCGTCATTTTCGCCGGCGATTCTGGAATGGATGGAAATGGGCGGAATCTTCGCGTTGCCGAATCTGCGCGGTGGCGGTGAGTACGGCGAGAAATGGCACGAAGCGGGGATGCTGCACATAAAACAAAACGTGTTCGACGATTTCATCGCCGCGGCCCAATACTTGATCGACAATCACTACACATCGACGCCGAAACTGGCGATCGGCGGCGGCAGCAACGGCGGTTTGCTCGTTGGCGCGTGCATGACGCAGCGGCCCGATCTCTACGGCGCGACGCTACCGGCCGTGGGCGTGATGGACATGTTGCGTTTTCAGAAATTTACGATCGGCTGGGCTTGGACTTCTGATTACGGAAGCGCCGAGAAACCCGACGACTTTCCATTTCTCTATGCCTATTCACCGCTGCATCACATCGCCAAAGGTTGTTGTTATCCGCCCACGTTGATCACGACTGCCGATCATGACGATCGCGTCGTGCCGGCGCACAGTTTCAAATTCGCCGCGACGCTTCAGGCCGCGCAGAGTTGCGACAAACCGACATTGATTCGCATCGAAACCAAAGCCGGTCACGGCGCGGGCAAGCCGACCACGAAAATCATCGAAGAAGCGTCCGACCGCTGGGCCTTTCTCGTGAAAACACTCGGCATGAAGTTCGAGAAGTAAGGATTGCGAAATAGCTGTTTGCTAGCGCATCAATTCTTCATAGAGTCGTGCGCTTTATCACGGAACGCTCATGACCATTCTCGCTCTCAACTTACTCGATTCCGGTGTGCAGTTGTCGATGTTGGGCGCGGTTGTCGGGCTGGCCTTCGCCCTTTTTTTGATCGCAGCGGTCAAGCGGTTGTCGCCGGGGAACGAGCGGATGCAGCAAATCTCGGCGGCGGTGCAGGAAGGAGCGAAGGCTTACCTGAATCGGCAACTCGTTACGATCAGTGCCGTAGCCGCGGTCATTTTCATCCTGCTTTGGGTTTTTAAAGATCACGCGACCGCGATCGGCTTTGTCATCGGTGCGTTCTGCTCGCTTTCGGCGGGTTTTATCGGAATGCGCATCGCGGTGATTACGAACGTGCGCACCACGCAGGCTGCCTTCAAATCGCGGACCGCCGCACTGCGTGTGGCTTTCAATGGCGGCGCCGTCACCGGTTTACTCGTGGTCGGCCTTGCCCTGCTGGCCGTGTCGATCTTCTACACGATGTCTGAGATGATGATCGGCCACGACGCGGCCGTGCGCAGCCTGATCGGTCTCGCGCTCGGTGCGAGCTTGATCAGCGTGTTTGCGCGACTTGGCGGCGGCATTTACACAAAAGCCGCGGACGTCGGCGCCGATCTCGTGGGCAAGATCGAGAAGGGCCTGGAGGAAGACGATCCGCGCAACCCGGCCACAATTGCGGACAACGTGGGCGACAATGTGGGCGACTGCGCCGGCATGGCTGCTGACGTCTTCGAAACTTACGCGGTCAGTCTAATCGGCGCGATCCTCGTCGGCGCGCTCACGCTCGCGTCTTATCCAGCGGCGATTGTTTATCCATTTGTCCTGGGCGGAATTTCCGTGCTGGGCGCGGTCGTCGGAATTTTGTTCGTCAACGTCAGCGGCGGAAGACCCGCCAACGTTCTGATGGGTGCGGTAGGCGCGAGCGGAGTCGTGTCGGCGATCCTTTTCTGGCCGGCAACGCATCATCTTTTTCCAAACGGAATTACGGTCGGCGGGGTAGCTCGTTCGGCGAACGATCTTTATTTCGCGTCACTGGTTGGTCTCGTCATGACCGCAGTTGTGGTCGTGATCACAAATTACTACACCTCGATGCGCTACAAGCCGGTGCAGAAGATTGCACGCGCGTCCGAGACCGGGCACGCCACCAACATCATCGCCGGCCTCGCCACGGGCCAACATGCGACCGCGTTGCCGGTCGGTTTTATCGGCATTGCCATCTTGCTCAGCTTTCATTTCGCCGGCCTTTATGGAATCGCCGTTTCAGTAATGTCGATGTTGTCGATGGCCGGAATCATTATTTCACTCGATTCGTTCGGTCCGATCACGGACAACGCCGGCGGCATCGCGGTGATGAGCAAATTGCCGAATGAAATTCGCGGAATCACGGATGAGCTCGACGCGGTCGGCAACACGATGAAAGCGGTCACGAAAGGTTACGCGATCGCTTCGGCAGGATTGGCCGCGCTCGTTTTGTTCGGATCGTACGTGGAAGAACTAAAAGCGCACAACGTCGCTTACGCGCAGTTTCATTTTTCGCTGACCGAACCAAAGGTCATCATCGGATTGTTCATTGGCGGTTTGCTGCCGTTCATTTTCACGGCATTCAGTATGGATGCGGTGGGCAAGGCGGCCGGCGCGGTCGTGCGCGAAGTGCGCCGGCAAATCGAAGTCCATCCCGGAATCATGACCGGCGAAGAAACGCCGGAATACGGAACCTGCGTCGATATCGTGACGAAGGCAGCGCTGCGTGAGATGATTGTGCCGGCGCTTCTGCCGTTAATTTTTGTGGTCGGTGTCGCGCTGATCAAACCGCTCGGACCGGTGGTGCTCGGTGGCGTGCTCGTCGGCACGATTGTGACCGGACTGTTCGTCGCTATCGCCATGACGTCGGGTGGCGGGGCGTGGGACAACGCAAAAAAATATATCGAAGAAGGCCATTATGGCGGCAAAGGCTCATTCGCGCATGCCGCCGCCGTGACCGGCGACACGGTGGGCGATCCTTACAAGGACACGGCCGGCCCGGCGATCAATCCCATGATCAAGGTGGTAAACATCATGGCGATCTTGATTATCCCGATTTTCTTTTAGTCCGTTTTCTAATTTGGAGGGACACGCGCCGTCGTGTCCCATATATTTGGGCGCCGACGGCGCGGACGCCCTCCACGCAAAAATTTAGCGCGAAAGTTTCGGCGCCTCGGTATAAGATCGACATCGTGGAACTAGTGCCGCGTCCGAATTTTGGCGATCGAATCGTGGAAGAGAAGAGCCGCGATTTTCAGATCGTCTCTTCCGATCAAACTGGGTCGAGAAAACTACGCCTGGCCAAGCCCGATCCGGGGGCGACGCCATTTAAGGTCGTGATCGATCCAAAAATGCGCGCGGAGCTGCGCCGTGCGCTTATCGACTTGATCGATTACCACGACGACGCGCTGGCCGAGCATTTCACGGAGGGCAATCTTGCGCTCGAATCGTATAAGGAATACATCGAGCTCTTCGCGCGCAGTTTGAAGGAAACAATGGATAGCCGGGAAGGCGTTTCCTATCTGCTGCGCTCGGTCGGCTTCGAGGTGGGCGCGAACGAAATCAATATGAATCCCGAGCTGCGCTGGAAAAAGGGACCGCGGCCATTTGGGCCAAGTCTCTTGTAAAGAGCGCGTTACCAGATCAAAATCTACCGCGCCGGCGCAATGAGTGCCCGTTCTTCGGCATTCAAGCTATCGGCCGGAATTGTCGCGATGATCTGCCGAGCTTTTTCTGGCTGATTGTTGCCAAGGAGTGCCGCCGCATAAACAGCCCGCCAAGCCGGTGGAGTTTTGCTCCATTCAATCGGCGGTGCCTTGGATGGTCCCTTGAACTGGGCGAGGGCCGAGCTGACATCGCGCTGTCGAAGATAACCGAGCGCCGCCGTGACGCGGAATGAAAGCCGTTCCGGATACTTTTTCACGAGCTCGCTTGCTTTCGCCAAATTAGCAGGAATGTCTAAACCGATGAGCAAGTTCAAATAGGCGAGTTGCGCGATCGAATTCGGATCGTTTGGACTGAGTGCGGATATTTTTTCCGCGGCCGCGCGTTGCGTTGTTAGTTCGCTGCTTCTTCCACCGGCGCGTTCGATACCCCGATAAGCGAAGGCGGCATGTTCGGGAAACCGGGATAGTTGTTCGTAAGCTTTAAGAGCGGCGTCCGCGACGCGATTTTGTTCGGCGAAGTTCGCGACAAATCGCAGCTTGGATGGGTCGCCGCTCGCCAGCGAAATGGCGCGCGTCCAATGCAAATTAGCCTCCAACGCTTGATTCTGTCCCTGAGCACTGCGCGCGCGAAAACATTCGAGGACCGAGGGATCGAAAGTGAGGTCATCGCGATTGAGCAGACTGTCTATATCGCCCCAGCGCTGCAAGTTGGCCAGGGCATCGAGGCGTGGCAAGAGAAGCTGATTGTTTTCCACAGCCTGCTCAACCGGCAATAAATTCAGCACGCGCTCGGACTGTCGATGAGCGTTCAGCCACAGAGCGAGTTGGACTCTGGTGGTAGTATCGGCCTGGCCGAAGCGCGCGATCATTTCATCGCAGATCCGACCCGAGTCATTCGGTTGAAATTTAAGGCGAAGATCTGCGGCCAAAAACGCATCTTTAGCCGTCGGAGGCGAAAGACTCTCTAGCGATTTCAAAACGCGACTCGCTTCCTCCGTCGGCAAATCCGGAGCGCGCGCCAAAGCTTGGAGCGCCGGCCGTGTGAACTGACTTTCTTTCTTCGCCAGTTCCCAAAGAATCCGGCGAGCTTCCACGCGTTGCGCGGGATCGGTGGAAGCGGCGAGCAGTTCGGCCATGCGCGAACGTGCGTTGCCGTCATTCGGCGCCCGATTGATCGCGGCCTTTGCAAAGTCCAAAGCCTTGGATGACTCGCCCGTTTGTTCTGCATACCGGGACGCGAGATCGAGTGTTTTAATGTCAGGATCAGCTGTGAGCAATCGCTCAATTACATTTTTTGCCGGTGCCAACCGCCCGACCTTCAGTAAGAGAGTGGCATATTCCAGGCGGTCGGTATCGCTGCATTGCGGCAACCTGACGATTTGCTCCCAAAGATCGAGGGCCTCGGGGCGATTGGCCCGTGTCGCGAGACGCGCGGCGCCGGCCAATCCTGGATAGCCGAGGGGATCGAGTTGCAATGCGACGCGGTATTTCGTTGCCGCTTCATTCCACTTTCCCTGTTTGAAAAGGGCATTGCCTTGATTGGCGAAATGTTCGGCGCGCCGCGCTTTGAGCCAATGGTATGCAGGCTTCGCGCCCGCCATCGCCGCCACGAGCAGAATCAGGATTGTTAACCAGATGAATGTGCGGCGCTTTCGAGAAACGCGACGATCGCTGCGCCGTTCACGGCGGGACTGCAATTCACCGGTCTCTGGATCAACCACGGATTCCCATATTGGGAGACGGATCGAGATAACGCCACTCCTATATGGCTTGCGCGTCCGTCATTGGTAATTAGCTGCAAAAGACCGTCTTTCATCAGGTTTTTCGCTTTATCACTTTTCCCGTTTAGGTTTGACTTTGTCACCAAGAATTGTCGATCATGGCCTTCAACTCCACAAACCATGAAGAAAATCTGGTTAGTAGGCTTGCTCGCACTCGGTGTAACGCTTCTCGCGGCGAACGCCGACATCATCCCAACGCTTGATCCCAATCCACCGTCGGCGGCCATTAGTGGCTTCACTTGGAATTATTCGGCCAATGTAACTCTCAATCAGATGGTGACGACCGGAGATTTCTTCACGATTTATGATTTTGGTGCATTCACTGCCGGCTCCAATCTGCAACCAGCGGGATGGACATTTTCATCGTCGCTCGTCGGCGCGACTCCGTCTGGCGTCATTCCGACGGATAATCCAAGCATTTTGAATCTCACGTGGACATATAGCGGTCAGACGCCCATTATCGGCGCAGCCCCGCTCGGAAACTTCTCCGTCATCGCCGATACAAATCAGTTGCGCACCTCGGATTTTGCGGCCCAAGCGACGCGCAGCGATGGCCCCGATGCCGGCTCAAAAGTCGACAACGTTGGTCGCATCTCCGTTCCGGTTCCGGAAGTGTCGACTCTGCTCCCAATTATCAGCGTTTGCGGCGCGGCTCTTGCCGCCCGCATTCCGGGATATCTACGACGCCGAAAATTGACGTAAGATTTTTCTTTTCCTCCTTTAAAAGGCCACTGCATTGCAGCGGCCTTTTTTTTGTTAATGAAGTTCGCTCACGCCCCTACCGGGGTGATAAACAGGGTATCGGCAAAAACTCTTGGTTTCGCGGTGGCGGCGTGCCAGTATCGGGCCGATTAGCGCATGCCAACACCTTCCGCATCTGCTGCCCGCCTAAAGTTTTGGGGCGTGCGTGGTTCTATTCCCGTTCCGGGGACGTCAACGCTCCGTTACGGCGGCAACACCACTTGCGTCGAGTTGCGCGCAGACGGCGAGATCATCGTGCTCGATGCCGGCACCGGAATTCGCGCACTCGGCTTTGCCTTGGAAGAAGAATTTGGATCACAACCGATCGATCTCAGCTTGTTAATCACGCACGTTCACTGGGATCACATTCAAGGTTTCCCCTTTTTCCTGCCATCCTATAACGATAAGAACCAGATCACCGTCTTCGGCTATAATGGGTCCGACGCGGGCCTGCGCGAAATCCTCAAGGGCCAGATGGCGACGCCGTTTTTTCCGGTCGCATTGTACGATCTGCCGGGAAGGCTCGATTTCAAGAAGCTCGACTCGATGGATTTCAATCTGGGTAAGGTGCATGTCCGCGCCAAATTTATGAACCATCCCGGCGTTTGCGTAGGATATCGCTTGAATACGTCCTCCGGATCGGTCGCCTTCCTGCCCGATAACGAGCCCTACGACGCTTTCAAATTGCATTCGGTGAAATCGCATTTGTTGAGTCCGGAACAGACCCAAAGACGAGCGGCCAACGAACGAGCTGATTTGGTGGAGTTTTTAAAGGACTGCGATGTTCTGATCCTCGATACGCAATACACGGACGAGGAATACAAACACCATGTTGGCTGGGGCCATGGTTCTCTTTCCACCGCCGTCGGTCTTGCCATCGACGCGCAAGTTCGCAAGCTCATGCTCTTCCATCATGATCCAGACCATGACGACGCCACGGTCGACGGGATGGTGGAAACTGCGCGCAAGATCGCGGCCAAGACCGGGAAGCAGCTCGAGGTGGTGGCGGCGCGGGAAGGGGAAGAGTTTATTCTTGGCGAAAAATAGACGGCGAAGTGTTTCGCCGTTGTTAGATCGCCATCTTCTGTAGCCGCGGCGAAGCGACTACAAGTTGCGGAGGCGCCGCGAACGGTCTTAACTTTGCACCTCTTTTGCCTCGTGGTGTAATGGTAGCACGAGAGATTCTGGATCTCTTTGTCTAGGTTCGAGTCCTAGCGAGGCAGCCAACCGTTGCGCATCAACGACTTGCGATACGGAGCGCTCCTGCAAGGCGGCTTTTCAGAAGAGGAGTCAGAACAAATCCGCCGATTCTTGCTTATATCAATAACTCCCGGATCAAATTAAGAGAGTCCTCATTCCACGGTGGCGAAAATGACCCGTGCAGCGAAGACGGGCAAAAAAGAAATTACGGGAATGGGCGAGAAACGAATCGGTGAAATCAGCCTCCCGAGCATGTGTCGTGCTTAAGCTAACCCCAAACTCTGTGAAGGGTGCCGGACATGAATCTCTTGGTGTAGGTACGCCAGGGAAGGACGGAGGCGAGCCGAGGCTAGCCCGCGGGAAATTTTTCCGTCACGACAATGAATAGTTCATCAATCACTGAAGACGATCTGAAACAGGCGCGCATTCTGATCGTTGACGATGACGTGGGGATTATCTGTCTGTTACAAAGCGTCTTTAACCGCACCGGTTTTGTAAACCACACAAGTCTCACCGATTCACGGGAGGCGATTCAGCGAATCTTTGAACTGCAGCCCGATCTGATCCTGCTCGACCTGAATATGCCGAACGTAACCGGATTCGACGTACTCCGCGAACTTCGGCACACCCTACCCCCGGACGCCTTTCTACCCGTTTTGGTGATTACAGGCGAATCTGATCCGAAGACGAAACGCAAATCTTTGGCCGCAGGCGCTACGGATTTTCTGCAAAAACCCTTCGACATGACCGAACTGCTCATGCGTATTCGCAATCTTCTCCGGACTCGTCTTTTGCATCTCGAGCTCGAACAACAAAACACAGTCCTAGAGCAGAAAGTTTCCGAACGAACGGCTGAACTAACCAGCGCGCTCACCGAATTGAAGCAAACGCAGAACCAGATCGTCCAGCAGGAACGGCTTCGTGCGTTCGGGGAAATGGCGGGAGGTGTCGTGCACGATTTCAACAACTCGCTGACGTCGATCATCGGTTACAGCGATCTACTCCTGAACAATCCTGATATTTTGGCCGACCACAGCATCGCGCTCAGGCACCTTAAGACAATGAATACCGCCGGGCGCGATGCGGCGCACGTCGTCAGTCGGCTGCGTGACTTCTATCGGAGCCGCGAAAGCGAGGACATATTCGCTACCGTCGATTTGAACGAAGTGATCGAGCAATCCGTTTCGCTCACACAGCCAAAGTGGAAGACACAGGCGCTCACTTCCGGGCGCAAGATCGAGGTGGAGCTTGACCTCGAAAAACTTTCACCGGTTAGCGGAAATCCCGCCGAGCTGCGCGAGGCATTGACGAACCTTATTTTCAACGCCGTGGATGCGATGCCCGCAGGTGGAACAGTCACCCTCCGCTCGCGCGCTGAAGACAACGCGGTACTTTTCGAGATTTCGGATACCGGGACTGGCATGAGCGAGGACGTACGGACCCGTTGCCTGGAACCGTTCTTTTCCACAAAAGGGGACAAGGGCACCGGCCTCGGGTTGTCCATGGTCTTCGGTATCATTAAACGCCACAACGGCACGCTGGACATCGAAAGCGCGCTGGACTGCGGTAGCACATTCCGAATCCGGTTCCCGGCGGAGTCGAATGGTATGGCGATCGACGGGGCCAAGGCGAAGTCCTGAAATGATGCTACGCTCCTGATGATCGGCGCACAATCTGGCCTTTGGGCAACTAGTTACATTCCAAGCCCGGAATGTAAGTCTAGGTTCGAGTCCTAGCGAGGCAGCCACGAAGCCGTGCGAAGGCGGGCTAGTGTTCGCAGTCGCTAATTGAAAGAGCGATCAGTAATTTCGTTTAAAGTCGTCTCGAACTGGTTTGTGATCTTTGAAGAGCTGAAGATGCCGTTCTAGTTCCTTCCTGTCTTTCTGCGATAGGGTCTGTGCCGTGTCTTTCATATTTATGGCCTGCGTTTCATATTTGATTGCCTGACTAAAATCTGCGCAATCTGCATAAGCTGCGGCAAGCGTGTCGATATATCTTGGAGATTTCCAATGATTCAGCTCGCACGCTTTTGTGCTTAGTTCGACAGCCTCTTTGCCATTGCGAAACGAAGCGTCGAGGCACGCCGCCTTAAACCACGCCATCGCATTCGACGCCGCAGGATAATCTTCACGCATTCGCTTCGCCTGCTGAACTCCTATCTCATAATCTCGCAATGCAGCTGGAAAGTTATGGCGCCGTCAATACAGATCAGCTCGAAGTATATGCGCCAGTCCGCTGGTCTCACCTTGCCGTATGACCTCAGTGTAATCAGCGATTGCATGGTCAGTATCGCCATTCAGGTCCGAACGTCTCGCCCG